>Ga0131853_10010468_pt1 | contig 16955 bp, 15 predicted proteins | sample TergutLab28metaG_FD_92764 | JGI IMG/M metagenome (GOLD analysis project Ga0131853, IMG submission 92764) | Labiotermes labralis P1 segment gut microbial communities from Petit-Saut dam, French Guiana - Lab288 P1 (version 2) (version 2) | ecosystem: Host-associated > Arthropoda: Insects >...
ACGCTGGGCGATCTGGCGCAGATGGACCTGCGTATGGCGCGCAGCATCTTTGGTAAGACGGCAGAAACGATGCTTGAGCGCGCAGCCGGCCTTGATGAGCGTCTGGTAAAAGAAGACGAACCGGTCAAATCAGTGTCAAATGAATACACCTTTAATCGAGACATTTCTACGGTCCAGGAAGTGCGTGACGCGCTGACTGACATCAGCGCACAGGTTGGGCGCCGTCTGCGCAAAAAGAACCTGCGCGGTCGCTGCGTGAGCCTTAAACTGCGTTGCTCCGACTTTACTACCCACAGTGCCAGTAAGACTTTTCACAATGGCATCGACAATGAGGTGCTGATTGCAAAGATAGCCTTCGAGCTTGCCTGCGGCATCTGGTCAGAGGGCACCCCCCTGCGCCTTTTAGGTGTCGGAGTATCGCACTTTGACGATGAGGCTGCGCAAATGTGTCTCTTTGGCGATGAGGCTTTGGTCGCAGATGACGCAGCTGCAGCTGCCGCCCCAGCAGTCAGCAGCGAACAGCGCGAAAAGCTGAGTTCGCGCGTCGATGATATCAAGGATAAGTTTGGCGAAGGCTCAGTGCTGTCAGGTCGCCAGCTCAAGCAAGCTGCAGAAGACAAGCCCTGGCGCGCCCGCTCCATCACCGGCGGCCCCAAACCCAGCGCCTAACCCCCCGTCATTGTAGGCGGTAGGTGAGTTTTGCGATGGGTGATTCCCAGACAGCTACTTCAGTCACCACAACACCCTCTGCCACAATGAGTTCTGTCAATGACTCAAAAATAACGCGCGCAAGGTTTTCTGCTGTGGGGCTTATCTTGTCAAAGGGCTCAATCTGATTCAGATGCTTATGGTCATAGCGGGCAAGCACCTGCTTTAAGTCCTTTTTCAGCAAGGCAAAGTCATAGACCATACCCAGCTCACACAGCTGTGATGACTCGACCGTGACTTCAATATCCCAGGTGTGACCATGCAAGTGCTGACACTCACCAGGATAGTCATACAGGTTATGTGCCGCATCAAAGTGATCTTTCACCGTCAGGGCATAGATGCCGACAGGCTTGCCTGTTACCGCCATGGCACAAGCCTCAGGACTTTGCACTTTGCTCTTTGTAGCAGCCTCCACCGAAGACCTCATTTCTGTTGGCTCATAGGCAGGTGCCTTATCTGCGACCAAATCGATACGCACCGCCTCAAAGACGCCCGTGTTGTCTGCAGCGTAGTCAAAAAGCGAGCAGGGCGCAACATAGGTTAAGGCCGGGCTGCCAACCTCATAACCCGCGTCCATAGCTTCATTTGCTAGCGCATCTGCATCCACGTTTTCTGCGCGGGGTACATGGACAAACTCACAAGACTCAAATTGCTTTGAAAGCTGCAGGGCATCCAAAAACAGTGGTCTCAAGGCGGCGTGCTTCACCCGGTATTGTCCTTGCAGCTGCTTTACCAAAAGCTCGCTGTCCGCGCGGACCTCGATGCGCTCGACCTTCAGGGTGCGGGCGTTTTCCAGGCCCCAGATAAGCGCCTTGTATTCTGCGACATTGTTGGTGGCCTCGCCAATCGGGGCTCCCCCATCGCAGATGCGCTCGCCTGCACGCCACAGAACAAAGCCGATGCCGGCATCGCCCGGGTTGCCGCGCGAGCCACCGTCGGTGAACAAAATATAGTCAGTCATAGCTTCCTTAGATTGTCGAAATTACGCAGTCGTCGCTACATTTGGTCTGCGAGGACGTCTTTACCAATCACCGGCAGGGGCTTCCACTCACCGGCAGAGGCGTTTTTCACACCGGCAACCAGCAGCGCAAAGGGGAAAATCCAAATCGCGCTAAGCAGTGCGTAAAACAGCTGGCCACTGCTGGGGGTGTGCAGATCGCCCAATAGGGGGTAAAGTCCCTGATACATCAGGGCACCCAGGGCGCCGCCGTTGGGGATGTAGGTGTTGAGGATAAATATCGTCATACCGTAGACGATGGTCAGGAAAAAGCAGGTTATCAGGAGGTTCATGCCTTGCTTGACGTGGAAGCGAATAAAGGCGGGCTTGTCCTTACCTTTATACAGGAGGGTCAAAGCAATCGGGATGAAGAAAACGACCAGCGGGAAATAGGCCATCAGCGCAAAGAGACGCTCGTAGGCATTGGGGTCGTATTTAACGATTTCTGGCTCTTTTTTGGCGCGGTAGATGTTTTCGCGGTCGTCCCAGTAATCCATCCAGGTCTTTTTCTTGCCCCAGGCTTTGGGAGCAGAGGCCTTCGGGCCAAAGTTTTCGCTACCCTGTTCCAGCTGAGCCTTTTCGCCTGCATCGAGAAAAGTGCTCACGATGGTAGCCTTGCGCTCGATATGGGGAACCTCTGCATGAGTTGAACTAAGGCGTTCGGGAGTCACTTCTTTTTTGTTTTCGGGCATAGGGCTTATCCTTTGTCCTTTGCGCGGCTACGGTCAATAGCTACCGCCTGGGTATCTATAAATTTATTATGGCGCAGTACGTAGAAAATATCTAGCACTAGCTGCAGGAATTCTGCTCTCTTTCGATTCTGTTGGCCTCCAGCAGTGGTCTGGGGCGCTTTGCCTCGAGGTGAGTCAAAACGCGCGCAGCACTGGTGTTGATAAAGGCATCAGCAGGAATACCACGCTCCAGTGCGTAGGCAAGCGCCGGCTGCACCTTACCAATGCCAGCACTAAAGTGAGCATCACTGTTGATGGAAAGGGTTGCGCCAGCAGCGTAGGCCTTTTCAGCAAAGTCAATTTCAAGCATCTTTGATTCCGCGCGGGCACCCAAGGGGTTTAGGGATGAATTATTCAGCTCCAAAATGACATTGTTCTCGATAGCTGCTGCAATGACAGCATCACTGTCGATGGGAAACTCACGCACATTCCCAGGGTGATTAAGCTGATCTACGTAAGGACTCTGCATGGCCTTAACCACAGCCGCCGTATTAGCATCGATATCACGATCATCAAAGCCCGTGGTTGGGTGAAAGCCAATCGTCACATAGTCGAGCCTCTGGGTAACGATGTCTGCCACATCAAGCCCCCACTGCGATTGATACAGCGTGCTGTCGGGAATAATATTTGCCTCGCAGCCCCGCAAGACGGTCAGCTCTTTGACCTCGCCGTCTGCCAGAGCGCGCGACACCAGTCCCGGCACATGGCTGAGGTTCCAAAAATACCAGTTATGCGCGCCCTGTGGCACGGCCGGTCCGTGGTCTGTCAGCGCAATGAGCTCCATGCCCTTCGCAAGCGCCGCCGCAATATTTTCCTCGACGGTCGAAAAGCCATGGCCTGAACCAATGGTGTGGACATGCAGATCCGCCTTGAAGGGGCTTGCATTGAGCTGTGACATGCTTACCTGTTCTTTCGTCTCGATCACGAGGCACTCGCCTGCTGGGCAAGCCACTGGTGGTAGGCGACAATAAAGTCATCCAAGTCGCCGTCCAGCACCGCATCAACATTACCGCGCTCATAATTAGTGCGCACATCTTTAACCATCTGATAGGGGTAGAGAACATAGTTGCGAATCTGGGAACCCCAGGCGATGTCAGTTTTTGGACCGCGGAGTGCGTCCATTTCTGCCGCCCTTTTTGCCTTTTCCTCTTCATAGAGTCGTGCTTTCAGAATCTTGAAGGCTGATTCCTTGTTTTGCAACTGTGATTTTTCGTTCTGGCACGACACGACTATGCCGGTTGGCTTGTGCGTAATGCGCACGGCACTGTCCGTCGTGTTGACGCTTTGACCCCCTGGACCGCTCGAGCGAAAGACGTCGATACGGATGTCTTCATCACGTATCTCAACCTCGATGTCGTCAGGCAGTACCGGCAAGATACTAACCCCTGCGAAGGTTGTTTGGCGTCGCTTTTTGATGTCAGTCGGACTAATGCGCACCAGACGATGCGTGCCGACTTCGCTACGCAAAAGACCAAAGGCGTTAGGTCCTGACAGGGTAAAGACCGCACGATCAAGACCGATGGCGTCACCCGCTGGTGCGTCATGTACCGTCAGCTTCCAGCCTTTGCGGTCAGCATATTTTTGGTACATGCGAAAGAGCATGCCCGTCCAGTCCTGTGCCTCAAGACCGCCCTGCCCCGGCGTGATAGTAACAATGGCGTCACCGGAATCGAACTCCCCATCAAACCAGGTTAGGATTTCGAGCTGCGCTATTTCTGCCGCGATGGCTTCAAGGCTTACCTCGACCTCACGCCACAACTCTTCGTCTTCGGCGTCAAGTGCCAGCTCATGAGCAACCTCGAGATCATCGAGGTCTGCGACCAGTTGCTCGTAACTTTCGATATTGTCACGGAGCGCAGAGGCCTTGCCCATGACAGACTGTGCTCGTACCTGATCATCCCAAAAGCCCGGAAGCGTGCTTTGCTCTTCGAGCGCTTTGAGCTCACCACGCTGCTCTGATGATGCAAGCTGGCCCGCCAGATAATTCTGACGAGCCCGCAAATCTGTTATTTCTGTTGACCTATTTTCGAGCATCTGTCCTAAAGACCTAGCTGTTCAGGCCGTGACATTTCTTATACTTTAGACCTGATCCGCAGGGACAGGGGTCATTGCGACCTACGGTTGCAAAGGGGTCTTCCTTGTCTTTGCGTACCGTTTTTACCTTACCACCACCAGCGGCACTGGCAGCAGCTTGAATGTCACCTGAAGATGGTCCCATGCCTGAAGTCGCAGCGGCGGCAGCTTGGGTCATAACGCCACCGGTTCCACCTGCCTCTTCTGGTGCAGAATAGCTGGCACCTTGCAAAAAGCCTGGTCCCTGATCCTGTGGCTGTACCACAACATTAATGTGCATCAAGGTTTTGACAAAGTCTTCGTCAATGGCCTGAACCAGTCCGATGAACATTTCGTAGGCATCATTTTTATACTCGACCTTAGGGTCTCTTTGACCCATGGCGCGCATTCCAATACCCTCTTTCAGGTAGTCCATTTCTTCCAGATGACTCATCCAGCGGGTATCCAGGATGCGCAGCATGACCTGACGCTCGAGATCACGCACGTTATCAGGACCTAACAGGTCTTCTTTTTCCTTAAACTTTGCGTGAGCAGCGTCTGTCAGGATCTGGACGCACTCCGAAGATTTCTTCGTATCAGTGATCGCGTTGCGTGTGTCGCCCGCGCGCATACCGGTGAAGTCCTGGAACCAACGGGTCAGGCCGTCGACATCCCAGGTCGCAGCATCAGATTTGTCGTCGCCGCAGTATTCCTTGACGCCCAGGCCAATCAGCTTGTCGGTCGCAAAGAGCACCTGGTCGTGAATGTCCTTTCCGTCGAGCACCTTGCTGCGTTCGGCGTAAATCACTTCACGTTGCTTGTTCATGACGTCGTCGTATTCCAGTACGTGCTTACGCGAGGCGAAGTTCATCAGCTCGACCTTGCGCTGCGAGCTCTCGACAGCTTTTGCAACGAGCTTTGCGCTAATAGGCATGTCGTCGGGCACGTCGGCACTTTCCATCATGCCGGCGATACGGTCCATTTTGTCGCCACCAAAGAGGCGCATCAGATCGTCTTCCAGTGATAGATAAAACTGTGACATTCCGGGGTCACCCTGACGTCCAGCACGACCACGCAGCTGATTGTCGATACGGCGTGCTTCGTGGCGCTCGGTACCAATGACGGCCAGACCGCCAGCTTCGATTACCTGGCGCTTTTCTTCTTCACACTGGGCACGGGCTGCCTTCAGGGCTGAATCGCGCTCTTCGTCGGTGGCCTCGAGGGGGTCGACACCAGCCTTGATCAGGTATTCGCCCACCAGACCTTCTGGATTACCACCCAGCAAGATGTCGGTACCACGACCAGCCATGTTGGTTGCAATCGTGACAGCACCGAGGCTACCAGCCTGCGCAATAATCAAGGCTTCCTTGTCGTGATATTTTGCATTCAAGATATTATGCTTGATGCCGCGCTTTTTCAGCAGGAATGACAGGTATTCCGAGTGCTCGATTGAAATCGTACCCAGTAGCACTGGCTGACCCTTTTTGTGGCATTCTGCAACAAGGTCTGCCACGGCATTGTATTTGGTCTCGACATTGCGATAGACCAGGTCGATGCGGTCTTCACGCACCATGGGCATGTTCGTTGGGATGACCATGACGGGTAGCTTGTAGATTTCGCGGAATTCTTTGTCTTCGGTGACAGCCGTACCGGTCATGCCAGAAAGCTTGTCATACATACGGAAGTAGTTTTGCAGCGTAATCGTTGCAAGCGTTTGGTTTTCTTCACGAATGCTGACGCGCTCTTTGGCTTCAATTGCCTGATGCAGACCGTCAGAATAGCGGCGGCCAACCATGGGGCGACCGGTGAACTCATCAACAATCAGGACTTCACCATCTTGCACCATGTAGTCAACATCGCGCTTGAACAAAAACTCTGCCTTCAGTGCCTGTTGCAAGTGATTTACGGCAGCGCCTGATGGATCCATGTAGATGTCATCGATGCTCAGCATGCGCTCGACCTTTGAAATACCAGATTCGGTTGGCGCACAGGTACGCTTTGCCTCATCCAGGTCAAAGTCCTTTTCGTTTTCAAGCTTTGCAACTGCTTTGGCAAAGTCTTTGTAGGTGCTTGCTGACTTTGCGCCCGCACCTGAAATAATCAGCGGCGTACGAGCCTCGTCAATAAGAATCGAGTCGACCTCGTCCACGATGGCAAAGTTATGACCACGCTGTACACGATCTTGCGAACGGGTAGCCATGTTGTCACGCAGGTAATCAAAACCAAACTCTGAGTTCGTACCATAGGTCACGTCAGCATCATAGGCAGGGCGACGCTCATCTGGTGGCATCTGGGCCACAATACAGCCGACCTCAAGACCCATGAACTTATAGAGGCGACCCATCCACTCGGCGTCGCGGCTGGCCAGATAGTCGTTAACCGTAACGACATGGACGCCCTTCTCCGCCAAAGCCTCGAGGTAAACAGCAGCCGTTGCCACCAGGGTCTTACCTTCACCCGTTTTCATTTCAGCAATCTTGCCGTCGTGCAGCACCATGGCACCAATCAGTTGCACGTCGTAGTGTCGCATGCCCAATGCGCGCTTTGAGCCTTCACGTACGGCTGCAAAGGCCTCGAGCATGACGTCATCGAGGGTTTCTCCGTCACGAACGCGCTGCTTGAGCTCTTCGGTTACTATCGGGAAGTCCTCGTCAGACAGGGCTTCATATTTTGACTCAAGCTCGTTGATTTTCTTGATTTTCTTTTCATATTCAGAGAGTGCCTTGCCTTCTCCAATAGAAAAAATAGACGCCAATAGCTTTGCCATGAATTATTCGCTTTCTTTTATTTAATGATTTTGAGGGGTTTTACCAACCTTGTATTTTAGCACAGACTGGTACTAAGGTGGCTGCAAGGATTGGTCTCAACTCTCAAGGGTGTGCGACCTCATCGTTTGTTTACGGGCTTGCAGCCACCATAGTAAGCGGGAGTCTTGCAAGGGGCGACCTAGGCGGCACCGCAGAGCAATTTTTGATGCAAGTCTCTGACCCTTCGACTGGGGTCAAGACCCAGCTCATCGCGCAAGTAGTGGCGACAGCTATGATAGCTGGCAATGGCGTCTTCACGACGTCCTGCTGCCGCATAAGCCTTCATGCTCAGGTAGTGCAGTTCTTCACTGGCACTGTCGCAGACACTGGCACGGTTCAGGTAGAAAAGGGCAGATTCGGGTTCGTCTGCGGCAAGGCACATGCCCGCTGCAAGCAATATGGATTCAAGAAATTGCCTCCGGTATTGTTCTCGCTCGAGATTGAGCCAGTCGTGAAAGCTGTCACCCGGCAATATATCGCCCCGGTAGACATCGGTCATACGCTTGACCATGCTCAGGCAGGCAGCTTTGTCGTTATCGTGCAGATAGTCCATGAGACGTGCATGCAGGGCCTCGAATTCTTTCACGTCTACATAGGTCGAGTCTGCCTTCAGGCTGCAGCGGCCTCCCCCGCTTTGAAATGATTCGTAGACGCGGTCTTTGTATTCACCCGATCTCTGTGGCAGAGCATTGGCGATTCTGCGGCGCATCTGGCACCAATTCACGCTAAAGGCATTGCTTACCTCTTGATAACTTGACCCCGGCCATAGTCTGTCCATCAAAAGCTCGCGCTGGCAATCATTTCCCAGGTTTAAGGCCAGGCTTATCAAAATACTGCGCGACTTACTGTTTCCCCAGCGCCTTATATCGAGCGGCTGACCGCCAGATCGCAACTCGAGTCCGCCAAATAACATGATCTCGAGGGGCTTTTTGTGACAGGGGACGACCTCTGGACTATCCTTGCAGATCACGAAGCGTTTTTTGAGCTTTTTCGATTCCGCATGGATGAGCTGCTTTTCTGCTTTGATGAAATGATTCTGAAAGTCTTCTGAATCAAGAAGATCGGTGAATTCTGTCGGCAAATGCTCGACCCCAAAGGCCTTGCACAGCAAGGGCAGTAAATTGTGGTGCGCATGACTGAGCAAGCACAGCGTGGTCAGGGCATGAGGTGAAAAGATCCTCTTTTTGTTATTTCGCAGGAAGCTACAGGCACGGCGTAGTCCGTAACTCTCGTAATGTAACAATGCTTTGCACAGAAGAAGGGTCGTAATAAGCGAGACGTTCAAGTCCGTACAAGTCAGCTCCTCCCCTTTGAAGTGCCTCTCGAGAAGCTTAGATGCTCGCTGCGTGCTGCCACGCTGGATAAGGCAAGATGCAAGCAGGATTTCTGCGTAGGGCATGAAGCCGCCCTTGCTGCAAGCTGAAGCGAGGTCCAGAAACTCTTCTGCCTTACGCTGAGCCTGCCTGTCTGCGCCGGCGCAGTGATAAATCCAACACTGTCGCCAAAACACCATCGCCCGCTCTTGCCTGCTCGAGGCGTCCCGCAAAGCCGCCGTATCAGCGTCTTGCGCCGCCATGAGCGCGAGCTCTCTTTCACCAGAAACCGTGAGCATGATGCCTCGCAAGAGGCTGAGCTCGAGATCCTGAACGGTGTCGAGTTGCGAAATCACTCCAATGACATCTTTTGCCAAATGCATCTTTCCCTGAGCTATGGCAGCTGTTGCAAGGGTTAGGCTGAGCTTTCTCTTGAGCTTTGAGGATTGGCTGCTGAGGCTTTTGTCGATGTCGAGCGTTGACCACAGCGGCATTATTTCTTCAAAGGCGCTCAGCGCGTCGCCATCGTGAAAATACTTAATACGGTAATAGTCTGACTTTGCTTCGATGATGTCTTTGAAGTTGTCCGCGCGCTGCAGGGCGTCATAAGCGTAGGCAAGCGCAGCTTTGATGTCTCCCTGTGACCACGCAAGGCGCGCGCCTAAGAGCATGTTGGCACTGCTGCTTATAGATGGGTCTTCTTCAAGAATCTCGCAGTACTCTTCCCAGACATCACGAGCACTTTTTATATTTGATAGTGCCATGTAGCACTTAACCTGCAAGAGAGCACGCTTTGCGGCTGTGGCAGGGTCATCACCTTTCGATCGACGTAAGATCTCGAGATAATCACAGGCTTGGTGATAGTAGTTTTCTTTGATGAGCATCTTTGCATGTCTGATGCTGTCCTCATGACTTTCAAGTAGTTGCATCGAGGTCAGTGGCGCGTGATAATCTGCCGCATCAAAAAGGGGTTCCATTCCCAGCGGTATGACATCGAGTGCAGGATCCTTGCTGTGATTAGCGTATTGATCAAGAAGCATCGAATTCATGGCTTCACCCTGCCCTGCCTGACCCCCATCAAACAATCCAGAAAAACTACCCTAATCTATATTGAGTTTATTTGCAAGTAAAAAAGACGCAATTGACAGAATTGTCAATTATTTCTACCTATGTTTTACTTGAGGTGATAAAATTGGCATTCAAATTCTCTGTTCACACAACGAAGTGAGGTATTAATGAAGCTCCACAAGAGCATACTGCTGGCAATCTCGCTGGCATTTGTCATGGCACTGGGTATTCCTGTCGTGCAGGCCGCTGTTCCTTTTATGCCTGAGGCGGCTGTCGCTGCAGCTAGTGACACTGCAACAGAAATAGAGGAAACCGTCGTCAACCTGGATGAAGCTGCGGCAGATTATGCTGGTCACGACCCTGCTGACATCTATCATGGCGAAGATCCTGAAGAGCTCGAACGCGAAAATGAGCCCCTTTGGTTTAACGGTGGCATGACCATTGTTGCCGCTATCTTTATTGGTGGAGCCATTTACTTCTTTTTCATTAAGCCTAGCAAGCGCGCTTAGCTAACACACAGAAACTACTTCGAGGAGATTAACATGTCAGATGAAGCAAAGAAAGCTATTGCGGATTTCAAGAAAAAAATGAAGGGTATTCCCGGTGAAGAATTTGATTCCTGGCCCCTTGAGGAGCAGCAGGCAAAGCTGACTCGCTGGAAAGTCGAATCAGACTATTACTACTATGACACCAAGGTCTTGATTACTGACCTTTACGACCTTCAAGGTCCCAAGCGTGTAGAGATTGACGAAGTCGAGCACACCACCGGCCCGAGCGACTTTATCTTCTACGAACTCAAGCCGCCAGCAGGCAAAGAGTAAAGATCACAAAGATTATCTTGAGAAACCCTCGCCCATCAGCGAGGGTTTTTTGTTGCCCACAACCAAAGTCTCTTCTGAAAAAAAATTCTCATCTATTTTGTTTTCTATATTGCAAGCCCGTTCCATTTTCGCTAGTATAGTTCCTTGCGCGCGGATGTAGCTCAGCTGGTAGAGCACGACCTTGCCAAGGTCGGGGTCGAGGGTTCGAGTCCCTTCATCCGCTCCATTTGAAATCAAGCCAGTTTATCTGGCTTTTTTTATCAAGAGTGTTTAGGTGGCGACGTGGCCAAGTGGTAAGGCAGAGGCCTGCAAAGCCTTTATTCGCCGGTTCAAATCCGGCCGTCGCCTCCACTGTTTTTACTCTCGACGAAATGTCGAGTCTCTTATGTGTCGGAGTGGCGGAACGGCAGACGCGCTAGGTTGAGGGCCTAGTGCCCGCAAGGGTGTGAGGGTTCAAATCCCTCCTCCGACACCATCTCATCTCATTACTAGCTTGGTTCATGGAGTGCAAAGCATCCGGCGCGGCTTCGCGCGCATGGCTTGCGCCATTATATGCGCGCTGTAGAGTGCGCCGAATTGCTTCACACTCCACTCTCTAAAGTGGGAGGGTTATCGTGGGGCTTGTGTGGATTGGCCCTGTGGGGATGTGGAGTACGTCCACACCTGCTGCTCGAAGCTGCAGGGCTGCGTAGTCAAAGCCATAGCCAATTTCTGCAACAGAGTGGGCATCAGACCCCAGGGTGAACCTGACGCCTTGTGACGCCAGCAGTTCCAAAAAGTCCTGTGCGGGATAGAGCTCGCGACAGGGTTTGCGCAAACCGCCTGTCGAGACCTCACACAAGACACCAGCTGCTGCTGCAGCTTCTGCTGCAGCCACATAATAGGGTCGCGGATCAGCAGGAAGATAGCCAAACTTTTTGGGCAAGTCGGGGTGCGCCATGACATCGTAAAGACCTGAGCGGACAGCCTTTATCCATTCTGTGAAGTAGAATTCCCAGACCTCATCGACATCTGAGCTCTCCCAGACATCGAGACGTGACGGATCGTCGTGAAACCAGTCATCAAGCATGTGCACACTACCCAAAACCACGTCCACGCCAGCAGCACGGGCGGCTTTTACCGAGGCGGCTGACCACTGCGGGTCACGGTTTAACCAGTCGGCTTCGCCTCCGATAATGAGCTGAGGTCTTGCCTCGCCGCGCTTGCAGGTATGGTCAAACTCCTCCGCTTTCGTACGCAGCGTTTCGACATAGGGCTCCAGATCGTCGGCATGCATGGAGACCTCTTGATGAGGGTCTATGGCAAGCGGCAGCGGCAGGTGCTCCGTGAAGATGGCAGCAGCAAGCCCGCTTTGCGCGATGCCAGCAAGCATTTCATCAAAGCTGTTTTGCGCGTGTCCGCTCATGTTGCTGTGTATGTGGCAGTCCGCATAGCGAGCAGCAGTCGCGGGACTGCTGGGACTGCTGGGTATCGTCGACACTAGAATCTGCCCCTCATCTCGAGGGCGACCTCATCGGGGCTGACCCCGAAGCGCTCGCAGACCAGCAAGAGGTGGTAAATCAAATCGACGGCTTCATAGCAGAGGTGATTTGAGTCAAGGTCTTTAGCGGCCATGACGACCTCCGTGGCTTCCTCGCCGATTTTTTTCAGGAGCGAGTCTGCGTCGCCCTGAAGCATTTTTGCCGTGTAGGAGCCTTCTGGTGCGCTCACGGCGCGTCGCGCGATGATGTCACAGAGTTCATCAATCGTTGCACCGAGGCTGGGTGTTTCTGACATGCGCTGTCCTTTCTTTTTTCTACAAGCTTACTGCTGCCGCGCAGGCGCGGTTAACTAGTTGAGTGTTCGGTAAAAGCAGCTGGGCTTTCCGGTGTGACAGGCGAGCTTGTCCCCGCCTTGTCTCACGAGGATGAGCAGCGTGTCAGCATCGCAGTCGTAGCGGACTGATTCGATGCTCTGGGTGTTGCCGCTTTCCTCGCCCTTTTGCCAGAGCCTGCCGCGTGAGCGTGACCAAAACCAGGTGTAGCCTGTCTGGAGACTGCGCTCGAGAGCCTCACGGTTCATCCAGGCAAGCATCAGGACGTCTTTTGTTTCGACGTCCTGAATGATTGCTGGCATGAGACCTTGTGCATTGAAGCTCAGCTGCTGAGGCTGCAGGTCATCGCGCTCGATATCAAGCATTAGAGGCTGACCTCACAACCCGCTGCGGCAAGAGCTTCTTTGACCTCGCGAATGCTGATTTCACCAAAGTGAAAGACACTTGCTGCTAAGACGCCTTGCGCGCCGCCCTCGACAACAGCTTCAACGAAGTCTTCAATAGTCCCGGCGCCGCCGCTTGCGGTCACCGGAATCGATACGGCATCTGCCACGGCACGGGTCAGAGGGATGTCATAGCCACCTTTTACCCCGTCGCAATCCATGCTGGTCAGCAAGATCTCGCCGGCACCGAGCTTTTCAGCCTCGCGTGCCCAGGCGATGGCGTCTACACCGGTGGCTTCACGCCCTCCAGAGATCACGACCTCCCAGCTGTCCTCTGCACCCGCTGGTTCTTCTTTCTTTTTGGCATCGATGGCAACGACCAGTGCGTCAGAGCCATATTTTTCTGATACTTGTGTAATGAGTTCAGGGTTACGGATGCCTGCAGAACCCAGTGAAATCTTATCTGCGCCTGCGTCTAAGACGGCACTCACGTCTTCAAGGGTCGCCATGCCTCCACCGACGATGAAGGGAATGGTGACGGCCTCGCGGCAGCTGCGCGCGAGATCTACCCGTGTGGCGCGGTTTTCAAAGGTCGCGCTAATGTCGAGAAAAACCAGTTCGTCGGCACCTTGCGCCTGATAGGCGGCAGCCATTTCGGCAGGGTTACCCACGTCTTGCAGGTCAATAAAATTGATTCCTTTGACGACGCGACCTTCGTTCATGTCCAAACAAGGTATTACTTTGATCATGCTAATCCCTCCACTGCTTTCTCTATACTCAGTGCGCCTTCATAGTAGGCGCGGCCAATAATAACTCCTTCAATGAGCTCAGGACCCAGCTCTTTTGCTGCCTCAATGTCTTTAAGGCTTGCGACTCCCCCACTGACGATAACGGGAAAGCCTGCGGCTGTGGCAACAGCTGCGTAGAGTTCAGGTTGAATCCCTGTTTGCATGCCGTCGCGGCTGATGTCGGTATAAACCAAATGTCGTAGCCCCAGCTGGGCCAGATCTGCTACGAGCTCTGGTGCTGGGATGCTGCTCATGTTCGTCCAGCCGTCAACGGCCACGATGCCATCGCGAGCATCTATCCCTGCAACCAGATTATCGCCACCAAAGCTTTCTACGGCTTCGCGGGCAAAGGCGGGGTCAAGGGCGAGCTTGCTGCCCACGACACAGCGCGTTACACCGGTGTCGAGTAAAGTCTGTATCGCCGCAAGCGTCCTCATACCACCGCCAACCTGTACCTTGAGCTGCGGTACCTGCTGGACAATCGCCGCGATACTTTCGGTGTTTGAGGGCTTGCCGCTGCGCGCAGCATTAAGGTCAACGACGTGTAGCCACCGGGCGCCCGCTTCATAGAAATCGCGGGCCTGCTGTACCGGGTCTTCATGGTAGACCGTCACGCGATGGTAGTCACCTTGCGCCAGTCTAACTACTTTTCCATCAAGCAGATCTATGGCAGGAAATATGTTCATCTTAGAGACTTCCTTTGGTTGAAGGTATACCGATAACTTTCGGGTCTATGCTCACAGCAAGGCGCAGTGCCCGTGCCGCAGCCTTAAAGGTGGCTTCAAGAATGTGATGCGTGTTTTTTCCCGCCAGCGATTCGAGGTGCATGGTCACGCCCGCCTTGCTGCAAAAGGCAATGAAAAACTCTTCGCACAGGGTCGTGTCAAAATTACCGATCATCTCGATAGGCACATCAACGCGGTAATGCAGCTGCCCGCGACCACTAATGTCAACGGCCGCAAATACCAGCGCTTCATCCATGGGTATCAGTACATCGCCAAAGCGTGTGATGCCAGCCTTGTCACCCAGTGCTTCAGCGAAAGCCTGCCCCAGTACGAGACCCACGTCTTCGACCGTGTGGTGGTCATCGACCTGAAGGTCACCTTCGCAGACTACATCGAGGTCAAAGCCTGCGTGACGGGCAAAGGCTGTCAGCATGTGGTCGAAAAAGCCACTACCGGTTTCAATCGAAATGATGCCTGTGCCATCGAGATTAAGCGACAGGGTGATGTCGGTTTCGCTGGTTTTGCGTTTCACGCTGGCTGTTCTGCTTGCTGTCACACGGGTCTCCTTCTGTTAGTACATTTGTTGCTAAAACATTAGTTGTCGTGCCTGCTAACTGCAGGTTCTAGCTGCCTCAAGAACCGCAGAAAAAGTCATCCGGTAAGTTCACGTAGGCGATAGATTCACGCAAGGCTGCTGTAAAGGCAATGTTTTCCTGACTGGTCCCCACCGTCACCCGCAGGCAATTGTCCAAACCTGGCGCATCCTTAAAATGCCGGATGCAGATGTCATGAACATATAAGAGCCTCTCCCAGACTTCGGCTGCCTTTTCTACCTGGAACAACAGGTAGTTTGCAGAAGAGGGCCATACTTTGACCCCTGCCATGTCTTGCAAGACATCGTAAAGCCAGTCACGCTCGCGCATGATATCTGCGCAAGCCTGGTCAAACTCCTCCTTATTATCAAGCAGTAGGGAGCCCACCATCTGAGAGAAACTGTTGACCGAATAGGGCATGCGAACGCGGGCAATCATCTCGATGATGGCAGGGCTTGCCATGAGGTAGCCCAGGCGCAGCCCCGCAAGGCTGTAGGCCTTCGAGAAAGTGCGTAAAATGACCAGATTGGGGTAGCGGTCAAGGTAGGGCAGCATGCTGGTGCCGCTAAACTCTGCGTAGGCTTCATCGACCACAAAGAGCGCGTCACTTGCTTCGATCAGGCGGCAGATATCGGCCACGGGCGTCACCTGCCCCGAGGGATTATTGGGGTTACACAGCAGGCAGATGCTGGGCTGTTGTGCCCGCAGCGTCTCGAGCGCCAAATCGATGTCGATGGCGTAGGTCTGCGGGTCACGCAGCAGGCTGATGACGGCCGTTTCAAAGGTTTGAGCGTAGATGCCATACATCGTGAAGGTCGGCATAAACTGCAGAATAGACCGCCCCTTTCCGCCCCAGGCAATCATCATGTCAAGCAGCAGCTCATCCCCGCCATTGCCGAGCAAAACCTGCTCTGGTTTCAGCTGGTAGTTGTCTGCGATCTGTGCCCGGAGATCTGTTGCCAACGGGTCAGGGTAGCGATTAAAGTCAAAGCCGCGCACCGCGCGTGCAATCTTGTCTCGCAGGCCCTCTGACAGGTTGTAGGGGCTTTCGTTTGCCGCCATGATGGTCTTGCCGGCAGGAAAGCTACCGCTATAGGGCTTCAGGTTTGCCAAAGGCGCGCGTGGCGAGCAAACACCTGGCAAGTCAAAGCCTGCAGATCTGTCCGCATTGCTGGGATTACTCACTCTGATCGGCCTCCTTGCCCTGGTCTTCTCGCAGCTGCGCCACACGCATGCGTACCGACTGCGCGTGTGCCCAAAGTTGCTCGGTATCAGCAAGCAAGGTGACGTCATCTGCTTCTGCAAGAAGCGCGTCCGCGCTGTAGGACAGCACGCTCGAGGTCTTCACGAAGTCATCGACGCCCAGCGGCGAATAAAAGCGCGCCGTGCCCTGGGTCGGCAGGGTGTGATTGGGGCCGGCACTGTAGTCCCCCACGGCCTCTGGCGTCCAGGGGCCCAGGAAAATGGCACCTGCATTGCTGATCTCTGACAGCAGCGACTGCGGGTCAGCCGTCAGCACCTCGAGGTGCTCCGGGGCAATGTAGTTGCTGGCAGCGAGGGCATCATCGAGCGTATCGCACAGAATCACGACACCGTTATCAGCAAGGGACGCCCGCGTAATGTCAGCGCGGCTTGACTGCGCAAGCAGGGTCGCAAGCTGAGCCTCGACCTTATCTGGCAGACTCGCATCGGTCGTGACCAGGTAACAGGCAGCCAGTGGGTCGTGTTCAGCCTGAGCCATCAAGTCGATGGCAACGTAGGCGGGGTTTGCCGTCTCATCGGCAAGCACGAGCACCTCTGAGGGGCCGGCAACCATGTCGATGCCAACCGTGCCCTGCACTAGCATCTTTGCCGCAGCAACGTAGGCATTACCCGGCCCGGTAATCTTATCAACGGCAGGAATCGATGCGGTCCCGTAGGCCAGTGCCGCAATGGCCTGAGCCCCGCCGACCTTGTAGATTTCATCAACGCCGGCGACATAGCAGGCAAGCATCGTGGAGTCCACCAGCGTCCCGTCAGCCTGCGGCGGCACCACAACAGCGATTTCTTGCACGCCTGCCACCAGCGCCTCAATCACATTCATCAGCACCGTCGACGGAAAGTCTGCACGCCACCCGGGCACGTCAATCCCCACCCTATCTAGAGGTGAGACCTGC
>Ga0131853_10010470_pt1 | contig 16954 bp, 7 predicted proteins | sample TergutLab28metaG_FD_92764 | JGI IMG/M metagenome (GOLD analysis project Ga0131853, IMG submission 92764) | Labiotermes labralis P1 segment gut microbial communities from Petit-Saut dam, French Guiana - Lab288 P1 (version 2) (version 2) | ecosystem: Host-associated > Arthropoda: Insects >...
GTATGTCTGCTCGCTGCTGTCCTGTGTGGGTCTTCAGCTTCAGGACAGCAGCGAGCAGACATACTAGAGCTGCACCCCCAGGATAACGCACATTACAGATACCCCCCCCCCGTGCCCCCTATAAATAGCATATAACAAACATCACAGATGCTGAGATCTCACCATAGTGACGTATCCATACCAATCCTGTAAAGCAATACCACCATACTTTCGGATGTAAACCTGATGATGGCCACATTAGGCCGAAACATGTAGTTTATTCATCCTTTATTAAACATCTTTTTAGATATTTTGTGTTATTGACTGATACCTACACCTAAAGCCTGGATGATTTACCCTAAAACATCATCTCAGAATTTGTCTCCAGCTACTTACAGTAACAAAAAATCTTACCGATCTAAGATTCGAAAACAGAATCTCCTGAGTATGAATAACCTAGTCACGGTATCATATTTACAAAACAATTTTAAGGAAATTTCACTATGTTGATTAAATTAAGGTGTGTGTGTGTGTGTGTGTGTGTGTTTGGCAAGTTACGTAACACGTAGAGAACACATGAAGTGTTATAGTAAATTTGTTTTTTTGAAAATCTAAAGGACAGAGATCAGTTGGAGATCTATAAGGTTGGAGCACAATATTGAAATGTATCGTAAGGGACGAGGTTTTAAGGATGCGGATTGGTTTAAAGTGGCTTTGAATGAGGTCTTAATGGCGGTCTTTTTTTTTAAAACGGTGGTCAACATTCTTGTATAATGGAAGGTGAGAAATTTGTTGACTAGTTGAACATCAAAGGACTCTGCTGCTGTGCTCCTCTGAGGGGTCAATTATGACTGGAAAGCGAGTATAGTGTAACTGTACTTATGCCCAGAGTGCGCATGTGTAGTTCCTTACGTACGCATGTGTTACATTTTATTGCCGATGGTCAATGTGGATGACTTATCGCGCTCCGCGTTCCCTACTCTACCACCGTAGCCACCCTTCCTCAGATTTATCTCTGCAAAATGACGTTATCTTGTGGCCAGTGTTGGCGTCGCCGCTATCCCGCGTCCCGGCGCTTTTAACTACTCTCATAATTCTGGGCTAAAGGCCAGACGTGGCTTAATTAAATACATATGACACATAGCGGGAAATGATGTTACATGTGTCCGTATTGGTCGTGGTTTATAAAGGATTACCATTTGCCCCGAAATTTATCCTCAGCATCTAGTTAAACAACCGAAAAAACAAGTAAGCCAGTGCTGCACGATATTGCTTGAAGAGATGCCGGTTGTTCCTTAAGGAATTTACTGCATACTTGGAACCCGAACATCCATTTCTGTCTTCACAAAAGCCTCTCAGCAGACACTTTCCTGAAAAAGTCGAAACAAGTTTTGTTTTTACACTCCATTTTCTTAACGGTAATATTGTCCCTGTCCGCGCTATGAATACACGTAAGAAGACCTGAGGTATATCTCTACTCATTGTTAACCTCGATACTGGATGGATGTGGGATTTTAGTTCACGTCCCGACCGCGCTACCCTCGGTAAAAGGCCCCAGTGCCCATTCAATAGCGGGCCAGTATTAGTTTTTCTCTTTCCTGTAAAATTCATGACTGCTACTGTCGCTATACGTTTTAAGGATGATCATACATAGGATAATATAATGGGCGGGACAAGTAGCAAGCACGAGACGGGGAAATAAATGCACACAGTGTGCTGGTTTGAGAACAGGAGAGAAAAAAATCAACTGGAAAAACTTAACATACATTGGATTTTCAAGAGATGGGATGTGGCGTGTGTGAAGAAGTTCCATGTTTTTCAGGACAGGGACCACTAGCGGGCTACTGCGAAAAAAGTTAACAATTTTTTGTGTTCCTTAAATTGTGGGGAATTAATTGACCAGCTGAGCAATCTCACCTATGTTTCACCCATAGGCTACGTGGTACGTCGTCCTCATTTTGTTACTTATAAGTTGCGAAGTGCGTGGAAGGGTTTGGTCCCGGTTGTAAAAATATCGCATAGTGTTCAGTAAGAAGCCAACAAATTTCGTTCAGTAGGCCCAGAGTGGCTAGGAAAAGAGTTGGAAAATCGCGTATTCGAGAATTTACTCCCGAATGGGGCGGAGGATCTTCTCTTCATCACTATTTCCACACTGACTGTGGGCGCTCTTTCTTCGGGAATATAGTGGCCTGGACTGGACGATGACAACTCGCTAACGTGTTGTGTCGATGTCAAGAAAGCGATGAGTATAACGTCCACACCCCCACACGTCTCCATGGCACGGTGAATAATTAATTAATTACAGACACTTCTTCGTGATGTTTGTAACTTTTAATTACGACAAGCCAAAAATTAAATACTAAAATATTTCAGCTCTACAGGCCTCTGTTGATCATGTGTTGCATTGAGCAATATTACATTTGAAGACTCTGTACATCTTCCCGCATTCAAAAAAAGAAAGTTACCGGATGTTTTGGGAACGACATCTGTTTCCGTCCTCAAGCGAATGATTGGGGTGTCACGTTTAGTTGGGTCCCACAGAAAGAGCTATTGTCATCGATGGTGTGGTACTGCCCTATCCACTAACCAGGGGACAGGAAAACATCCATTTTCTGGAACAGTGTTTTTTTAGGCTCGTTCGCAAAATTGCGCAAAACGACTATCGGTTCCTTAATGTGTCTGTCCGTCCGCACGGAACAACTCTGCTCCCACTGGAGGCACTTTCATGAAATTTGATGTTTGAGTATTTTTCGAAAATCTGTCGCGAAATTAAAGCTTCATTAAAATCTGACAATGGTAACGGGTGCTTTATATGAATACCTATGTACATTTATGATAATATCTCGCCGAATTCTTCGTAAAATGAGAATGTGTCAGACAAACGTAGCAGAGAGAATCGAAACACACATTGTATTTTCAATAACTTTTTTCCGAAAATCGTTTTGTTTATGAGATACTTTGGAAAATATGGTAGATCCAGACAGGCCACAGTTAACAATATAACACGGTGCATGCGCATTGCATGCTGGATAAATAAGGCTACAGACACACACTCATAATATTTAATAATTATTGCTTTTCCACGACAAAAGTGGTTATGCCATCGCGCCTCAAAATTACTTAATACGTACATGGCCTGTTTTGTTCTTTTTGAATACCAGACGCTGACAAAGTCCAGGGACCAAGTAATCGTGATTAAATTATTTGTAGCAGAAATCTGTATTTACATACTTGCAAGGTCAACTGTTGGAGTAAACATTCTGCGCTTTGCCTGTTTTCAAAAACGCATTTCCGACTACGTGATATTAGTTTAGAAGAATGCGAGAAAATCTTTCGCATTCAAGTTAAAAAAGTTTACGTTTATCTGCGAAATGTCTGTGTGTAGCGTGAAAATGGTTAAATATGAAGCGACCGGTACCTTGGTTACTTACTCTTGCCGCCTACAATAACCACTTGAATACATCCAACTCGTTTGACGGGATGTAGTATAATTATTTTTACAGATGGCGTGTACCTAGATACACAGTGTTTTGTACGGTATGTTGCCTGGCCTTCATCGACAATGTTTATTATTACATCGTGATCAGAAGCGTAACAACGATATCACGTAATATCCGCGTCAAGCACATAAGCCGCGCTTCAAAATATACATTTATTTTTTAATCAGTTGTTAAAAATATAAACATAGAGTATATATAGTCTGCTGTATAATAGGATACGGTGTAGGTTTGAGTGTATGTATTTTGTGCAGGAGTATGAATCATGGGAACAATTAGGACAGGGTCAGAACGTGGCAGCGATAAATGACAGTGGGAGGTACTTATGCCTCAGTTGGCATCGGGCGATCATTTCACGGAAAAAAAAAGTTACTGGACCCCACTTTAAATCTTGTGCACCCTAATATAATTTGTAGAAGCATGCATGCATTTACGCGTATACACAACACAAATAAACAGCATGACTAATTAAAACACACAAATTTTAAAGTGATGGTAATGAACGTAATGATACCAAATACAAAATAGTAGAGAATGTATGCCTTTACTTACGCACTTGCGGTAGAACAGCATAATAGATATGCCCGTATCACATACAAATTAAACGACTAAGGTATCTGGGCTGGCGTCATGGGAAATAAATTCCCAGAAACAAAACTTAGTAGCCCACGACAATAGGCCAAGGACACTAGCCTGCGGGGCCAACCAAAACAATATAGAAAAGGCACCAAACCTAACTACGACCAACCGCCAACTGCCAAGATCGAAGTGACGAGGTCAAATTTTGGAGTTACGTAGGTAGAGGGGAGAGGGACCGGAAATGAATGCCACGTATTTTTGGAAATTTCTAGAATGTGCCTCGGCATATTACATAGTATGCATATTCGGCGAAATAGCGATATCATATTGTCTTTCAGGGGCAGGGGTATATAACAGCATTTCAGTGCAGGGATTATTTGTGGGAACTATACCAAGAGATTATAATTGTCTTCTTTTTCCATGAATTTTTAAGGGGCATTTCACTAGCTATACAAATTTTTAACATATCTTGAATGAAATAAAATCTTAGATTGCTCTGGCAAAAACAGCAATAAACAAGAAGACGATTATTTGCACCAGCAAAGTGGACTGAAGGGCGAAATTAATGAAATGCTACATTCGGAGCCTAGCTTTGTATAATATCCAAACTTTGACAGTTCGGAAAATAGATCAGAGTCACCTTGAGAACTTTGAAATAAGGTGCTGGAGAAGGATGGAGATCTTTTGGTTAATTAATAAGTATAAACCGTTAACACAGCTTGATTTGTAGTAATTTTACAGCAAAATATTTCGACCCTAAAAGGTCATCATCAGGCTAAAATTTGATAAAACACTTAAAAGTTATAAACTTGCTTTGCTGAGATCCCAGTTTTTACGATTGTGCATGTTTAATTTTTTATGCATGTTGCTTCTTGGACAAATACAAATTTAAGGATAAGATAAATATAGGTAATATACTGGATGGGTGTTGTCTTGAGGTAGTTGGATGGAGCAAGATGATATTCTGTTGTCTGTGTATCACAATACTATATAGTTATCGTTAAGGTCGTTCCTGTAATGGTATGTTGTAATAAGATTAAAATTTTCTGAATGGAACAATATTTTGTTGTTGCTCGTCTCAACGTAATACCATTTTTCAGGAGATGGTTTACACTCGTAACTCAGGCCGGTCACAGCGGTCTTGCATAGCACACATACGACAGCTCGAAAAGTACTAAGGGTTGAGTCCGTTGCAAGTAACATACTGACTGCTGTGCCATCTTTTAGGAATCATGGTGTACTACTACGTCGAATATTCTGTTTCTTGAAACTGTACTGCCATCATTTATCTGGGAACCTCTTGTAATTTAACAGTATATGTAGTATTTTTCGATGGTATCGGGATGTCCTCCTTTGTGTGTTGTGCATAGCACCTCCATAATGTCTTGTTTATGACACATAGCGTGTCCTTTGCTTATCAAGTGTTGGGCGATGCTGAATTATTGCTGCTGTTCTTTAGGAATTGTCCTCCTGTTTATAAACACAAACACATATATACCTATGTATGTATATGAGAGGGCAGTCGGTTGAATTGGTCTTGTGAATAAAGAAGTGTTACACAGAGCTAAGGAAGAAAGGAACATTTTAACATGCAATAAAACGAAGGAAGGTTAACTTGATTGATCAGTTCTTGCATGAAAACTGTCTTCTGTGTCACGTTATTGGAGGAAAGATAGAAGGAAGCATAGAATAAACGAGAAGACGAGGAAGTGGACCTAAGCAGCTGCTGGATGACCTTAAGCCACAGAAATAATATTGGAATTTGAGACAGGAAGTATTAGATCGCATTCTGCGGGGAACTCGCTGTTGAAGAGGCTATGGACCTGTTGCAAGAAAGACTATGCGGCGAATGAATGAGTCAAAGAATTAATGAATATTTTTGTAGTGCCATAGCTCGCAAGAATTATGTGTCGATTTTCTTAACTACAACCCGATTTCAGTACCAGGCGGCTTCATGTGGGATTGATTCTCGGCAAACTGTGATTAAGACAGAGTTTTCTCACTGCCAAAGGTTCCATATTTTTACAAAACCACCCTTGCAATACGTGGTAGTCCAATCTGCCAGCGCGATATTACAAAACCGATACACATTTTAAATCTTCACCTATGGTCTGGCATTGGACCTGGCTTAATGAAAATGCGTTAAACTGTAAGCTGTTAGTATCAGGCTATATTGTGTGAACAAGAACGCTGACAACACTAAAAAGAATGTGGGAGAAAAAACGTGTGGCGGCTTTAGCCAAAGGGCATTAAAGTGCAGGGATACTCGGTGAAAGGAAAAATGCTTGTGAATTCGGAAAAATGCAGGAATGACTGTGGAAAGAGCTGGACAACAGATGAATCGGGGTTCAGTTCATTGAAGTGGCAGGGTTCAATGTCCGGACACGTTCTGTGGCTGAACCGTCCTTGTACCCTATGGCTGCTTGGGGTTATTTTCTGGGGATTAATGCCGTGGTGAAAACCATGAAACTGTGCCTCTTTCTTCCCATAATTTTTCATAGCATGGTGCTTATTTTAGCTCAGGGGAAATTGTCCTTTATTTCACATGAAGTTGGTAGAGAAGCAGGTCCCAGATGTCTTGTTTAGCTGTTGCTGATGCGACTTGATCTGGCAGCGGGTAACACAGTAGCAGCCCGATGTTATACTGTGTATGGAAACTGTCAGCATGCTGTAAACAACTCTGATCCATGCTTAGACGTTCCGGTTGAGGCCTGGGCACGTCTTATAAGGCCAGGTCACAAGTCCTTACAACTTAACGTAGTTACGGCTGACCAACTCAGTGGCCACAAATGGTCTGGCCCCACCTAATTATAGCGTATGCGGTGTTATTACTTTGTTACCTTCTTCACTTTTATATGAGGTGAGGTTGACTATAGTAGTACCATGTCTATCGGTCTGTGTGTGTATTCTTTAGTGATTTCTGAATCATTTCGTAAATATTTCTGTCGTTTGGTACTTTATAAATAGCATGTACTGGAAATCACTCCGTATTTATGTTTTCTAGTTTTGAAATGGACTTCAGGGTGAAAATTAAAATTGGGAATGACACTAGCTCGTCTTGCTGTAGAGTCCTGAAAATTGACACTGTAATAGACTTAGAAAAGTACACGTCTTCTGTAATTTACGACACCTGACGGCTGATGGAAATGTATGCTCACCTGGAATATTACTGTTTTCAGGGAAGAAACGACATATATGTTGGTAGATAGATGCCAACGTTTTGTGGAGCATACTGCCTCCATGTTTAGAGTAGGCTGTAAAATGGAGGCACTACATTAGTCCCAAGCGTTGATCAATGCCTGCCAAATTATACTACATTTCATCCAGAAGACAATATTTAGCAGTCATCTCCGTGAGACCTTCAAATCCTATTTACCTGGTAACGTCGAACAATAAGATGCACTTACACGATGGACTGAGATAGAAGTAGACGAAAATAGTTTTGGCCTGTACTAACATACTGTCATATCACTTACCTGGACGAACTGTGGAAATCGGTTAAAATATTCAGTCATTAGGCCAACAGCCGACATATGTAAGGCAGACAAACGTGGAATTCGTCGTGGGTAACATGTCTCTCGGGCAGTTATTTCTCCTGATAAGTTCTACTGCGATTTTCTCTCATCAAGCATTCTGCCAGTTTTTCACACTCGTCTGTCAACTTTCCTGATTTGTGCGATAGGCCCGACGAGCTACCCGTTCACATCCTTGAGACCCAAACAGGTTTTTAGATATGTGACTGAGTGTCTGAGTAAGAAGTTACGACGAGTCTTGTGACAGTAATTTGATCATCAACTGTGTGATATCAGTGTCTCATACTATAACGGCGCACATATCATATTGATGGCTTGAGTTGATAGTTTGGGATCATACGCGTGTGGTTTACGCGTGAGGGTGACGTCATTAATTATAAAATGGGTTTCTTTGTTTCCTCATCGTCGTCGTCGTCGTCGTCCTACACAGTTTCACGGACTCAGTGCTGCAATGCCTGTACCATTCTCAAAGTCATCGTGTCTGCGTTTCTTTTGCCTCTCTGTTTCTTCTTACCTTGCAGATGTATGTAATTGGGCTGGGAGAGCGTAACGACTCGCTACGGACTGGAAGGTTCGAGGAACGAATTCCGGTGGGGGAAGGAATTTCCACACCCATCAGAACTGGCCTTAGGACCCATCCAGCCTCCTATGCAATGGGTACCGGGTCTCTTTCCCGGGTGTAGAGCGGCCGGGGCGTGGCGTTAACCTCCCTGCTCCAATCTAGCGCCGAGGTTAAAAAAAGAGAAGAGTTATACCTCTGCACCCCTCTGGACCTTCAGTGCCTGTTATAGGGTGAAATTTACCTTTACCATTTTATGGTATATATTAAGACGCATTTTTCTGCCGCCTGCCTTCCCGCCCTCGTGTACACGGCCTTTCCATTCTGTCGTGCATTCACATATCGCCTGCCGTGTTATAACATTTTATTTCCCCAAATATATTACCATTCCTTTCATGTCTGGCCGTTCTTGAGGTCGGTTTTCGGGGGCGCCATCTCAAGATGGAGGATTACAAAGTGGATATTTCGGAAATTAATCCAGTTTATGTAAATTAGGAGGAAGGCGCATTTAGGGTGTTGAAATATGACGCATCTGTATTTATTCATCGAAATTAATCGAAATTGTGTATTTTTTCTGGCTAAGAATTGTGCATAACGCTGCAAGTTCGAGTCTTGTGGACGTTTGTCTTGGGGGGGAGGCGGAACTAGGGACGGTACGTGACATAAACAAAGACACCTAACCAGAAGTTCTGCTTTTCAGATTGGGTTCAATCTGAAACATAATCCAGGTTGCCGCTGATGAAACTAGATGAAACTAGGTCAGTCGATGTCGGCGAAAACCAATCAGATATCTGACGGCCTTCTCGCGCGAAGTCGGATTCTGTTCCTTAGATGTGAGGAACCAAATGCAAACGCTTAGCCATCGTGTGATGCCCGTCAGAGCTCTGCATAGCGCGGGCTGATCTAGCGTGTGGGCGTTCTTAATTGATTTTTTCGGCAGCAGCAGTCATTCTTAAATCATTCACTAACTCAGTCCTTTGTTCATCCATCCATTCATTCATTCATAATTCATTCGTTCAGCCAGTCACTCATTTTTTTCTTCTTGAGATACATTTTGTGACGCACCTGTGTTTGGTTTCCGAATGAGACACTTGGTGTTCAGCCCTTCGAGCCCACCGGAGAAGAGTCCAGCTACATCTGAAAATAATAACTCGCTCCTGCAAAAGAATTTTGACATAACCCACCGCTATACAATTTTAGAGCAGAGTGAAAAGACTGACAGACAATTAATAGGCAACAGTTAAGCTTGTGATAATTTTATGAAAATGTAGGGAGAAACAATTTTTTTGCGCTCACAATATTTTGACAGAATGTGCGCTTGAGACCCATTTGGAACGTAATGTGGGTATCTCAGATCGAGGAATTATGTGATTACTAAAAATTGCTGTTACTTGAGCGAATCACATTAGGACAGAGTTTTAACATCAGCATAATTAACATCTAAAATGCAGTGAGAAGTTAACTGTGACCGACACAAGAGAATTCGGACAGTGTAGGCTTCACATCAGTGTGTAAACGTTCCGAATAAACCAGATATACTTCATACGTCGCCCATGCTGTGTAATAACTGCCACAGTCTGCAGTAAAAGCAGAGTGTCAATTTGAACACCACGCCGCCATATTCCCTCACATTAGTTTTATCCATACCCAGAGTACTAATTCTGAAGCCCCTCCTTGGTTTCATACCACCGTCACACGTTCAAAGGAACAGACGTACGTGAGACTGAAACCCACCCAAGGCCGACAGGCGCCGCTCAGTGTGGTTGGGTAGCCTTCTGTTGGGTAGACTTCTGTCCCAAATTTTCTTTTGTATATTTTTTCTTCATATAAATAAAAAGTAACCTTAATGGATTTATTAAATATAATAACTCAGATTGGATTTATCTCGCCGCAGAGTATTTAACAATTCTACGAAGTACTGGGGACGTCCTGAGTTCAGATTCGGAGAGCGGCCACCGTTACATATTTGCTTGATGGTCCTCAGGCCGCCTAGGTCAATGTTGGGGTCATAACTCAAATTAGGCCACTACCACTTCTTTACACATTCTTTGCACCTCATGATGTGGTAATCATCCTGCTGTTCCACAGTATTTTTGTCAGCATAGTGACAGCGTTGTGAAGTGAACCGACAATAAGCACATTAAATTAAGGCCCCTGTACTTGCGTATACATACCTGCAAATTTTGTGCCTCAAACTGGAGAAGTTTTGCGACCCATGACTTACCTTAATTTTGACGTAACTCTTTCACGTTGGATTCCCATGTTATTTTTGACATTACGTAATCTATGAAGTGTACAGAATCATTAATGGCCATCGAATCAGTCATGTAATTTCAATTCATTCATAAATTGTTCGTATGTAACTCTCCTGTATACAGAGGTATCATATCAACACTTGCTTCAAACGCAACTTGCCTTCAGTAACTGAAATTCTGCCACCCCGCCGCGTTACATGTACACTGGCGGACAGCAAGTGACTACACTGACGCCTGTTGGACACACGTACAAAGATCTGTCTCTTTCTACATTGTGTATAAGGTTTAAAAAGCGTACAACACGACATAAATAGGTTCGTTCTGAACAGTACATTGATCTTGTGCATTGGAAAGCCTGATGGTCTGAGGTGATGTGGAATGATATTTGCTCGAAAAACTTCACTGTTCGTTAACACTGCCAAACTTTGTCAAAATCACGTATGAAATGGATTTGAGGAAGAAGACAAGCAGAATTCCCGTCTTCGTGTTTGACAACATTGATTGAATAACATGGCTGAATTTTGATTTTTTTGGTTGATTTGAATGCGTCGAATTTAATAAGAAAAAAATAAACTGCGCAGAAGTGGAAAAAATCGAATTATTTTCTTTTTTATCAGGCGACAATACTGGTACAACTGTAATTTCCTTGAGATTTATACAAAACTTCACCAGTATTACACATAGTTTGGGAGCTGAGTGATGAGAGAATTTGATTTTTCATTTCCGACAATTTAGACCAGTGTTACGCCCTTCTGTGTTGTAGTTCAAACACGCACCTTTTTATGTTTTCAAGTGGTCTGTACCAAATCCCGGTACAATGTTTCTGTACGTAACCTGTAAAGATTTTCCATCCTAATGAGTTGTTATTTTCCTAGGGACGGTAGGAAAGTGACGCCTTCTATTTTTTCTCAGAATCTATACAAAATTATAAAAAATTTACACATATGTAAACGGTGCATCCTTCACAAAGTTCAGATTATTTTTTCACAACGTCTTCCTCTTTATCAACACAGGTTTTTCAACTTTGCATGTAAAGATACAGGCCTGTTACGTAAAGGTGTATGCTGAAACGTCAGAGATTTTCCTTTTTATTTGCTGCCACATTGATGGACCATTGGGGTTGACAAAGAGAAAAGTGCTTTCCTTCTGTAAGTGTAGGTCTGCCGTAATGAAATATTTTCAAAGCCCGTATAGATGCAGCTTATTTCACTGGGGCAGATATGATACCCACGTACTCGTTTTATTTCGCAACACGCATGCGGACTAAATCGGATAAGTTACGAAAGAAGCCATCCAGGTATGTATGGAACATGACTGTAGAGTTAAATACATCCTCAAATTTTGTGGTATCAGGATTTTTTAAAATGCCTGGTATGTTTCAGTTGCGAGAATTTCACAGCTATAAAGACTTGTTTATTGATCTGCTGGTTTGTGACATCGTGCAGTCTTGCAATTTGTTACGAATGTTTCAAGGCACTGCCTCCATCTTATACCCTGAAGATAGAGGCAGTATATTCTTCCGGGAAAGCGACAACAAACTATTTGTCTACGTGGTATCTCCATTTTCAGAGTAGATGACTGATACCATGCACCAAATAGCGTAATCTTACTGCTTACTTCTGTCTCAGTTTCAAAACTCAAATACAAGTGCATCGAAAAACTTTGGCTTGTTCTTATCCGTGCACTAATATCACTATATCAAATAAACACCCACGAATGCACTCATATATTATGCAGTCATCGCTTTCTTCACACTATACGTAACTCCAATATGTTCGAACTTAACTGCAACATGTTCCAATTCTAAGGTTGAAACATGTTTGATGTAATAACATATGAGTGCATTCGTCGGTACTTATCGGATATATTTGATAAGCAGATCAGCTACTTTCTTGTGCAAAGTGGAGTTCTTTAAGGATTCCGTAATATTTTCCATGATACGTAAGTTTTAATAGTGTTTGCAAACGAGCGATTTTATGTTTATAGTTTTAATGGTTAGCCTTTATCTGTTTAGGCTGTAAGACTTCATGCCAGAAGGTACTACTGACTAAGGCAGTAGACTATACACATACTGTACTGTACATGCTGTATAGCCTGTCAGCTTGTTGTAGACCGACGAAACAGGAAATATGAATGCAGATATGATGGAACCGCAATCGAGGTTGAGTCGATATGCAGTCAGAAGTTTGGGAAATGTGGATCAGATTCGACGGCGTGAAACACTGCACACTAGGTTCTGAAACTGTGTTGCGAGGCAGGGCTCTTGTGTTCTCCGATTATGTGCTGATTGCAGTCTGCCATGTAAAATACAACTTAGAATAACCGACATAAGGACTAATACTGTATAGCTGGGTGTTCAATAACAAATTGACCTCATCAGTGCTACGATTGTATTATCACATTTAGAATTATCGCCCTGTCTGGCCGGGTGTATATGGTGTTTGAGCAGGTCACGAATATAAACGTGTTCCGAAGTCTAAAGGTTGAGGCGTTACACATTCCTTTCAGTTGTGTTCTCAGTAATGAAATACACTCAGTCCAAAGTAGGTTATGTTTGGAAACAAAGTACACGCATGTGGCATGAAAGGGATTAAGGAACGGTGGCACTTGCGTGTTTAAAAGAAACAAAACTTAGGAACCCAGACGCGTTCTTGTGTTCAGAAAATGTAAGGACTTCTCGCAACCGCAAGTTACAAAGTATCGGTGTTTTCGTGGTACTGCTATCCGATGAAGACAACTTTCTTAGTAACCAGATTAACCGAAACGATGAGAAGCAAGAGAATGAAATGCCAAGAAAAGTATTTTGCGAAGGGAAGAGAAGGAAGGTAAACTGAAGAATGCACAAGGTCCACTGGACTCCGTACGGCTTGACACTACTTCATGAGCAAGGTGTTCTCTCCTCTCTCTCTCTCTCTCTTCTCTTCTCTTCTCTTCTCCTTTCCATTACCTGGTTTCACTTTTTCTCTCTCTCACTTTTATAAGCGAGACAAGTCAGTCAGTCACAGTGTGACATGGTACCAAGTCGGCTGGTTGTTCTGAGATCTAACCGTCGTTGCTTAGTAACGTTTAAAAGAGTGAATTGTCTGCGATTGTTTCTGATATTTTATATACTGCTCAATAGCGTTATCGACGATATGTGAAGTGACAAAAAATTATCAGTGACAATCTTACCGAAAGTTTTTGGGAATCAACAAGTTTTTATTTTTTTTTAAGTTTTGTATCAACAAGCATGATGAAAGTGATAAATGTTGTGTTCTTCTAGTTCAGTAATTGGAAATTACCGGTGTGTTGTGTGCAGTCTACATGCACATTTTGAAGTGGTGTAACACATGAATGTCAATGTGTTCAGTGCTGTTGAATCAAGTTTACTCCTATATCGTGAAGTGATTTTTTGTGTTCTGAAGCAATCGGACATGTAAGTTGCCGCGCATAAATATCTGAGGTACCATAGTTGCCTCTTTTCGTGTCTGTTCTTCTTCAGCATAATAACGTCCACTTCATTGTAATCAGCTTTCAAGTTATCTGAAAAATGTGTTGTGAATTGTAACCCACGTTAAAAATTTCATGGTCAGATAATTTTACGGTTTGCTGTTCAATTTTGATACTATATTAACCGTCGTGTTGTAAACATCTTGATTTCTTTATCCGTGGCGTCTGCGATGTACGTAAGATATCCAGACGTCGAGCCTACATTTCTGTTATTTCCTTTCTGAAAAGGGTATATGTCAACAAATTTCTTTTGTAGTCCGTTAATAAAAGTCACCAATTTTATTGATTGTGTAACCACAGTGTTTTTACATGTTTTTTGTTTCAAGTTTTATAATGACTATAATTCGAAATAATTTGTATTTCATTATGTTTCCCATATGTAAGTATGTTTAAACATGGTTCAGCCTAATTTCAAAGTTAGTGAAAGAAATAAATTTTTCTCTTTGAAGAGTTGTTCACAAAATCATATTGTCTAAAACGAAAAATGTAAAATACTTATTTCTTTTCCGAATGATTGCTCTATAGGAACCAATCTGTAGGTAGTGTACGTGACCATGTTAGTAACCAAGCGTGAAAAATAACACGCCCTGTTTCCTTGTTATCTCATGTACTTCTCATTCTGCAACACAGAGTCATTCGAAAAAGATTTAAAATCCACATTTTAGTTATTCGAAAACAGTTCAGTGTTAGAGGCTTCGTAGGATGAGAGAACATTTAAGCCATTCCAAAATACACACGATATATCTCGTGTATAAGTATTGCCTGGATTCACTTGACTTTTGAAAATATCGTCGAAGCGTCTGTTTAACATATTTTACAACATTTACGGCTTTTCAAGATCCGAAATCATACATTACTATGGAAATATCATTAATAACATAAGGTGCCCTCAATTAGAAACTGAGTGTTATTCGTGCCAAGCCTGTAATTAAGTGGGGGCTGAATGTGGCACTTGTTAATATGAAACGAGCGAAGTCGTTGGGCTGGCTTCAACAGTGCCGGGGACAAAGGCAGCACTCACCGGATCCCGCCAGTAACACCTGCAGCAACACATGCTGGTACGACGGCAGCGGACTTCAGCACCGTCCATGGGCAAGTTCGGACCAGCTTCAGAACATGAGGTGAGGGACGTACTTGCCAAGGAACTCGCCACACTTCGATACGGAAGGTTTAATGATTCTGTTAACGCGCGTGGAGCCTTAGACCGGTCAAATCCCGCCAGATATTGGTCTGTGTATGTCGGTGATTGTTCTCTTTGGATGTCTTAAGATAGACCGATTCCGTACCTAAAGAGTGCTAAAGGATTTGTCGTTTCATACCAGAGGGATTAATACTCTGAAGTGCGAAATTCTTGGAATTGTATGTTTTCCATGTTCCGTGCATTAATCATATGTACAAAATGTATTAAAAATACTAGCAAATGTACTTGATGTATGAATGCAATTTTGTTACATATTAATCACCCGTATGTTTCGGCCACCCTTGTGATCATCCTCAGGGTTGAGAGTAGAACACATATAAAATAACAGTGTGTGTGTGTGTGTGTGTCGATATCACTGCACAGTTTTAAACACCACCCTGATAATGACCACTTGACTGGCCGAAATGTGTCAGTGATTACTATGCAGAGAAATGATATTCATACGTGCTAGTGCATTTTTGTTTTTGTTTAAAAATCATTGAATTGTATTTATTTACAGTTTAATTTTCTGTCTTACTGAAAACACATGCCGCCTGCATTATAAAGGTAGATCATTTAGTACTGTGTAGAAAAATAATTATTGTTTGTTCTGGGAACCAAATGAAACATATAAATGCACTGTGTTTACAATGGATAAATCTTAAACTTTAAAGCAGATGGTATAGTAACGTTACTGATGCCTTTAATTAAGTACATAGGCTTGAAGTTATAGGAGGAATCGAGGTATAAATCCACGCATGTTTATTCTGAGCACAAAATGAAAGTGCGCTAACAGGTTTTGCCCCGACTGCTTTATGCCCGGGAAGAGATAACCCATCACCAATTTTATTGGAGGATGTATGAGCCCCATAAGTGGTCTTCAGACTCGTGGAGAAGAGAAAAATCTCTGCTCTTGTCGGTAACTTAATCCTGATCACCGGTTATTCATCCTAATATCATCACCAACTCTACACAACACGAATATTGGGTTTATTGAGTATTTAATCTCAGAGCGGAATCTGTAGGAAGTACGTTGTTGCATTTCAGTCCTATTATATAGGTCTGTACGCTGCAGAACGTTCGGCAACTTTTTTCGCTATAAAGCAACGATGTCGTCCGCTCTACGTCGAGCAGTTAGACGATAAAAAGTACTCTGTGTGTGTACGACCGGACACAAGAAGCGAAGTTCCTTGTACTTGAGCCAAGTTGCAAAGTTTCTTATTTTCTTCATCCTTGGTTTGCACCACGTAAGAGAGATGTGGTTGTGGTGGGGCCCACGCAGGATCGAACAGAGGCTGACTCATATCACGCCTCGTTAGTGGCCACCGTCAAGGCAGTGTGCTCCGGGCCAAGGAATGCCTTTCGATGCTAAAGACAAGTTTGCATCTGTACAGAACATGTGATTGTTCTACCGTTTCTCGGTAATAAGCGAGTAACATTTGTTGTAGATGAAGTCAGCGGACTGCTCTTTCTGGTCTTTCTGGATGCTTATATAATGTGCGCTGTGTAAGTAAGGATCACAATAATCTTAAGTGCTTCGTCTTGACTGTGTACTTAGGAAACGCGTTTTAGTTGCACACCATCAGAGTAACATTGTTTAGTTTACAGTAACGCCTGTTGTATTTCTCCTCCAAGTTTTGGTCATTACATGTTCGTCATCAGAGAAACAGCTATATGAATTCAGTAAAGGAGTGTAGGACCAATTACACTCCGTCAAAAGACAAGTCATATTCCTGCTTTTAAATGGTATAAAGTTCATTTTCAGCGCTCCATATTTTGTTGTTTTCTAATAAATATATACAGTAACTAGAAACTATGCTGCATCAGTGAAGGGAAGTCGGAAACTGTATCCCTAAACTGTATCCCTAAACTGTATCCCTAAA
>Ga0131853_10010471_pt1 | contig 16954 bp, 14 predicted proteins | sample TergutLab28metaG_FD_92764 | JGI IMG/M metagenome (GOLD analysis project Ga0131853, IMG submission 92764) | Labiotermes labralis P1 segment gut microbial communities from Petit-Saut dam, French Guiana - Lab288 P1 (version 2) (version 2) | ecosystem: Host-associated > Arthropoda: Insects >...
ACTTGAATGAAAAAAGTAGCGACTCCAGGTCTAGAAAACAGAGATTAACGGCTGTGGGGACCCGTTGCGCTGACCACGTGACACCCCTCTATCCGCAAAAGTTGGCACTAACTTCGCCGACCGCCGGCGGCCGCTCTTGCGGTATAGTTCGCGTGCGGACTAAGGCCACGGAGTTTAGTTTTAGAGTTTGTTACAATCTGTGTTCATGCTGTGAAATAAAGTTTTGGCGTCGAGTGGTGTGGTTCTGTTTTCGTCTGACATACAAGCAGATGGAATGCTTTGACAGCCATCAGTCGTCATCACAAAAGCAGACTGGGCTGCACATTACATAAGTTAAAGAAGCGAAGTGGAACCGGAATTGCTTCCGAGCGGAATAACGGCAAGGAACCTATTACTGGCACAGCGAATTAGTGCCACAAAATCACGGTCCCCAAAGCGCCATCTCTTCACGTTTGTTGTAAGGTTTGAAATTCAGAGGACCGTGCATCGTGATACATTCCCACAACAAAATCCAAAGAGATGCACCACCTCCCAGCTTTATTTAGTAAAGAACTCTACATGTTTCGGACAGATTTACTCCTGATGACGTACAGTAAATCTGTCCGAAACATGTAGAGTTCTTTACTAAATAAAGTTAGGAGGTGGCGTATCTCGTTGGTTTTTGTTGTGGGAATTTGGTGTAGGGTTGGAAGCTTGCATCTTCATCACACATATTTTTATCTGTATTTTAATTCTTATATTGTGTTATAAATCGTATATAATTTTTAAAATTTAATGTTGTACTTCGATGTATTAGTTCAAAACTTCTGTAATATGTCCATTGTAATGCACCTCTCTGAAGATGACCATGTGATTGGCCGAAACGTGTAGCAGATATGCGGTGTGTATAATACACTTTCGTATTCTTATGTGCGTTTGTTGGTTTTGATATCATATGTAATTGCTGAGTTGCGGTCATGGATCGTATAAAATAGATGCGCTCTGTTTATATATGAAGCAAGAAAAGAAATTCCGGGTTAAAGGATCTGAAGATATATGCCAGACTTATTACAGTCTTTGTTGATTTTCATGTTAAAACTTTACGGAGAACGCTTGGCTGTCACTGCGTATAGTCAAATTAACTTTCCTTTCTTGTTAGTTTCAGCGTTAAAAAAACAAGTAAATTGTCCGGATGCTTAGTTGTCTGGACATCGGTTGACGTCGCGTCTTGAAAACGGGTTCAGAGTCAGTAACTCGACCTACTAATGGCCGCTGTCTTCAGATCTGGGATGAATAAATTAAAACTGTGGGTATTTGTGACGACCTCCATATTGGCCAGTTTGTCCAGTTTCATCTTGCCTGTCAGGGCCGGAGAAAATATTAGTGACTTCGCACTTTGTGCTAGAGTCTATATATTTTTGCACTTCTTTATTTTTGAACAACATTTTTAGATGAAAATGAAACTTCTTATTCGATATATATATATATATATAAAATCACGGAGGCCTGGTTTCGATTCAAGAGCTGTGCACCTGAGGTTTGTGGTGGAAAAGTCGCACTAAGGCAAGTTTCTCTCCTACCCGTTTTGTCTTCCCCTGTCAGTGTCATGCTAGCAGTGCTCCATAATCTCTTTCATTCATCTATCACGTATTCTGTATAATACTACCAATTGATTGCGCTGTTTAACACAACAATTCTCTGTCTTATTATACAGACATCGGTTAAATTCATATCTGGTACGTACGTACATACATACATCATACATACATACATACATACATCATACATACATACATACATACATCATACATACATACATATATACATACATCATACATACATACATCATACATACATACATCATACATACATACATACATACATACATACATACATACATACATACATACATACATACATACATACATACATACATACATACATACATACGTACGTACATACATTGCATGGACCCATAAGTGTGTTACAAAAAGAGTAGAAATTGAAACACTTCGTAAATACATAAATATATGTAATTTTCACGTTTTCACCTACTATCTTCAAAAAAACAATGATATGTATTATCTATATTCATGAAAAACGTATCTGTAGAATAAAGGGCGTGCATATTTAAATATTTCATTCGGGCTGTTTTCAATTTTGCCTTCTCATTCTTGAAGATTACCGGGCAAGGCGGAAAAATGTTTAATATGTTGCTTCCATACAAAGAAGGAGGAGAACCGGTACATTGTGTACTTCTGTTCTTGAAACTTTCTGCACCAAAATTAGTTTAAAAGAGTTGTTTAGATTTCCCAGTATTTGAGCAAATTTTGCTAGATTAATCTGGTGATATTTCCATTCAGAACCTTTTTGCTATATTTTGTAATGTGAATTCTCCTCTCTGTAAATTATCCTCTGAATCAGCTCTTATGACTTCTCCGTCTGCAAAAATTAGGGTGTTTATTCTTGTACTGGTTGATAAAGTAATTCCTTTTGTGCAAATCTGTTTCCATTTTACTATTATTTCATTCATATAAATGTTGAATAGTTTGGCCTTATCCTACTCCGTGATTGTCTGTTTTTCCGATAATTGATTGTCTATCTTTACTTTTATTTTTTTCCAGGGTACATTTCTACTACACTTTTTAATTATAAATTGGGAATATTTTTTAATTTTTTCAAACAATTTGTCTCATTTAACTCTGTCAAAAACTTTCACGTTTTCAAGATATACGAAATGGGATTCCAAATTAAATTCTCTTCTTTTTTCCATAAGTAATTTCTTGCTAAACAATTGGTCGATGCAAGATCTGCCTTTTCGGAATCGATTCTGGTATTCCAAAAAAAATCTTTGCTGCTTGTGCTTTCATTTTTTCATTGTAAAGTTTAATATTTTGCTTATAACATGCATGAAGTAGCCAATTCCTCTGTGGTTTCCATTCTTATCACCTTTCTTGTATATACGTATGACAGTAATATTTTTCCATTCTTCCTGCATATCTCCCATCATATAAATGTTATTAACAAAACTATTAGTCTCTCAGAAAATGAATCTCCTGCGTATTTATCAAGTTCAGAATTAAAGATATCTTCGCCCAATGATTTTCAATTTCTTTTTTCTTTTTAGTACTTTCAATTTTTCCGTTGTTACAATTACGTAACCAGTATTTCTGCATTCAAATAATTTTCTTGAATGTGAGTTTTTAGTCCAAAATTCCTTACAATAATGTAAAAATTTGTCTTTACTTCAACCAGGTTTCACGTTTGCCGATTTTTAATATTTTTATTCATGTGTTTTAGTAGTTGAAATGTGTTTGATTTTGTGTAATTGTGATAAAAATTGTTCCCAGAACTTGCGTTGTATTTTTCTTATTTTTTTTTTTGTCATTGGCCCATCTGCTTTTATATTCAGTCTAATGTTATATGACCTTCGAAGTAACTTCTTGTATAATACATTTCTGTTCTTCAATTAATTTCGTTTCATCATCCCATACGGCTAGTATTTTCTTTTGTGTAAACTCTTTGTATTTTTCCAAACTTTTATCTGCGGCCTGTGAGATTATGATTTTGATATTTCCCCATTCCAAAAGAATATTGCTGCTTCCTGGAATTCCTCGTAGTTTTTGTTGAATTTTTTGTTTGTATGGCCATCTTTATACTTTGGTCATTGAGTAGTCTAATTTTACAATGAAGTGTTTTTTTTCACATGCAGTGTTTTTGGATAAATGTGAAAATTTTGGTTTATATCTTAAATTAACGAAAATCAAAAAGTGATCTGAACCAATACCTCTTCCTCTGTAAACTCTCACGTCCAGGAATAGTTCCGATAGTTTCCTGTTTTCAGTGAAATAGTCTATAGCTGTTTTGGAATTGCAAGCTGACCTTGTGTATGTGTGGGGACCGCGGTAGCACAGTGGTTAAGGTGCTGTACTACAAATCGGAAGGTCGCTGGTTAGATTCCAGATTGTGTCATTGGAATTTTTCATTGACACAATCCTACCGGCCACACTACAGCCCTGGGGTCGAATCAGCCTCTAACAGAAATGAGTACCAGGAGTATTTCCTGGGGTTAAAAGCGCCCGGTGTGTAAGGCTGACAAATATACCACCATTCCGGGCCATTTTCACGTAATCAGGGAACCTTAACTTCCTGGAACCCTCTGGGCACCTCGGGCCTGTAATGGGACTGATTTACCTTTTAACCTCTACCTTGTGTATGTATGTGTGTATGTATATTTGGGTGACTGTAGAATGAGTTAGTTATTTTTATGCTGTTATATATGGCAAAATCTCTCAGTTTCAATCCATTGGTATTGCACGAAACTTCCCACAATACTATGGACTTCAGTATTTCCTCTAATAGCGTTCACGTCTCCTGAGAGTAAGACATAATCATTTATGTCATTTTTATTTAATCTTCCGTGTAATTGGTTATAAACGTTTTCGTTTTCAACTCTTCCTTCTTCTGGGACGCAGAGTCCAAAAAATAATTTCCCTTTTCCAGTACTTAGTCTTACCTCAAGTATTCTTTCTATCCAGTATTTGTAGTTAATAATTGTAATATGTTTTACTTATCGATCCAAATCATTACACCCGCTTGTGCTCGTGGACTCCTGTTTACACCACTGTACATTAATACATAATTATTTGTTTCTGTTGTTCCCTTCAATTTCTTTTTTGGTTCTGTAATTGCTGCTATTTTAATTTGTTTCTCATTTAGTACACTGTCCAGTTTCACCTCTTTGTGGACTATTTCCCTTACATTCCAGGTTGCATACTTGATTATATTTTGCTTTTTCCATTTTCACTGAATCGTTTGCTTGCCATAGTTCCTCGTCAAGCTTTCCGTCCTGCTCTCTTTACGTTGAGGTTTGAAAGCAGTATTTCATTCCCTTGGGTGTGTAACTAGCCTACCGCTAGGCAGTCCAGTGGTGGGGTTGCCACCTTATAGCCTATGGACGGGCGTGTTCTGCAGCAATTCCTTTGCGGATGAGGGAGCAATTATACCTCTGTCACTCGGTCGTCAAAGCCTCGTTATTTAGAGATGGTTGCACCACAGGCAGAAGAGCATGGGGTCTGGGTAGGAGAGATACTGAATGCACTGCATTACCGCTTGCAGCCCTTGAAAAGTCTGATGCTAGCTTAAAATATACTTTAAAAAAAGAGATTGGCATTTTTTCTGCGAAGAGGGTGCCTATTCCTTGTATTAATATTGTGTATAGATAAAATTTTTTCAAAAATTTCCTGATTATTTGTAATGAAGTTCATAAATGAAAGTAAATATTGGCATGGAACAGGTAGAATCTGAATTTGTTTAAATGAGGTCAAGATATAAATTTATTCAAAAAAACCAGAAAGAAAGTAATAAATGCAGATATTCTTAGAGGAGAGTATAATATTAAAATGTATCCAAAGCAACAAAAAGTAAAACGTTTACACTGGACCTGTCTTTATCAGGATGGGATTCTTTTAAAGGGAAAAATAAAATTTGTATGCCCTAAGAGACCATACTTGAGTTCCTCAAGTATTATTGCATTTTCAAAAATGTGCCGTGGAGATATTTAGATAAACTACACGTACACTTTATAACTTTTCTTCGAAACAGTACTATAAAACCAATTCAAATTTAAAAGAGACAATTCGAAAATCCCTCTCCCTGTCTCTTAACTGCCATTGGCTTCGATAGTCGTTACGTTTATTCTGTTGCATACATTGTACCTGTTGAGGGATATAATGATATCGCATATGCTAATAATATGCACACCCTGACCTAGGACACTCGCAGAAGTAGACCGTGATGAAACAATCTGTGCTGCTACTTTGAGGAAACATGTAAGGTGCACATGTCGGACGTGCAGAACTGACTGGAACAACAACCTCACAACAACTTCACAACAACCTACCTCTTGACAGATTCTGTCATCCGACATCTGACATGCTTATTGCAAAAGTCATTTGCTGTTTACATACATAATTGTAAGGGGTGAACAAATCCTGGTTGCCAATTCGCACGGGCGACTAATTCTGTTATGGGGGAGCCGAATTTTGGAAGGTTTCGATATGAAACTTAGGTGATGTCATTCTTCTGGATCCCAAAATTTTCATATGGCTGTTAAATTTTTGGAAAATATGTCGGTCACTGATATATTTTGCATATGTATATTCATGTGTACATACATACATACATATATACATACACATACACAAACATACGTACATAAACACAAATACCTACGTCCACACACACACACACACACACACACACACCTGTATATATATATATATATACACATACGTGCATACATATACGCATACATATATATATATATATATATATATACATATATACACACATACGTGCATACATATATACATACATACACACACATACATACATACATACGCACATACATACATACGCACATACGCAAATACGTACATACATACACACACATACATACGCACATACGTACATACATACACACACACATACGTACATACATACACACATACGTACATACATACATACATACATACATTCTTAAACAGTTTTGTGTCTGAAATTCTTAGGTTGGCATTTTGTGATGTGGCTAATATGTAACGTAAGAAGGGGAGATATATACTGTATTGGTATAAAGTGCGATATACTTAGGGGTGGTTTGCGTCTGGCCAAGAAGTAGTGACGTAATGAACAAAGCTCTCTCATAAGTTGCGATATTATAATACGCTAATAATAACCTATAATGTAGTAAATATACCTGAAACATATGAGCTCTTGATCTTGTCGTAGCCCGCATATTCTTTCTAGCTGTGTCGCTTAAATGTAAAAGCAAAAGATCCTGTGTGCTCCATGCAGTACAGATACAGGGCCACTCATTCTCAAACGTCGCACCAGATGGATGTTTAGCCTCAAGATACATGTACTGCTTCTTTAATTTATCTATATTATGACCTTCATGTTCGTAAAATTCATCAACGTTTCACAAACAGTTCATCGTCTTATTTGTTCTTTTGTTTACCCGTTATTTAGGTCATAGTATAGAGCGTCGAACTGTAGAATTATTCGTAAATGATCAGTTAACAGGGGCCATGAACAACATGGCTGTCGTCTAGTTTGAGGTGCCGTTCTGGAATTATCGTGAAGGTACTGAGACAGGCAAAGAAGTCAGTCAGATCAGCCGCTTGCCGGGTTGAGTTCCGCAACAGTACAAGGTTTCATGTTCAAATTAGTGCAACATCGACCGCGTCGTTTGTCGTCTTGAATCACGTGGTCTATCAAACAATTTAGTTCCGGCGTAAAAAATAGGTAAACCCTATGACTGAGATCGCAGGCCATATTTTCACAAGTATTGTTAATTTTCAAAACAGTTATTGTTTTCATCTCTTAAATATTCTTTATATTGCCTAATAAATAAAGGCAAAATAATTTCCACCCAATAACCTGATTTGAAGGCAAAGGGAGAAGTAGAAGTATAACTCTACTCTTTCTTTAAACCCTGACCCTGAATGGTGGTGGGTGGTTAACGCCACGCTCCAGCCGCTGTACCGTCGGGAAAGTGACCCGATGTCCCTTGTGTAGGGGGCTGGTTGGATCCCTGGACCGGTCTGGACGGGTGCGGAAAATCTCAGCCCCACCGGAAATTAATCACCGGACCATCCAGCCGGTAGAGATCCGCTACACCAACTACGCTATCCGGCAATATAAGTACCTTATAATGGCTTGAAGAGGAAGCCGACAGATGTAGCACACTGGTCAATAAAATGAACTGTCCAAGAAAGAAATTGTAATTAATGAACACGTAACATATAAACCTTATTGTTGCACCGTGCATTTCGTAGAATCACTTCATTTATTAACCAACAATTGCACTTATATAAATTCCACATAAAAACACTTAAAATCACACCGACGTGTTTCGATCTTTTTTAGATCATCATCAGGGAGCTATGTTTCTCCTTGCTAAAGTTACACTATAAAATTCACAATTCAAACCCCTTTTAGTGCATTTTGCTCATATCGCTGTTTTGACAGTATACTTAATGAGTATAATTTATTTTACAGACAGGCTGCCACAACACCATGTTTACAGAAACGAATTGAATTGTGAATGTTATAATATAACTTTAGCAAGGGGAAACATAGCTCCCTGATGATGATCTAAAAAAGATCGCAACATGTCGGAGTGATTTGAAGTTTTTTTTAAGTGTTTTTATGTGGAATTTATATAAGTGCAATTGTTGGTTAAGAATTGAAGTGAAAAGTAACATTTTTTTGTCAATAAATCAGTATGGAAGGAATGAACTGTATGTTTAATGTAGTGTATTATCCCTTTTATGTTCCGTACACAAGCAGGTATCCCGTGCGTGTGAAGTGTATTCTGAAGACAGAACAAAATAAGAAGGAACGTACGAAGATGAAGAAGAAATTTGAAACGGTAGCGACAGACCTTACATTTAGACTACCACAAACGGACAGAATATGTATACGACCTTGAAATTTGTCAAGTGTTACCCCCTTTCCGTTCTTGTAAAGTAAAATTGGAGACAACATTGGATGTTGGTAAGTAAAGCAGCTAAGATGATAATAATATTTCTGTCCTGAATGTACTTTACAGTCCATTTCCCATCACCCCGAAGTCTTATAAATGTTATTTAAATCTCCGGTTCCTACCTCATAGAGAACATACATTGTCTCCGCTATGATCACAAACTGTTGTGCCTTTCCGCCATATTACGGTAGTGCCACCATCCTGCAGTGGCGCCATCTGGTGTCCGATTCTGTTGTCGTTAATGACGTAACTCCCGGCAGTCTTCTATTCACCGTTGGTGTCCAAGGTCATGCCACAGGGCGCGATGATGGTATCCTTTCCCGGAATCGAACGCAAGTGTACCGGGTAGCTACCACCAGATAATGTATTTAGCTTACCTACATGGACCCCATTCTCTAGGTCCATTCGTATGGCACTAACACAGACGGCTATCTCACGCGCGGCTTTGAAAGGACAGTGGATCTGCAATTAACCTACTGCAGCATCTCTCGCCAGCATTCCTTACACATATACAGAGAAACGTGCCTACAATAGAACCACAAGGGACCGACATTTTTTTCCGTTGTATACAGGTTCATTTCCTGCACGTATCTGAACTTTGGATCCTCGAGACAGAAAAAGTTTCCCGCTAAATACAGGGTTCCTTAAGTAAAGTTTTACTGCAAAGTTAATTAGGTGTCAGTCATCAAATCTTTAAATTTTGAGGCTATTAGTATTTACATTTCAGCACGTACCGCGCAGTAAACACAATCCTTCTCGGTTATAAACCTAGTCACCTAATATTGTATATGGAAATAATTACTGTTTGTTCTGACATCCGTACAAAATACATCAATTTACACTGTGGGAGGAAAGGTTCAATTTTTTTATATTGAAATTGGTGGTACATAAAATAACCACTGGGCTTTTAAGGGTTAATAGTTTTATTAGAAAACTGTTTTCCGTAAACCTAAGTGTAGATGTCACGAAATGAAATCTAACTACATTAGTAGAGTCAGCTGTTTAACATATGCCATTTAGTATGACGATTTCAGGGGAATGATTCTAGAGACGGGAAATGAAGATTTTAAAGGATTTCAGTGCTGCATGTGCCAGCTATTTCTCGTATACGAAGTTGTCCGTTACAAATAAACAAGCAGCATATGACCTCCTTACACACAGTCTGGGTATTTATCTCGTATACTGAAACAAAGGATGGGTGGTCTAGTTGGGTACAGACTGTTCTCACAGACCATAATGACAAACCGTTACACGGATGAATGAGATAGTTTAAAGTTTATCAGGTCAGGAGTAGCATGGGATTAAGGTCATATGTTAACCCCTGTGTTCATAAGCACCACTAGAATGTTGTTTGGAATGCTTAATTCCCATGCCTGAATAGTGTGTCGCAAAATGATGCTGTCCGATGTCACAGGATGTCCCGTAGTACAATTCCATTTTCGTCCTATATAAAATTGAATTCGTATTGTCAATAGTTGCGAAGGGAAGAGAAGTCTTGTGTCCTGAAGATGGAGGCAATATTTTCCTCCGAGATTTTATTTTCTATGTACGCAGCTGCGTTGCCATATCGTCGACGATTGTGTACTTTGTATTTGCTGTATACAGTATGTTTCAGTGAAAGACAGCTATGTCCATTTAATGCCCAGTGGCCATTGTACGAACCACCAGCTTTTAACATTCACAAATTCTATATTCTGCCCACACTGTGCATTTGTGTGTTTTGTACTGGTCTGAGAGCAAACAGTGATTATTTTACTATACGTCATTAAGTGATTGGTTTTTATAACGGAAACGGAGTGTGTTTACTGCGCGGTACGGACTGAGTCTTTAAATACAATTCAGGTAAAGGCTTTTTTAAAGGTTTAATGTGGTATTCAATGTATGGAAGGCAACAAGGCACATTGATTTATCAATATTTTAAAGTTTACAGCAACAATAAGGGTGATTTAATTCAACGTGGTTGCTGTGTTGATATATGGAGCACAAAAGGTGATAAACAGAGTACGGACGTTTTACAGTGATTTAAAAATATACGTCATGTATGTAAGGTTGTGACTATAGAAAAATACCATCCTAGTAGCTTTACCGAGGAGGGTACCAAATTGCAGTCGTGGTTGGTCGCCGACTGAAATACTAGGCTTTTATATGCCTTAGTGTCAGGTGCGTCTCACTCCTTCTGTGTCTGCATCTTTGTCTGATAAATTATTCAGCGAATTAGGCTCGAATACGAACCGAAACGAGCGTAAGACTTCAGGTAAATTATCGTTTATTGTTCTCTGATCTGGACTGAAGTACTGTCATTGGCTGGCGATTTGTTACATGTGGACGGGCGGAGGATCAGATAAACTATTAGGCGCTTCATCTCCGTTGTGTTTTATGCAATTAGGAAGTAGTAGGTACGTCAAAACACAACTGTCATTGTATCCTATTTATTATGATGACGACATGTTTCGACCACTGTGGACCACCTTCAGGTCACAAAAATCTATAATGAGGAAAATTATACAGTGTATGATCATTAGTAGTGGTGCATATTGTAAAACTTCCAACAAGATCTCGTTGTCATTTGGTTTATCCATATTGAACTAATACTGTCTCCTATAAGCAAAGTACATAGCGTTTAAAGGGTACGAAAATAAGTTGTATTTGACGTCTTCAATATGCATAAACCAAACGACAAAGAGATCTCGTTGGAAGTTTAGAATATCCACCACTACTAAAGATCATACACTGTATAGTTTTCCTCATTATACATTTTTGTGACATGAAGATGGTCCACAGTGGCCGAAACATGTCGTCGTCAGCGTAATAAATAGGATACAAAGAGAGTTGTGTTTTGATGTACCTACCCCATCCTAATCAGATAAACCTTCCTATGAAGAAACTCTGTACATTTTACCCTTATAAATGCGACAAAACCATGCAAGCTTTAAAAACTACTATATTCTGCAAAGTGACGTCATATACCGACGTTTCAGAAGTTCCTGCAAGCTCCAAATTTAGTTTCGAAGAAGACCTATTCACTGTAAGAGGAATCATTCCTCTAAGCTGAATAGGGAGACATGAAGTTCCTTTGAAACGTCAGCTCGTATTTACCTACCGATGCGGTTCACAGTTCAGGACGTAGTAATATTTATAAACACGGCGTCTGTGAAACTCAATCTCAAGATGCGAGGATTAAATGGCTATCTTCGTTATTAACATCAAGGCTTCTGATACCAAAGGCTGTTAAGGACGTGCACATGCTGTTCGCTCTTCGGAACTCTGTTGATCCATCGGATGTTGTGAAATTAGGTAGGGTATTGAACAGATCCGTTATTGAGACGGAGAATCATGGTGCCTGGCGGGTTTAGTTGTGATCAGTATTCATGTGTGTAGCTACCAAACATTGAACCCAGGTGCCCAACCTATTTTGTGTCCCCCCCCCCTTCCGTTCTTCTCATAATTAATGACCGTGTTTTGCCCTCCAGAGAAGAACGCGTGACGTCATTATTTCGGAATGTAGGTCCCAATGTTTCTCGGTGTTACTCCACATTCAGGAATGAATGGAAGTTTTGGGCTGGATCTTCCTTTTGGATAAATATGTTGAGACAAAGATTGAGACCAAAAATTGCAGTCTGCTGGGATACGGTTCTGTGTCGGTTGGTGATATGTTACTGATATTTCGGAGGAAATCGCTGCTTCTATCTTCAAGGTAGTATACGAAGGATAAGATATTGCTCGGGGCTGTATTTTCTCGACACATGTGTCAAGAATGCTTACACGACCACCTGATTCTTAAAAAAAAAATACATTATGTAGATGAGTTTACAGATACATTTACAACTTTTTACCCTGCAGACCCTCGGTGTATTTTGATTTTCTTCTCTGAGGGCTTCTAAAACATTCCCTATCTACGAAATAATTCTGGACCAGAATAAATCATAGTGTGGGGAGCTGTTAAAATAATTTGTGGGTAAAAATTAAGAATTCACAAGTTCTTGTAAAATATAAAACCCCATAACCACACAAGTGCCAATTGTCGAAAATTTCTGACTGTAAAAAATTTCCCAGCATGTGTTATCTACTGGATTTTTTTTTCTGGCATATGTAGCCAAGAATTTATTGCGGGAATTATTTCCTTGTTTTTGAAGTTACATGAGAATTTATCAGTATATTATTTATCCAAAATATTAGAGCAACTCTAACAAATTAATTTGATAAATTCGCACTGCGGGAATTGAAGGCTAAATTTATATATTTACAAAAACTTCTACTGTTAAAGAGCAATAAATCAAAGTGTGACAGTCATTGTAGGAGAAAGGTAACACTGAATGCAGTAACCACAGTGTTGGGCGGTACAGTGCTTACTGAATATACTCGTACTTTCTTCATATCACTTTCGAAGTACTGAATAATCACAAAGCAAAAAGTTGAGCTTGAGGTTTGTGAAAGGCAGACTTAAAGTACTTGAGAGAGAATCTTCCCTGTTGTTTTCTTTTTTGGACCCCTACTTTCCTATTACTTTTCCCTTCTTCGGTTCTTCTCTTTTTTTCTTCTTACTTTAAATTTATTTCACTTCTCTTCTAATTTCTTGGTCTCCCGTTTTCTTTGCCCCCTTATTTCATATATCACGGCGTTTCTTATCCCCTTCATAGTATTTTCATTGCTTCTTTATTTTTTCTTTATTTTCCGGCTTATTCTGTTGCCTGTAGTTTTGTCTCTTATTTGCTTCCCCTCTTGATTGGGTTGCATCTCATCTACAACCATTCCTCAAAATGAATAAATTTAGATCGCCATGTTTCCTGTGTCCCTCCGTTTCAGGTTATGAACAAGTTGGCAGCTTAAAAAAAACAACGTCCTTGTGATATTGCAAGCAATCTTAACTTCAATCTTAACTTCAATCTTCTTAAGTATTTCAGTCCAGAATAACATTATGGTGGACTTCAGAATTGGTGAAATTGAAGCGTCACTAAATTTATTATGCCTACATTATATCTAATAATAGAAATGGATAGAAGAAGATGCACTTCTTCTGCAAGGTCGTATTTTGTGGGACGTGAGATAGCCATATGTAAGAAATACGAAAATTATTTTACCTTTCAAAAAGTGTCATTTTATGATGAATGAACTACTGCACTAAAGCGTGTCAAATATGGCAGGAAAAGTTGTTAAACATACCTGTAGATCACATGTCAGATTTCTTTTGTTAAGTCAAGAGTCGAAATCATGACGATGAATCGACAATTTTAGGTTATGTCCTGACCTACGATTATTTAAAATAGACATAATCTGTACTTACGTATACAAAAAATAAAAAAAAGCAAAGTACAGTAATCTAAAACGAAAGAAACTGAAATAACATTAGTAATAGTAACAATAACAATGTAGTGTATGTTATTAAGTGTTAAATGCTGTCTTCTTTGAATTCCGTTCAAAGTCTTTTCTTGTCGTTTCTAATCCGCGTTTGCTTCTAAAGTTAACACGCGAGGTGTTTATTCCTGTCTGAATTGTGATTTACACTTAGTTTAGGTTGCTTAGCTCTTAATGTTTGCCATTATATGCATATTTTTATTAATATTTTGCGTGATTCCTAACTTAGTTACTGGCCTGTTCAAGGTAATTGCCGCCTGGGATTTGAATCTGTGTTCTGGTAGATCCAGAAAACGACTGTTTATTATATCCCGCTTTCATAACATCGGATATCGCATCACTCAATTATTACACCAACTAATGCACTTATATAAAATTTTTACACATAAAAACACTAAAACTGTTGCGACATGTTTCGGTTCTAGGACCATCATCAGGGAGCTGTATTTCTTTGCGAAGAGTGTCCTGCTATAGCAGGGCACTCTTCGCAACATAACATTACACAACACGGCATGCTGCCACAATACCCTACTAGTACAACGAAGTTAATTTATGACTGGTTTTAATGTGACTTTAGCAAGGCAAAGAAATACAGCTCCCTGATGATGGTCTTAGGTCTGAAACATGTCGGAGCAGTTTTGGTGTCTTAATGTGTAAAAATTTTATAGAAATGCATAAGTTGGTATAATAATTGAGTGACTCGTCAACATGCACTGTGTAACAGTGAAAATAAAAATCGGATATCGCATCTATCTGGCCATTGACGTTGCTACTAATACTGCCTAGCCAGGAGAGCACCCAGAAATTCTCACTGGGGAGCTGACTGTGATGCTATTTATATACATATATAATTTTTATTTGAAAAACTATGTTATAAAAATCATGTCATTTTATGCAACTTCGTTGGTGCACATTTAAATATAGCTAAACGTTTCATGTATTAACTCGCCTAATTTGAAGTCACAAAGTCTAAATCGTCTTGGTCTTTAAAGATCTTCTAAGATTTCCTCAAGTTTGTATTTTATTTTTCAAAATTCCGATGTACTCGTCATCAGCGACTGATTTCAGCTGAAGGACAAATCGCGTAAAAGTTTCATATCATTGTGTCTACAAAATCTGTGCTTTTTAAAAGTTTCGTTTTGGGGGAGGGGACTACAGCGCTACCCCCCCCCCCCTTTTGTGCGCACCTGAGCCTAACTTTGGTTATCAGTTGGAACAAAGCCAGAAGATCGACAGGTTAATGCCATGTTAGACCTGACACTGCCCAGTAAGGATGTTCCCGGAGAGTGTTTGTTGCCAGAGTAACCAACAGCTAGTCATCAAGTTCCTGTCTCCTACAACAAGATGTTTTTGTCGTCATTGTCATCGTTTTTGTTTTTCTTGTTGTTGTTGTTTTCTAGTTCTTGTTCTTGTTGCTTTGTATTGCCTTTCCATAAACTGTATCATTTTTAAGGTTGGACATCCCCATTGTGCTTTCAAATTAATAGTTATTTAAGAAATATTTCCCTACCAGTAACGATATCGGAATTATCACGACGGCTTAGCCCAGCCCGAATATAGGAATATCTCTTACCACCGAGAAAGATCACCACTACCATATCCCATAGACTGTAGCAATAACAGATGGCGCCACCTACATTGCCAACCGTCGGCACCATCTCTAAACAAATCTCAATTTTTAAATTATTTTCTAATATTTCGAACTATTGTCTGTATCCACACTGATAATGTAAACATTGGCATCGTTTTGTAAAATTTTAGATCTCAGTTTCCAACAAGTTAGGCATTTTGTGAATTTCTCTTTTATATCATATTTCATATGTTTATCCTGATGATGACCGTTTAAAAAGGGTCGAAACATATCGTTTTATTAAACACTCAAAAACTTAGTTTTGTCGACTATTTCTTACATGACAGTTGCAAAACTGAGAATTGTAGGTACCTATAATCAGAAGGTGCACAGTCTGTTCCATACAATTGGATGATTGCAATATTGTACCAACGACAGGACAGCAAATGATTTTGATACAATTTAACTTATTTTATCTGTTTGTAATCTACTATGCATAAAAATATTAATGTACACACCCTGGTGATGACACAGAAAAGGGCCGAAATGTGTCGAAGTCCTATTGTTCTAATTCAGACAATCTCATAACGTAATGCAGTGCATTTTTTGGTTTATTCTTGAATTTTAACATTTACAGCTCGTACATGAATACCATAAAACAGTGAGAATATAAGAGAATAGGAAACATTCTGAATAAATGAGAATAAAAGGAAAGAAAACTTGTGTTTTTCGACGTGGCATAAACAAGAAATCAGAAATTTCCAAGTAAAACTGAGGGAATTTTTCATATTCACAAATAATCACAGCGACAGTATTTCTCCACGGTCCACAGATCCGCCACATGACGTGTTAATACAATATTCACGCGCTGATCCACAGCGTCTTAATATACTTGTACTTACCATTACGCTAGGATTCACACTTCACTACCACCATTCTCACAGGAAGTGGCCGTGATTCTAGCTTAAAAATTGAGTCCATACCTAATAGAAAATCTATCTGCTGCCATTTGAAATATCATCATGATAGTGTTGTTTACGGAAATAATCGGTGTACATTTTGAGAATCACAAATTCATAAGTACACACTGCAGGTAATTGCGTATTTCCAATACAGTGTTTTTCGAAATGATTGTCGGGATTTAAACACCTTGCTACCTCGTTCTCCATATGCAACCCCATGTGATTTCTTTCTATGAGGTTACGTCAAGGATAAGGTTTATGTTCCTCCTCTTCCCGCAAGTATCCCGGAACTGAAGGTACGAATCAGACCCGCCATTGAAACCATCACCGCTGACATGCTACAAACAGTCTGGAACGAACTCGATTATCGTGTTGATGTTTGTAGAATCACAAAGGGTGCACATATAGAGCAACTGTAAGGTATGTAACAAAAACTTGGAGTGTTGTTCTATTAAATAAAAAAAAACATATACTGCTATCTCAAGTGTATTGTGTATGATAAGTTGTTAAAACCCCGACAATCATTTTGAATAACCCTGTATA
>Ga0131853_10010472_pt1 | contig 16951 bp, 15 predicted proteins | sample TergutLab28metaG_FD_92764 | JGI IMG/M metagenome (GOLD analysis project Ga0131853, IMG submission 92764) | Labiotermes labralis P1 segment gut microbial communities from Petit-Saut dam, French Guiana - Lab288 P1 (version 2) (version 2) | ecosystem: Host-associated > Arthropoda: Insects >...
GTGGATGCGTACAATGCTTTTGGTGTAGCTAAAATGAAGTTCCGTCAAAATCGCAACTCAAAATCCCGCGAATTACCCTTTTCCATCTTGGATTTCTTGTAATCAATGCTTTTGTCCACTCCCGATCCTATTTCATGCTTGCAATCTTTCGCAAAATATGCCATAATCCCCCAATGGTAGCTATAAAAAGCACACTTTATAACAGTTGCCGTGGTGTCGTGTATTGAAAACCTGTTAATAGAACCTTGAAAGGGCCAATATAGATGAAAGGCATCGTAAAAAATTAAAGAATGAACAACTGGTAAGAACCTAACGTAAGCAAAGGCAAGGAAGAAATCTTAGTAAACCAATTAAATGAACGATTGGACAGAAATTCTTACTATCTTTTTGTACCACGTAGGGAAACTCACTCTAATAAAGGCTTTCATTTAAAGCAGGAAACAAGATATATTTTAAATCCCTTGTTCTCCGGCATTTTTTATAACACAAATAAAAAGCAAGCCAAGGAAGTATTGAAGGAAACCAAATCCACGATACCCGCCATCAAGGGTGCTAAGGATTTTGTACGTTACCCCCAACAAATCTTATTGCCATGATTGAAAGCGAATGGAAGGGTTTGGACGGCATGTTTAACCCCAACGACATTTTAAAGCATTAATGGCTGTATAGATATAAAGATTTATTAAACACCATCTAAAACAGTGCGTGACAACGTCCGCGCTTAGCGGTTGGGAACATGATTATTAAAGGAATGGACGGAAAAAATTCGTTCGATGGCGAAGCTTTACCACGCAGGGGTGTGTTTATGGAAAACTGGTATGTCCTATTTGTAAAAAACGGCTCGGAATACTATGTGCGGGATGTGTTGAATCATCAATTGGATACAACGCGCTATATTTCATTCATCCCTACCAAGCATTATCCTCATATATCCGCAGGAAAAACGCAAAAAGTTGTAAAACAATTTTTTCCCGGCGGATATGTTTTTATTAGTTCGGAAAATGACCCGATTTGCGTTATAAAGGATTTGCGCCCTGTTATTTATAACATCAAAAACATTTATCGCTTGCTTAATTATGGTGAAAACAAAAACCATATTGTCATGCACCCCGAAGAACGTGATTGTATTAAACAACTCCTTAACCACGATTTTAACGCAGATTGCTCATATGGTTTTATAGAAGGTGACAAAGTAAGAGTAACCGAAGGCGCAATGACAGGAATGGAAAACCGAATTGTTAGCATCAATAAACGAAAAAAGACAGTTAAAATAAAATCTATTATGTTTGGTGCTATTCGCGAAGTGATTTTAATGCTTGATATGATTGAAAAAATATAGGACAACTGTATGAAAATTAAAGTTTCCATTATTATGCCGGCATATAACGCAGCCGTTACAATTGAAGAAAGTATTCAGTCCGTAATCGCGCAAACTTATCCACACTGGGAGTTGCTCATCATTGACGACGGCTCCACCGACACCACGTTAAAAATTATTAAACAAGCCGCTGATAATGATATTCGCATTCGTATTTTTTTAAATAAAAACAACCAAGGTGTGGCTGCCAGCCGTAACGAAGGCATAAAAAAAGCTAATGGCGAATACATCGCTTTTCTTGACAGCGACGATTTGTGGCATAAGGATAAGTTAAAAAAACATCTTTCGTTTATAAAAGAAAACAACGCCATCATTTCATATACGGCTACTGCTTATATTAGAAACGGTATTCCTTCTAATTACGTACTCCGAGCTGTTAATAAATTTACACGCAGCGATTTGATGAAAAGGAACATTATATCCTGTTCATCTGTTGTAGTGAAGCGTGAAGTGATGTTACGATATTTATTTCCTGTTCATTACAAAAAAATCCATGAGGATTTTGTATCGTGGCAAAATATCCTTACTGAAGTTGAAGTTGCTTATGGTTTGGATGAACCCTTGTTGACCTACCGTATGTCAACTGACACAAAATCTTCGAAACGCATTACTTCAGCAATTATGACCTTTAATGCTTATCGTTGTGTTGGGTACAACATTATTATAAGTTTCTTTTTAACCCTTCGATATACCAAACATAGCATGTCTAAACGGTATATGATTAGAACAGGAAGTTGAATATGGTATATTTTTCAATTAAAGTCCTATGAAAAACAAAACAAATATTAAAATTATATCCATGCCTAAAATTTCAATCATCATTCCTATGTATAAAACAGAGCCCTATCTTGATAAATGTATGCGCTCTGTTTTAGATGGCGATTTCAAGGAAATCGAAGTTATTTTAATAGATGATGGTAGCCCGAACGGACATGAATGTGATAAATACGCTGAACAAGACTCAAGGGTTAAGGTGATACACCAAGAGAATAAAGGCGTAGCCGCTGCTCGTAACAAAGGATTACGTCACGCTACAGCACCACGCATAAGTTTCGTGGACAGCGATGACTGGATTCATCCTCAAATGTATAAGGTATTGTACAAGTTAGCTGAAGAACACGGTGCAGATATTGTGTCCTGCAGTATAGAGGAGTTCTCTGAAAATCAAAGCGATTCGACAGGGAATATTATAAAAAAACGAAAAAGACCATTGGAGATTTTTGGCAACAAAGAAGGATTAAAACGTTCGCTTTTATCTCATCCAACAGCGTATTCGGTTGTATTTGCCAAATTGATTTCAAAGTCACTCTTTAACAATATATCTTTCCCGGAAGGACGGGTTTCCGGTGAAGACGCGGCTGTTGCTAACAAGCTCTATCACATGTCAAAAAAATCAGTTCATACGTACGTGTCGTTTTATTTTTATCTGATAAGAGGACTAAGTGTTACGCACCAAGCGTTCACACCGTTTGTTATGCATAAATTGGACACCGCTAATGAAACAGTTGAATATATAAAAACTTATGTTCCGGATTTATTCCATTATGCAAGATGTTTTGAAATCATAACTGCTTTGAGAATAGCGGCGTATTTTAACAAGATAGAACAGAAGAAACACTTCATAGAATATACAACGATAAAACGGATTTTATTTAATCTTGACAGAAGCACAATGGCTGCTCTTCCAAGGAGGCATAAGATTTTAATTTGCCTTTTCAAGTATTTCCGTCCGATGTTTTTATTTGTCTGGCGCAAACGATTAAAATATTCTTTATATAATAAGGAGACAATTTAAATAAATGAACATAAAAAGTAATGAAGCCACATTAAAAAATTGTGTTAATGAACGTCCGGATTTTCCCTTGGGAAAGGTGTGTGGAAGATTGAAGCGTTTTGCCGTTGAGAATGGTTGCGACGGGGGGCTGAGAACAAAGGGTATTTATAAAAAAAATACAGAAGATTTACCGTTAGTTACTTATATTACTTGTGTTAAAAATTCTGTTAAAACGATTAGCCGCTGCATGGAGAGCGTTTTTACACAAAATTATTTTAACATTGAATATATAATTATTGACGGTGCTTCTACAGACGGCACTTTAGAAATAATAAAAGAAAACGAAGACAAAATTGATTATTTTATATCTCAGGCAGACAAATCGGCTGTGGAAGCTGTTAACAAAGCGATTTCACTTGCATCAGGACAGTTTATCGGAATCATTAACAGTGACGACTTATTAATGCCGAATGCTGCAAAAATTATTATAATGCACTATAAAAAAAATGGTTCAAAACTTATAAATGGCGGATTCAGTAAAATAAAAAGAGATGGAACTGTAACTCACCCCGCTTGTACACCACGATTCCAAATACCATTTAATACTACAACTAATTCATTCTTATATCCCTCTTTTTATGCATCACGTGAAGCATTTGAATTTTGTGGAAAATTTGATGAATCATATACCATCATAAATGATTACGTATGGGCTTTATCATGTTTGGAAAAAGGAGTGCGTTTTGACTTAATAAACGATACATTAACATTATTTTCGGATAACGGTGCTTCGTCAACAAACCTTAAAAAATTCTATATTGAAAACATTCGGCACACAAGACAAGTATTTCCTTTTTTGTCACAAAGTCAAGCAAAATTATATATAACGTTATTTTCAAAAGCAAAAGTTGCTCCGGTTAATTTTTCATCATTTGTTAAGATATCATCGTTATTCACAAAAAATATACAATTCAGGGTTGCTACTTATAGAACCCTTTTATTTGTTTATGTAACAAAACTTTTTGAAATTATAGAGCAAGTTGATGAAAATTTAATATCATTTCAAGATATTTACGATTCTTTATTAAACAATCTTAATAACAACTTAGCACGTGGAGAATCGGCTGACGCTTCACAAGACGACTTTGCAAAAATATACAAGCAAAAAAAATTATATGAATCCATGTTTATTAAATATAAATTGATTTCGACATCAAGCTTTAAAAATAAGATTTTCCAAATTATATCTTTTGCTTTAATTAAATCGGTCACTTGGAATGTGTTTTTCTTAACTATTATTTTAAGAATTCGAAGAGATTACAAGGAATCCAAAACAAAGGAGGAAAAAAATTAAAATGTTAACATCAAATTATATATCAACATTGCAAAATCAAACAAATAATCGACCCGGCTTTCCGTTAGGAAATGTTTGCGGCAGACATGAAAAACTGCCCCTAAACGGCGGCGTTGAGGGCGGACTCAGAACAAAGGGTATCTATAAGAAGGATACAAACGAATTGCCGTTGATGACCTATGTCACAGTTGTAAAAAATCGTTGTGATACAATAATGCGTTGCATGGAAAGCGTCTTTAATCAAGACTATCCGAATATTGAATATATTGTTGTTGACGGCGCGTCTGCTGACGGGACGCTGGATATAATTAAAGCAAATGAAGATAAAATTGATTATTTCATTTCGCAGAAAGACAGCAGTGCCGTAGCCGCAACAAACAAAGGGGTTTCCCTTGCGTCAGGGCGTTATGTCGGTATAATAAATAGTGATGATGTTCTTGTGCCCAATGCAGCCGGTATTGTGATGGAAAGGTACAAATCAACGGGTACTCTTGTGATATGCCCAATGTACGCAAACATTAAAGAGGACGGTACGACCGAGGAATTCCCCGATTATCCCAGATATATCATACCAAAGTGCCCTGTAATTAACGCGTTTCATACATCGGCGATTTATATCGCAAGAGAGGCATATGAAACCGTCGGGGCATTCGACGAGTCTTACTTAGCTATCAATGATTGCGTTTGGTATAATAAGTGTATTGACCTCGGCGTGGATATTGAATTAATTGACGATGTGCTTTCGAAATTCGCGTTAGGAGGTATATCCTGCACATGGCATAAAACTATTGCGGATGAAGCCAATAGGTTTATACGGGAGGTATTTCCTTTTTTATCTAAAAAACAGGCAGAAACATATAAAAATGCCCTTTCGGTCGGCATTAGCATTAAATCCCCGTATTTTCGGGTTCTCAAAAAGCACTTCAAGGAAAATAAGGGATTCCGCGCAGCCGCATATCGAACTGCCTTATATGTTGCCATACGTGCTTTTTATCGTTTTATCATGGCCGGCAATGATAAAATCGAGGATATAAATGCATCCTATAAACTATTGAATGATAAGCTTTCCGACAGTCTTAAACAAGGGGATGATTTTGATGCGAGTGAGGGAGATTTTGTAAAGATAAACCAAATAAATCATCTTTTCAGGACTTACGAAAGGGCATATAAATATGCGAATATAAATAATTCAAATGTCTTAATTAAAGCCTTTTGGCTTGGAAAGAGTTATGTCAGAAGATGCGCCAGATTCATTGTTATGAATAATCGAATTCTTTTGAGATTATATTTTGGATACAAACGTCTAGCGATTAAATCAGTGGAAAATCAAAGTAAATAGAAAGGGGTGGCGAAAGTTCTTGGTGGACATTTCAACATTGAAGAATTGTGTGAACGAGCGGCCTGACTTCCCGTTGGGAAGTGTGTGCGGCAAGCACGAGAGAATATCACTAACCGGCGGTATCGAGGGAGGGTTGCGGACAAAAAGAGTTTTTAAAAACGACACTGATGGTCTGCCTTTGGTAACATTAATAACAGGAGTCCGCAATGCTTGTAAGACAATGGAACGTTGTATGGAGAGTGTGTTTAATCAAGATTACCCCAATATTGAATATATTGTGATTGACGGCGCATCTACCGATGGTACACTGGACTTAATAAAAGAAAAAAGTGATTATATAGATTATTATATTTCAGAGCCGGACAGAGGTCATGTTGAGGCATTTAACAAAGGGCTTTCTTTGGCGTCAGGTCGTTTTATCTGTGCAATTAATGCTGATGATACCTTAGTTACCAATGCTGTAAGTATTATTACAGAGCGTTTCAAAATAAGCGGTGCGCACGTGATATGTCCGATGTTTGTTAATCTTAAAGATGATCAGACCAAGGAGACGTTTCCCCATCTTCCACGGTTTATAATACCAAAATGTGTTGTATTCAACTCTCTTCCTTCAGTGTCCACATTCATTCACCGATTAGCTTATGAGCAGGTGGGTGCTTATGACGAATCATATAAAGCCATAAATGATGTTGTATGGTATATCAAGTGTATTGATAAAAACACTAATATTGATTTGATAGATGATGAACTGGTTGTATTTGCTCTTGGAGGCACATCAAATACCGCTCATGAACTTATAAGAAGAGAAGCCGAAAGGTTTTTAAAGGATACATTTCCGTTTTTATCTGACAGTCAGGCATTTAATTACATGAGCAGCTTGAGAAGCGGAACGTTTAAATATAATATATACATTAATCATTTTAACAATTGTAAGATATTCAATACAGCAACTTACAGAACAGTTCTGTACAGCATTATCATGAGAATTTACTACACTAAATTAAGGGTACTTAATAACAAGCGCGGTTTTGGCGGCACAGAGAATTGGCTAAAGAGAAAAATAGCCTATTCGTTACAACAGCTATATGATTCTTTAATCACTATGCTGGAAGAAAACTTATGTTTAGGCGAATGTGCCAATCCCTCAATAAAGGACTTTAAAGAGCTAAAACGAATCGAAAAAATTTTTAACGAGTACTTTTTTCGATACAACCTTAATCTGAAAAATCGGCATTGGTTAATACAAAAAATTAAACTTCTTTTATACCCCATTCTCACAGCCAATCAATGTTTGCATAATTTATATAAAATATTGAGAACAAAGTCTGCGCCGGGGGCTGTCTAATGAATAGCGGCATTGAAAATAATCTCATCGGTACGAATGAATACGGCAAGTTCATTAAAATCACGCCAATAGGCATCGGGAATATAAAGAACAATAAATATGCGGCTGAAACCGAGTGCGGAAAAAAGTATTTCATTAAAATAACCTCGGATATAACCGATGCCGATAAAATGTTTTGGCGGTTTGAAATCCAAAAATATCTCTACTCGTTAGAAGTGCCGATGCCTAAACCCGTTGCGATGGGACAATGTGTTTCGGGATTATATGCCCTGTATGAATATTGCGGAGGTGATAATTTACGGCATCATTTATATAAAATTGAAAGCATCGAGTTTTACAAGCTTGGTTTGCAAATCGGCGATACACTTCGCAGAATCCACACATCGGTGCCGCTCGCAATATTGCATAACGGATTGGCGGCTATAAAAAAACCTCCGGCAGCCGCCGGTAACGGCTTGGTCAAGCGGTTGCTGAAAAGATATATAATTAAGCCAAAAACCGTCCGCTTTATATTCGGCATTAAACCGATGATTAAATGTATTGCCGCAATTAAAATCAAGTACAGCCGCCTTTGGTTGCCGGGGACGGTAAAAATGGCAAAATATAAATATCTCACTAATCCGTATAATGCTAATACAAACAATTTGACTATCTTCCACAATGATTATTCTCTTTCGAACATGATGTATGCTGATGGATTGGTTTATATTGTCGATTTTCTTGACACGCTTGAATTATCAAACAGAAACCCTTGCGAAGAATTATCTCACACCCTTTGCTTAAATCTGCCTCCAAAAATATTATCAGGGGTGATAAACGGCTACAACGATAAACTTTCTTCGGATGAATGGGAAGGCATAAAATTAAATTTATCCAACATGGTTTTGGATTTGAGTGTTTTAGAAAAAAACGATGGATTGCTTAAAAGACTTTGGCTTATCCGCCTTGCCAATATCCTCACATATTATGATAAAATGCGGCTTTCGGAACCGACATTCCACTCCAATGAACATACCGAGTCTTTTGCGTTTTACTGCTGTCAAAACGTAGTTAATCTTTGGTTATATTTTGTTAAGGCGGAAAACGGACGCGATGTTCATGTTGTGCCGTGTTTAAATTACAAACCGGTCAACGCCGCGGTTGTCAGCGCTGACCCGGCTGCTGCATTGCAAAAACTTTCAAATGTTCATGCTTCAATATTAGCGGAAAATATACGATTGGCCATGAAAAACAAGGGGAAACGAAAGTTCACAAGCAATTGCGCGGACTGTCCGAACTATGTCAAACGCTCTTGGTTAACGGACCACGATGCCAACCTTATACACATTGGCGTTCTTCCCTCAAACGGGTACAAGGATGTTTTCAATTTAATCAGATATATGCAAAGTATAAACTGTATATCACCCAATTCCGTTTGGCGGATGGTTTGCGATAATCCGTCGGCACATCTTTATGCCGAAGAGTTTATACAAATAGCAAAATCCCGTAATCATCAAGCAGAATTTATTCCATTGGAGGAAGCTGAATGAATTTAACCGAAAAGGCGTATAAAGTACGCGAAATGGTATTGAGGTCTGTTGAGCGGAGCGGAACAGGTCATGTAGCCACGTCATTTTCGTGTGCGGAAATCTTAACCACCTTGTATTTCGGCGGTATTCTGCGGTTCGACCCAAAAAATCCGGAATGGGATAAACGCGACCGGTTCGTCTTGTCAAAAGGGCACGCCGCCACAGGATATTATTGTGTGCTGGCAATGGCTGGGTTTATACCGGGAGACGTTGCCTTAAATGTCGGGTCAAGTGACAGTCTGGTCGGCGTGCATTTGCAACCCGATATACCCGGCGTTGAGGTAACCGGCGGTTCTTTGGGGAACGGCTTGGGTATAGCCTGTGGAATGGCTTTGGCGGCACGAATGAACCGTGAAAATCATTTGTGTTTTGTGCTGACCGGTGACGCGGAAACGCAAGAGGGAAGTATATGGGAAGCCGCATTGTTTGCAGGACACCACAAACTTAATAATTTGGTGTGGATTATAGACCGCAACCGCATGGGATGCGCTGACTTTACTGAAAACAGCCTGCGGTTGGAACCTCTAAACGACAAAATCAAGGCATTTGGATTTAATGAGGCAACTTGTAACGGGAACGATGCGGATTCCGTAAAAAAAGCGTTAAAAGATGTCCGCAGGAGAACGTCGTCAAAACCGTTATGTATAATTGCCGAAACAATAAAGGGATATGGCTTGCCTGATGTTGAAAATGATTTATTTGCCCATCACTACCTACCAAAGAAAGAACAGATTAAAACATTGATTGATTTACACATTAAGCCGTATCTTGGCTTATCTGAAGGGGGTGCAGGAGCATGACCATGCGTGATGCCTTTTTTTACCGCATATTTGAGAAAGCGAAGCAAAGCCCGGATATTGTGGTGCTGACATCGGACTTTTCCGCCCCATCCTTCGACCGTTTCAGAACAGAGCTTCCGGGACAGTTTATCAATACAGGCATATCAGAGCAAAACACCATGCTTGTTGCCGCGGGGTTGGCTCATTCAGGCAAAAAAGTGTTTGTCACCAGCATTGCACCGTTTATCGTTATGCGCTGTTATGAACAGACGCGCCTGTATGCCGCCGACATGAACTTTGATGTTAAAATCGTTGCTGTAGGCGCCGGATTCAGTTACAACACTTCCGGCCCCACGCATCATGCTGTGGAAGATATCAGCCTTATGCGGGCATTGCCAAATATGAACGTCATCATGCCCTGCGGCAACAACCAAGTCGAAGGTGCCGCAGAGTGGTGCGTGAGCAGCAAAAGTCCCGCCTATATAAGGTTGGACAGGATGAACTTAAATGAATTGTATGATAATAGTTTTTACGTGGATGATGCAGGGTTTAATGTATGGAAAAACACCGATAATATAATGTTTTTGGCGAGCGGCTACATGACGCATACCGCTGTAAAGATTGTTAAAATGCTGAACGATAAAGGGATTGATGCAGGTATCATCGACCTATATAAAATTCCGGTCGATAAAACGGCACTTGTTGATTCCATCAAACACGTAAAGAAACTTGTAACAATCGAAGAGCATGTGCGTTCTGGTGGGATTGGGTCGTATATCAATGAATTGCTTGTTGATAGCAACTGCCATTTGTCGCTGAAATGCTTTGCATTAGATTTTTCAAAGGGATTATACCATCGTTACGGGACAAGGGACGAAATTCATGAGGCTTGCGGAATAGGAAAAGAATCTATTTTACGGTCATTGGAGGGATTGCTTTGAAAAACTTAAACAGCCGCGCAGAATTGGTTCTTATACGCCCAAACGGGAAGGCAATCATGTACCACGGGGTAAGGCAAAGTGCTGTTGCGGTTGACCCTCCCTATTGGCTGGCGGCGATGGGCGGGTATATACGTGATAAAGGTATTGATGTGGCGTTGATTGATGCTGAAGCCGCGGCACAAACCCCCGAAGAAACAGCCGATGAAGTCCGCAGGCTTAATCCCAAGCTGATTGGGGTGCTGACATTAGGCGGGAATCTTACCGCCAGCACGTGGACGATGCCGGGCGCGGGAATTTTGTGTCGCGCCTTGCGTGAAGCAGCGCCGGATATACCTGTTTTCATGTGGGGCAACCATCCGTCTGCATTGCCGGAGCGAACTTTACGGGAGGAGCAGATTGATTATGTTGTAGTCGGTGAGGGGTTTGACGTTGTAGAACGCCTATATCATTATTGCGCCGCCGGAAATCCAAAACGGGATATGATTCAAGGATTGAATTATTTGGATAATGATGTTCTTTGCGGTAACGGGAATGTTTCGGTGATTCATGACCTCAGCACATTGCCTGTTGACGGGTGGGATTTATTTCCTAGCAATCAAAGGCATTATCGTAACCATATGCATTTTGCTTTTGAGAATATGTCAAAACGCGACCGATACGGCGCGATTTTATCTTCGTTGGGTTGTCCGCATGGCTGCACATATTGCGCTGTCCGCACCTTTTCCGGAAATACACAAAGAGTGCGCTTCAAGGATGTGCATATGGCTATAACCGAAGTTGATTGGTGGGTTAAAAACAGGGATGTTTATTATCTTCGTATATTGGATGAATGTTTTACTGCAGACAGGAATTTTGCGATGGAGTTTTCCAAACTGTTAAAAAAACGCGGATATAATCTTTCATTATGGATCAATGCCCGAATAGATAACGTTGACGAAGAAATGTTAATAACCATGCGTGAAGCCGGTATTAAATGGCTTGGATACGGCATAGAAAGTGCCAATGACCATATCAGAAAACTATCCAGAAAAAACCAATACGACTTTGAACTTACAAAGAGAATTGTGAAACTCACACAATCCTGCGATCAATATATATGCGGCAATTTAATGTTGGGCTTGCCCGGAGAAACCCATGAAGATATGGAGTATGACCTAAAAGCATATCGCGAATTAAATGTTGAATATCCAAATATTTACTGCACTATGGCTTATCCAGGTTCAAATTTATATGATTTTGTTCTTAAATCAAACCCTGAATGGTTTCCGGACTCGTGGGCCGGATATGCACAGCTTTCATATGAAACACAGCCGTTACCTACTGAACATTTATCATCCGCTGAAATATTGCGTTTTCGCGATTATGCTTTTTCAGCCTATTTCAAGGATAATGACAGATATTTCAATATGATAAGACATAAATTCGGAGAACCCGCCGTTGCTGCTGTTAATGATATGTTAAAGGGAAAATTAAAACGGAAATTATTGGGGGATTAATAATTATGGTTGATCCAAAGACATTTTATGCAATGGTTGCTGACGTTGAAAATGAACGTATTGCCATTTTGAATAAAATAAAAGAAAGTGACATGCCGTTAATCGTTTTTGGCGGTGAAAGAAGTTCTTTTGTTGCAAAACAAGTTCTTGAAGCTAATGGCATCGCCGTATCACACCATTGTACTGATGCGGCTTACGCCGCTAAACGCTCCAATTTAATTTTATTAAAAAATGTGCCATATTCCAAATATAACGTGTTTTTAGGGATGATGAATTATTATCCTGTGATTAACAGCATTAAAAACAATAGTGCGGTAAGCGATATTTTTTATTGCGATTTTGATGAGTACATCCCAACGAGAGAATTTTTCGATTTAGCTTATGTCAATAAAAATTTGACAACGCTAACTGCCGTATATAATTTATTAGAAGATAATATTTCAAAAAACAGTTTTGTTGACTATATACGCACACGAATCAGCGGAAACACATCTTACTCGGAAAAATATTATATAGACGGCATATCAACATATTTCGACCCTTCGATTGTGAGTATTTCTTCAAAAGAAACTTTCATTGATTGCGGTGCTTATGTAGGTGACACTATTAACGATTTAATCAAGGTCAGCGGAAGCGATAAACACAATATATTTGCATTTGAACCGGATGAAAAAAATATTCCGATTCTTCTCGATTTTTTTTCAGGCAGCAAATTAACCAATGCGAGGTTAATACCCAAGGGCGTTTGGAAATGCAGTGATACTTTGACATTTTGTGCTGAAGGTTCATCGTGTTCAAGTATCAATGAAAGCGGAAACACAACCATTGATGTTGACGCTATCGACAACCTTTTTTCTGACAGGAAAGTGACGTTCATAAAAATGGATATCGAGGGAGTTGAATTCGAAGCATTGAACGGCGCACTTAATACTATCAAGAGATGTATTCCAACACTCGCAATTTCATTATACCACAAAAACGAAGACCTATACAAAATACCCCTGTTATTGAAAGAACATTGCCCCTATTATAAGTTTAATTTTCGTTTATATTCGCGCTCGACATATGATTGCGTACTGCACGCGACTCTATAATCGTAAAGAAAGGAAGGAAGATAAATGGTTATTTCAAAGACTCCGTACCGTATTTCATTTTTTGGCGGAGGTACGGACTACCCCGCATGGTATTTAGAAAATGAAGGAAGAGTTATATCAGCCTCAATTGATAAATATTGTTATATAACTTGCCGGGGCTTGCCGCCTTTTTTTGACCATGACATTCGTGTTGCTTGGTCAAAAATTGAAAACACGAATAATATAGATGAAATTATACATCCCGCTGTGCGTGAGGGGCTGCGCTTTATGGGCATTGAACGCGGAATTGCAATAACACACGATGGAGATTTGCCTGCAAGAGCGGGACTTGGTTCGTCTTCTACGTTCATAGTGGGATTACTTCATGCGCTCTATGCTTATCATGGACGAATGGTTGATAAAATGACGCTTGCCTCACAAGCAATCCATGTTGAGCAGAATATGATAGGAGATAATGTGGGGTGTCAAGACCAAATAGCGGCGGCTGTTGGCGGAATCAATAAAATAGAATTCAGTAAGAACGGGCATAAAGTGTCGCCATTAATTCTTAAAAACGACACGGTAAAAATGCTGGAAGCATCGTTGATGCTTTTTTTTACGGGCATATCGCGAACAGCCTCAGAAATAGTGGATGAACAGCTAAAAAAAATGAAAGATAAGCAAGTTGAAATGCTTCAAGTCCTAAATTTAATGGACCAAAGCGAAGTTTTGCTCATGAACAAAGATATTGAAGGATTCGGAAAACTGTTGAACGAAGCTTGGAAAATCAAGAGAACCCTTTCTCAGAAAATCTCCAACTCACATATTGATGATGTGTATAATGCGGGCATTAACGCCGGTGCATGGGGAGGAAAGCTCCTGGGCGCAGGCGGCGGCGGCTTCATTCTGTTCTTATGTCCCAAAGAAAAACAGGATAACGTAAAATCGGTTCTCTCAAATTTGCTCTATGTGCCAATTAAATTCGAATACAAAGGCACACACATAATTTATTACAGCCCTGATGATATAAAGTTTATTACACAAAAAGGAGGGACGGCACATGCTTAAAAATTCCAAAATCTATGTAACTCACCACCATGACTTAATAGGTTTCTCCATTTTTGAAGAGCTTTTACAGCAGGGTTTTTCAAACATCATAACCTGCGATGAGTCAGCGCTTGATCTGACAAGTGATTTTGCTGTGTCTCAATTTTTTAAAACTGAAAAACCCGAATATATATTTTGCTTTGCAGGTCCGCACGGCGGTATTATAAAAAACACGACATATCCTGCAAACCTTATTTATGATAATCTTCGGATACAGTGCAATGTTATTCATAACGCATATTTGCAAGGAGTTAAGAAGTTATTATTTATGACGGGCAGCTGCCTTTATCCAAAGGAATCACCGCAACCTATTACAGAAGATTATTATATGACCGGAAAAATGGAGCACACGAGTGCCGCCTATTCAACCGCACGGGCAGCAGGGGTTGAAATGTGTCATGCATATAACAAACAATACAATACATTCTTTATTCCGGCTGTTATTACAAATTATTACGGGCCGGGGGACGACTATACATCTGACGGACATGTACTGGCAAGCGTGATGCATAAAATGCATACAGCAAAATTAAACAACGAAGCAACGCTGACATTGTGGGGAACAGGCGAGCCAAAACGCCAATTTATGTTTTCTAAGGACATAGCCGCCGCCGCGATTTTAATTATGAACTCATATGAATCCACCGAGCTTATTAATATTGCGGGCGGGCAGGAATTTTCTATTTCACAACTTGCGGCTGAACTTAAAAAGATTACAGAATATAGCGGCACAATAATTTTTGACACAACAAAACCAAATGGAACTATGCGCAAGCTGTTAGATAACAGTAAAATTAAAGGATTAGGGTTCAAAGAAATGTTTTCCTTTACAGAAGGATTATCTTTAATATACCAAGATTATTTGAAAACCAACAAGGAGGATAATTAAGATGCGGATGATTAGAAAAATTACACCGCGCTTCATAAAGATAATATACAGAAAAATCTTCAAAGGAAAAAGAACTTCTGTAAACAATGAAATTCCTTGTTATATCAAAGAAGATTTGAAGCCTTTAATCAGTAATTCTAATATCCCTTGCTTGCCATTCGGCTTTAAGTCGTTAGGCATTAGCGACAATCGTGCGACTCTCGTATGGAATCAAGAAGAAAATAGAGTTTATCGGTATATCAGACCGAATTTTCAACCAATGTTACCCGAGGTATTAAAAAGGATAAATTCATGCATTGATTTAAGGAAAATGGTTGTTTCCCACATGGAAACAAGTTCGTCCCCGGGGCTGCTTGAACAGCAATTCATACATCCTGTTACACGAATTTTTGAATGGCCTCCGAGTATGGTACGTTCTTATGCGTTGTATATGCTTGATTTTATCGGCTTACTTGACAAAGCAGGGTTGTCACTTATAGATATGAGCAATTTTAATACAACATTTTTTGAAGGGAAATTTGTTTTTTATGATATCGGGGCGATAACAGTCGGGAAAATGGAGAAAAATGTATTTCTGTCCATGCTTGAATTACTGATAAATCCTATAATTTTAATGTCATACGGAGAATATGAGCGAGCCCACCACTATTTACGGCAAGGGGAATCACAGACTAATAATGTCGGATACAGAGATATCAAGGGCTATATGCCGAAGAGCGTTTGGAGGACATACAAGAGATTGATTTTATACGTTGTAAATCTTATTAATAACGGAAATGTATTGCAATCTTGTACAAAAATAAAAAAGTATGTTGAATCATCATTTAATATTGTTAAGACAACCACACAATGGGAGAGCTACAGCCATAGTATAATGCAGTCATTGTCAGAGGACAATTTGTCTTTGAAATATAAAAACACAGTCAAAATGATTCGTGAGATAAAGCCGTCAAGCTTTATTGATTTAGCGGGTAACGGCGGGGTGTTATCCGTTTTACTCAATAAAGAAGTTAAGTATTCGATATGTATGGATTTAGATATGAATGCCATAGATTTTTTATATCAGTATATCGTAACAAATGGAATAAACACAATATATCCTGTTTTCAGAAACATACTGGATGTAAGCGATGACAAAGTTATAAACAATATTAACATGCCTCGCTTGCGAATATTGCAAAACCCTTATAAAAGTGATTGCGCTGTCGGTTTGGCAATTTTGCACCACCTTATTTTTACAGAAGCATTGACATTTGATTCTGTTCTTGACTGTTTCTTCAGCTATACAGACAAGTACCTAATAATTGAGTACATTGACATCAGCCACAAATCCGCAATAATACATTGGGGGCAGGAGCGTCTTAATGAGTTTACATGGTACAGCCGTGAGAACTTCGAAAAGGCTGTCAGGGAAAGAGCCGATATTATAAGCGTCCTGCCTTCCGGCAACGAAACTACGTCACTATACTTGTTGTTGAAGAGGGGATAAGATGGGTCTTAAGACGATTTACAGACGGATAATGCTTTATCAATTGAGAAAAATCAGGCATGAAATCTACGCTTGGCATATAAATAAAAGACATGAAAAAAGGCTGATAATTGAACATAAGAACAAATTCCTCCACAGTCCGGAATTATCGCGTTTCAGCGAGGAAAGAAAAAACGATGTACTGCGCGTTTTTTCTATCCTTCAGCGGAAAGGTCTGCTGTTATATCCGGAAATGTGCGCGAAGACACGAAAGCTGTACTATCACAGGAAACTAAATGTAGAACAGTGCGGGGGGGGGGGGGGGCTTTTTTGTCGTTTGCGGTAAAAGGGATTTTTTTTCGGCCGGTTTGGGGGAGGAAAAAAAAAAGGGGGGGTTTAACCTTTGAAATGTGAGGCAGGGTTTACGTTTCCCCCAAAAA
>Ga0131853_10010473_pt1 | contig 16951 bp, 15 predicted proteins | sample TergutLab28metaG_FD_92764 | JGI IMG/M metagenome (GOLD analysis project Ga0131853, IMG submission 92764) | Labiotermes labralis P1 segment gut microbial communities from Petit-Saut dam, French Guiana - Lab288 P1 (version 2) (version 2) | ecosystem: Host-associated > Arthropoda: Insects >...
TCCTTTTCTTTTAGGTGGTCCTATCGCTATTGCACTTGTTGTTTTTGGTTTCAGTGGATGATTTTTATATAGCATGCGTTACAGAAAAAAGACCCCGCCTCTATTCCATGATATTATCGTCATATTATCTGTTACAGGTGTTAGTAATCTTCCGTATATATTTGTTCATGAAACGATGACAATATTAAGAATATTTAAGACTGTTCTACCTTTTTTCGCTATTGGATTATCAAGTGCACATCTCTGTGCATTAATATTTAGAAGTGAAATTTCTCTTCGCTTTAAGTTATTATTTTGTCTAGTGATAATGTTTCTTCTGTATATTGCAGTAGGTATAGTATCAGGAATTTTATTACAGCATTAGAAAACACAATTAATTTAGGATGTGGTATGATGAAGCGGATAAAGGATAATACAATTAGATGGCGTTCTTTTATAGATGGAAAAAGTTATGACTTTGAATACAGACTAGTAGGTTTCAGGACACATCTTTTATATGTTAACGGTCAAGAATTTAATCTTAATAAGATATCAACTGGAATGTTTGTTAGATTAGATGAACCTTTTACTTTTGATGGAAAAGAGGCTCGTTTGGTTCGGCTTGGTAAAGAAATAGACGTTGCGTATAACGATACATATTTACGTTCAAAAAACAAATATGTTGGTATTCCAAAATGGGTGTGGTTTTTTGTTTTTATGTGTTTATTATTGCCACTACTTGCTGCTGGCGCATTTTCCATCGTTCTTTTCTTCTTTGGTTTTTCGATTTTATTCTTACATAGATTAAGCACCGCACAGAAAACACCCCCATTAATTCATGATGTTTTGATAATAATAAGTTGTATGACGAGAGGGGGAGCTTTTCGGCTAGTCATAGCATTACTTGCATCTTATCTTTGTGTACAATTTGTTAGGTATGATATTTCAATTTTCTTAAAATTACTGTTTTGCACTATGATCACTGGTTTAACGCTCTTTATCATATTTATTGAATCAGCAACAAGTTTAGGATTATAAACAGAAATTGGGGATTTAAAAAATCGAAGTATAACGTTATCAAAAAAAAGTTGTCGAATAAGGTACGCTTTCCACTTTTCTTTTGCGTATATATTGGATATAATAAACATTGTGAAAAATTCCTTAAAGGGAAGAAATGCCCAGATGAGGAATTGAATTTCAAAATTCGCGGAGGTTTTAAGATGTTAGTACCAGTTACAGATATGTTAAAAAAAGCTTATGAAGGGAAATATGCTGTTGGCCAATTCAATATCAATAACTTAGAATGGACAAAAGCAATTCTAACTACAGCACAAGAGTTAAACTCACCAGTTATCTTAGGTGTCTCGGAAGGTGCAGCAAAATACATGGGTGGATACAACACTGTTGTAGGTATGGTTAGTGGTATGATTAAAGATTTAGGCATTACAATTCCTGTTGCAACGCATTTAGATCACGGTTCTTATGATGGTGCCAAAGCTGCAATGGAGGCTGGGTTTACTTCAATCATGTTCGATGGTTCTCATTACCCAATTGACGAAAACATAGCAAAAACAACTGAAATGGTTGCTTTAGCACATTCTAAAGGTATCTCAATCGAGGCTGAGGTTGGTTCAATCGGTGGCGAAGAGGATGGTGTTGTTGGTTCAGGTGAAATTGCTAGCCCAGAAGAGTGTAAACTAATTGCTGATTTAGGTGTGGATATTCTTGCAGCAGGTATTGGAAACATTCATGGTGCATATCCTGATGATTGGGAAGGTTTAGCATTTGATGTGTTAGCGCAAATCAATGAAATCACTGGTGATACGCCATTAGTATTGCATGGTGGAACAGGTATTGATGATGATCAAATCAAAAAAGCGATCTCTTTAGGTATTGCTAAAATTAATGTTAATACTGAGTTACAGTGGGCATTCCAAAGAGCGATTCGTACTTATATTGAAGATGGCAGTGACTTAGTCGGTACAGATTTTGATCCACTTAAAATGCGAGATGCAGCTATGATGCGCATTCCAGAAATAGAAATAAACCTTGAAGGAATGCATGAGAGAATCAAAGAAATGCAAGAGAGAAAAGCAAAAATCAAAGTAATGAAAGGCAAAGGATTTGACCCACGTAAGATCATGGAGCCAGGATTTAAAGCGATGCAAGCAACTGTTAAAGAAAAAATGGAAATTTTTGGATCGATTGGTAAAGCTTAGAGATTCGACTTTGCGTCATCTATTTCCAATTTAAACATTAAGCACTTGAGTTTTTAACGCTCAGGTGTTTTTTTGTTGCGACGACAAAATTACAATATTTTTCAATTTCTTGAAATCAAGGGTTGACAAAGAGCTTCACATGAAATATAATACTTACACATGAATGATAATGCTTGATTTGCACCAACACTTTGAAAAGCGCGTGTGAAAATTTTTGGAAAAATAAATAGATGGTTAAAGGAGATTTTTTGATGAAAACAATTTTTACGATGATGAAAAAAACTGAATTGCGTTTTCTCGGCTTTTTTGTTTTTTTCCTACTAGCTTCAATCATTGTCGTTGCAGCGACGGTCTATACGAATCTTTTTGAAGGGCGAATAGCTGAGGTTGCGCTTCTTGGCGAGGTATCTGTTCTGATACAATTTCTACTCTTAGTTTCAGGATTACTTGTCGTCAGAGCGATTTTTTCAGGGTTAACCGTTTTGTTCCAAAATCGCTTTATGGCAAAAGGACAATATAATTTGCGCGCGCATTTTATTGATCACTTTTTGCGAGCACCGTTTGGAAACGTTGAAGAAACAGGAAGTGGTGAAATTTTATCGGTTTATACAAATGACATTTCAGGTGCTGTTGGGTTAGCTGTGCATGATATTCCAAGGGTGCTTGACGGTTTCGTCATGTTTATTGCTTCATCGACTTTTTTGCTCATGATAAGTCCTTTTTATACAGGCATTTTGGTTTTTGCTTTTGTGGTGTTGATGTTATTTGTTCTGCTTATTATTCAGCCGATGACTTATTTTCAAAAGAAAGCTTCTGAAGAAACAGCAAAATTTAACGCTGTTGTGAATGATTCGTTGCAAAATCTGCCGGTCGTAGCCGCATATTCACTTGATGATGTTGTAGAAGAACGCTATATGACAGCATACAGTAGATTTATGGCTTATATTAGAAAGATGGCTTTTACCTCAATTGCTTTAGTCGCTGTAGCTTTTCTCGCTTTGTTTGGACCGATGGCGGTGATCAATGTTATTATGGCATTTGGTGTGATTGATGGTGCGATGAGTATTCCTGAATTTATAGCCTACATGGCAACCATTATGATGGTCATCCAAGGACTTTCAAATCTGATGAACAGCGTTGGCGCCATTGCTTCTAATTTAGCAAGAGCAAAGCGCGTGCTTGAAAATACCGCTTCTGTTCCTGAAGAAGTGAGCGATGGTGAAACATTGGATGTGAATGTGTCGCTGGATATTTCTTTCGAGGATGTCAGTTTTGCTTATCGAGTTGCTGAGGATAAGGTATCTGCAAAAAACACCCCTTCTAAAAAGAAAAAGTCTGATACCAAAACAAATGTTGATGCCCTACCTGATGATGAAAAAGATTCAGAAGCATCTCCTGTGGAGGAAAGTCTTGCACTTGATACCATTAGCTTCGATATCAAAGCTGGGAGCAGGGTTGCTTTCGTCGGAGGAAGTGGTAGCGGAAAGTCGACCGTTTTAAAGTTGTTACTAGGACTTTATGAACCGACTGGTGGGAAGATAACTGTCGGCGGAAAAGATGCATCCACATTGTCAAAGCATAGTTTGCGAGCAGTATCTGCTTATGTTCCGCAAGATAGTTTCCTCTTCCCTGAATCTATTGGCGAGAATATTACTTTGGAAAAAGAGCTGACCGATTTAACACGTTTAGAAAAAGCTTGTGAAGAAGCAGAAATCCTAGACTTTATTCATTCATTGCCTGCTGGATTTGACAGTATTTTGGCCGAGTCATCTGAGAATATTTCAGGTGGGCAACGACAACGGATCGCTCTTGCACGCGCCTTTTATAAGGATGCACCGATTATTCTCTTTGATGAGGCAACTTCGTCATTAGACCCCAATACCGAGGCTGAGATTATCGATAGTCTTGATATTGCAGCAACAGGTAAAACACTTATCATGGTCGCACATAGAGCCAAAGCTATTTCCTTATGTGACACCATTGTTGTGATGGAAGCTGGAAAAATGGTTGGAATCGGAACCCATGATGAATTAATCCAATCGAATCTAACATACCAAAGTTTGGAGGTAGGTCACCATGCTTAAAAAGTTAACTGAGGGCGATCATATCTATTTCTTTAAAATGTTTCGTTTTGCTAAACCTCATGCTTTAAAATTTGGAATAGGACAGTTTTTCTATAGTTCTCAAGCATTTGTATTTGATTTTGCGATGTCATTACTTGCAGGAAATATTATGGCAGCGATTGTAGCAGGAAGCACTGAGATGGTTATTTCCGCAGCGACTCATTTTGTCTTTTTGATTTTGGGATTTTTTGTCCTTTTAGGTATTGGCATGTGCTTTTATATCATCTCTGTACAAGAAATCATGCAAGATGTTAAACAGATGTTGTTTCGTACCTTCATGCAAAGTGGTATTGAGGATGCGACTGCTAATCATAGTGGTGATCGTATTGCTACCATTAACACCGATGCAAATACGGCAGAAGGAATATTTGGTGACTTTTTGAGTGGCATTTTAGGCGCCATTATTGCGATCGTTGGTTCGGCTGTTGTCATTTTCGTTATCGATTGGCGACTTGGCCTAGCTTCTGTTATTGTTGGTATTCTGAGCTTCCTTTTCCGATTTCGCTTCGCCAAACCACTTGCAGAGATTGCCAAAAAACGTCTTGAAGCAAATGCGGATACGGTCAAAACTGTCAGTAATATTTTTTCTGGTGCGATGGCGATGAGAGCTTATAATACACAAGCAAAAGCCTTGATAACATTTGATAAAGATAATCGCAAACTTCGTCTATTAGATTTCAGGCATGCATTTATTCAAACATGGCTTTCGACCTTTTCCCTCGTTGAATTTTGGCTTTCGCTTATTGTGACATTTGCACTTGGTGGCTGGCTTGCAGCTACTGGACAAGTAGCGTTTTATAATTTAATGATTGTGCTTGGTATGTTTAGAACCCTTGTGTTCGGCATTGGGAGTATTGCAGGAATTTATGCAGGCTTGCAAGTTTCTATCGAAGGCGCAAAACGCGTCTTTGCTGTTCTTGATGGAAATACAGTCGTACAGAATAAGAAAATGACTAGCGGAAAAACACCTGTTGGGTATCAATTAAATCTACATAACTTGAATTTTACTTATCAAGACCAAACTACACAAAGTGAAGACATCTCTGCTCAAAGCGTAGCATCTACGCTTGTTGATATCAATCTTGAAATCGCTGAAAATCAAATGGTTGCTTTCATCGGAGAATCTGGAAGCGGAAAATCGACCCTATTACGAACGATTATTGGGTTGTATGAGCGTGATGAGTTGAATATCGAACTCGGTGGAATGGCTTTTAATGAAAGTAGTCTGAAAGGTTGGCGGCAAAACTTTGCTTATGTGGATCAAAGTAGCAAATTATTTGATATGACAGTAAGAGAAAATATCGCAATGGGTAAAGGTGGCAAAGCAAGTGATGATGAGATTGTAGCTGCGGCAAAGCGAGCAGTCGCGCATGAGTTTATCGAAGCACTCGAAGATGGCTATGAGACAGCTTGTGGCGAACAAGGCGCGAGTCTATCAGGTGGGCAAAAACAACGGATTGCCATTGCGCGCGCGCTCGTTAGAAAAGCACCGATATTAGTTTTAGATGAGGTAACGTCTGCACTTGATTCGAAAAGTGAGCGCAACATGATGGAAACCATTGAAGGCTTGCGTCGCGATCATACCATCTTGATGGTGACGCATCATATGAATAATGTAATAACTGCGGATAAAATCGTCGTGATGGATCAGGGACGGATTGTTGAAGTTGGAACACATGATGAACTGTTGGAAAAAAACGAGTTATATACAAAATTGTTGAAAATGGAAGCTGATCATAAAAACAAAGCATGGAATCATTAACTAAGTGCAGTTATTTCATCTTTTCGAACGAAAATAATTTTTTCCGAGCGAAGACAAGTTTTCGCAGTGAAAATAAATTTTCGCTTGCACTAGTCACCAACTTGTGCTATAATAGCATTAATCACTACTAATCATTAGACAGTACTTGTGATTAAGTGGCAGAGAAATTTCTTAAACTCAAAGTGGATTGTAACGATGCAACCCATTTGAAATTGGAGGCTTACAATATGGCTAAGAAAAATAAGGAAAAACCAACGTATACGATTTGGCAAAATTCAGTATATGTCATTAAGCATGCATGGAATCTGGATAAAATTGTTATGCTCGTTATCATTACCCAAATCCTTTTGACAGTGGCAGTCGCTGTTGTTAATATCTTTTTGCCCGCAACGGTTGTCGCACAAATTACAAGCGAAGTCGAGTTAATGCATCTAGTCTACACTGTTTTGGGATTTGCGGTTGTGCTAGTTATCTTAAATGGTGCGCAAGGCTATTTCGAAAATACCGCCCAGATCAGGCGAACAGGGCTTCGTTTGCGAACCATTCGTCTCATTATGGAAAAAACCTTAAACAGCGACTATGCGCACTTAGGAAACAAATCCTTTACTGATGCTAAGGAACAAGCGCAAGAACAAACCGGCGGCAACAGCACCTCTACCGAGCAAATTTATTTTACTTTCGCAAGACTTGGGACCAATATTCTAGGCTTCATCATCTACATGATCATTCTAGCAACCATCAACCCCTTCGTTTTGCTCGTCAGCGCCATCACAGCTGCTTTTGGTGCACTAGCACGGCAATGGGCCAACAAGTGGCGACACAACAACATCGACGAATTTACCGCACCTAGCAAGCGTATTTGGTACATAAGCAGCATCGGTACTGATGAATCGCTAGCAAAAGATATCCGCCTGTTCTCGATGGAAAAATGGGTGAAAGATATCTTTGATGCAAGCATGCGCCTAGTTTTTAACTTTGAGCGCAAATCTGGCACCAAGCACCTGATCGCTGATATCGTAGATATCACTGCTACATTTTTGCGCGAAGGCATCGCCTATGCTTATCTCATTTGGCTCGTTCTAGGTGGCAGGCTTCCAGTAGAAGGGTTCGTCTTGATGTTTGCAGCAGTCGGCGGATTCTCAACTTGGATTTCGGGTATTCTTAACGAATTTACCGCGCTCTCAATGCATAGCTTGAACTTCTGTCGTGTGCGCTCTTTCCTCGAATATCCCAATCATTTCAAACGCGAGGAAGGCGAAAGCGTCCCAGCAACAGACACATTTTCCCTTGAAATGCGAAACGTTTCCTTCAAATATAGCGGTACTGAAACCAATGTACTAGAGAACATTAACCTGACGATCGAGCCAGGTGAAAAATTGGCGATTGTTGGCTTAAATGGTGCTGGAAAAACGACTTTAGTTAAACTTTTATGCGGTTTTTATGATCCGACTGAGGGCAGCATCTTACTGAATGGTAAAGACATTCGCGACTTCGACAGACAAGCCTATTATCGCCTCTTTACAGCTGTGTTTCAAGAATTCAACATTCTCCCCGTCTCGATCGCAGAAAATATCTCACAGCAATATGGCGATGCGATAGATGAACAACGTGTTGCAAATTGTTTAGAAATGGCAGGAATCGCCGACAAAGTGAACACCTTATCAGAAGGCATGAAGTCACTACTCGTTAAAGAAGTCAACCTTGAAGCGGCTGAACTATCCGGTGGTGAGACTCAACGATTGATGCTCGCGCGCGCCTTATACAAAGATGCGCCGATCCTTATTTTAGATGAACCGACCGCTGCTTTGGACCCAATCGCAGAAAGCGAGCTCTATAACCGTTACAATGAGCTTTCTTACGGCCGAACGTCACTCTATATTTCCCACAGATTAGCTTCAACACGCTTTTGTGACAAAATCATTCTGGTAGCCGAAAAAGGGATCGCCGAGTCTGGTACCCATGATGAACTGATGAAACAAAACGGCATCTATGCTGACTTATTTGAAATCCAAAGTAAATACTATCAGGAAGGAGTCGAAGCATCATGAAACTATTTTTTCGAGGATTAAAGTTATTTTCTAAATTCCCCCAACCGATCTTGTTATCAAGAGCCCTTTCTGCCCTTGTCTCTTCTGGTGTTCCTTTCATCAACATCTGGTTTTCAGCCCAAATCCTAAACGAACTTGCGGGCGCACGAGACCAAGAACGACTCATTTTTCTAGTGCTGCTCACCCTCGGTCTTAATTTCGTTGCAACATTTGTGCGTCAAGCTCTACAAAGATGGATGATTTATTGTGATGCTCAAACATGGCGATTTATTTATACACTATACTCAGATAAAATGCTTGAACTGGATTTTATAGATGCAGAGAACGCGGATATCCAGCAAGAAGCAACTGAGATCAGACAGCACCACAATGGCATGGGCTTTGGGCTAGGTCGACTTATTAGCACCTATGATGGGATGATTGATGGCATCATTAGAGTTGTGTTATCAGTTACCCTCGCATTTTCGCTCTTTACAATGCCTGTTCCGGCAGACTCGCCTTTAGCTTTCCTAAATTCGCCCTTGGCCGTGCTAGTCGTGCTACTTTTACTTGCAGCATCCATCTTGCTTGCCCCATACTTGACAATGGTCGGTGGTAAAATCTTCTCAGAAGCTTCCGATGTAAACAATCAAGGAAATCGTCTCTTTGGCTTTTACTACGGGCATTTACTAGAAGGAGATGCAAAAGCAAAGGATGTGCGAATCTATGAACAACACGCTTTAATTAACCATCATATCGGCTATGACTTTGTCTCTGAATGGCAGAAATATGTCACCCATTTTGGGAAATACACGACAGCAAGTACTTGCGTCTCTCATCTCTCAAATATGTTGATTTATCTATTTGTGGCATTGAAATCTTATGGTGGTGCTTTCCCTGTCGGTAATATTCTTCAGTATGTAGGTTCGATCACTCAGTTTGGCGGCGGATTCGCGTCGATCCTCACAAATGTTGGTGAAATATACAACAATGATGCCTTTATGAAAAAGGTTTTTAAACTGCTAGACATTCCTAGTGAGATGGCGCAAGGTGAGTTGCCGATGCCAAAAGATGAATGTGTGATCGAGTTTCATGATGTTTCTTTCAAGTATCCGAATAGCGACGAATACGCCCTGCAAAATCTTTCGATGAAGTTCCAAGCTGGAAGTAAGTTAGCGGTTGTAGGTATGAATGGTAGCGGTAAGACAACGATGATCAAGTTGCTGTGTCGCCTATATGACCCGACAGAAGGATACATTACGTTAAATGGCATCGATATTGAGTCGTATAACTATGAAGCATACAAGAAAATTTTCGGTGTCGTATTTCAAGATTTTTCGCTACTGCCTTTTACACTCGGACAGAATGTCGCGACAAATATTGAATACGATGAAGAACGTGTCCTTGATGCGTTAGTTAAATCCGGCTTCGAAGAACGTTTAGCGAAAATGCCGAAAGGTCTTGAAACTTACCTTTACAAAAACTTTGAGGAGGATGGGGTTGACGTTTCCGGCGGCGAAGCCCAAAAAATTGCTTTGGCGCGTGCGCTCTACAAAGATGCACCATTTATCGTACTGGATGAACCGACTGCTGCACTTGACCCAATCGCCGAGTATGAAATCTATTCTAAATTCAATGAGATCGTTGGTGGCAAAACAACCATTTATATTTCACACAGATTAGCTTCATGCCGCTTTTGTGATGATATCGTGGTGTTTGACCAAGGAGCAATGATCCAACGCGGTGGACATGATCAACTACTTGAAGATACTGATGGTAAATATTCCGAATTATGGAATGCCCAAGCACAGTACTATACAGATGAGCCTGCCTCAGCATAAATATTTTCCCACGCAAAAACTACGCCTTCCGTTTGAATCAGGCGTAGTTTTACTTTTCAGCAAAATGAATCAAACTTTAACTTTAGTCAAAACTCCGATTTTCAATCAAACTCCGACTTTCAGTCGAAGGGTAAAATCGTTGCCTCTAAAAAATGAGGCGTAATCGCCGCATCAATCTCAGCCAAATCATCATCAGGATCAAAACTAATCTCCGGCTGGATACTGTTGGTGGCAGGTCCTAAAATCGCAACACGCATCTTCGTTTCACCAATGACCTCAACAGCAATCTCAAAGACTACATCCACATAAATGACACCTGCTTCTATTCTTACATCGGTTGCATGAGGTGCAACCACTTCCTCAGGAATAATTTCATCACTTTCAAGTAAATTTTCTCTCAGAGCATTTCGCAAACTAATGACATTATCATAATCGACATTTAAACGTACAATTTCAGTTTTTTCCCCTTCACTTGCATCCTCATAAGTATACCAAACATGAATCTCATAACTGCCTGATGCTTCAATCAAATTACCACTTCTTGTCGCCTTTATTTGGTGATTAATCATAGCTGCTCCAAGTACGCGCTTAACGAGTCCAATCACCTCAGGCATCATTGAAGTCGTCTCAAACACGCGATTTCCTTTTCCGATCACAGCCTTTGTCACAATTTCTCTAATATCATTCATCTAATCGCCTCATTTTTTCGTGCTTTATCTTACATGATATGCGATAACTGCCTAAAATGTTATCCAATTCTTGTTTTAAATGAATATTTAACAGCATTCATACTCATATCCGTTGGCTTTTTTTCATATAATGAACTGTTAAATTTGAAAGAGGTGACATAATGATGAAAATCCATATTACCAAACAAGGTGAATCCTTAGAGACCATCGCCAATACCTATTCCGTAAGTAGGCAAGACTTGACTGGTATCAATCCTCATGTTAATCTGGCCTCGGAACTAGTCCCAGGATTAAAACTAAAAATCCCTGATGCAAGCCGAGTAGAAAAAGATCATCACATCGAAAAATTTTATCCGAATCTCGATCATCAACATCATCAATACATGAAAGAACAAGCCGTTCCAATCGGCTTAAAACCTTTTGATGAACCACACACACATACACTCGCACAACACCCACCAACCGCTCACCCGCCTCATCCACAACACCCTGATGGCGCCATACCCATGACAAATCAACACCAACCACCTTGGGGACACTTAGCCGAACACACAACGCATTTGACACCAGAATCTGTGGGACATTACCATCCATGGAACCACCCATTTCCGCCATTTGCACCCCAACAAGATGCGCGCGCGATTATACCACCACTTCCTTATTACCCGCCTTACCCACCAGCACCATATCCACCATACGGATACCCACCATATGGTTACGGCATTCCAGTCCCGATCCCAGTTCCAGGCTTTGCCTCAGGCTACGGCTTTGGTCATGGACACGGCTGGCATGGTGGTGGACACGGCTGGCACGGCGGCGGATATGGACATGGTGGCGGACACCATCGCTCACCAGAAATATAAGAAACACTAGATCAGCTTTTTGATCTGGTTTTTTTGTGATCGCAACCTTCTTTTAAGCCTTGAATTTGTTCAATAGAGAGCTCTGTCGTAGCAGCAATTTGATGAATTGGTAGCTTGATTTCTAACAACTTTTTAGCAACTGCTATCTTTTCCTCTTCACGTGCGCGTTCAACTTCAATAATTTCCTCCCCTTGGTGCCCCTTAAACAAGTCTGTCACATTGATAAATAAATCGTTTAATACACTAACTTTGATCCGATCACCTTTAACATAAGTAGTGCTTTTATAATAACCAGATCTCAAAAGATTTACTGATACTTCCTCTCTTCTCGGATCAATAATCCAATATTCTTTGACACCGCATGCTAGATACTTGTTATACTTCAGCACTTTATCATGATTAGGATTCGATGGCGACATGATCTCAATAACGAGTGTTGGTGGCCCATTTAAACCTTTTTCATCTAGCAACTCTAAATCACAAATGACTACCAAATCAGGCTGAACAACCGAATCTTTGCCTAGACCTAAATCAATTCGCACATCAAATGGTGCAAAATAAACTGTACAGCTCTTTCCGTGAAGATAAATGCCAAATCTTAATGCTAAGTCTCTTAATAATTGTTGGTGTTTTTCGCTTGGTGCTGACATATAGTAAATCTTTCCATCAATCAATTCTACACGCTCATCTTCTGGCCAATTAAGATAATCTTCATAGGTATAGATTCGCTCTACTTGATAGGATGCAAGACTCGCTTCTTGTACTGTCATTGGATTTTTTTCTGAATCGTCAACCTCATATACAATATCTTCCTGTTTACCACATTTTTCTAAGTCTTTGTCTTTCATTTCAGTCACTCCTTTTATTTAGAATTTTATATACAGCCTATTATAAACAATCTCACTGCAATTTGTCAATCTTTTTTCGACACATCTTTCTATCACATCACCTTTCAAAAAATACCCCTCATTTAATATATACGCAAAATTTTCAAAAATCCTTTGTGAAATCCGAAACTTTTTTAAATTTGTGCAACCATTTATCCATTTTCGTCTGATTATCATATAATAAAAAGATGGAACTGTTCAGTGCCTATGCCCTTTCGGTGATCAAGATGATAGCTCGCCTAAGCTTGTTCAAAATCATAGCTAAAGTATTATTTGTTTAAGCTTGCGTGGCTTTCACCTTACTAGGCTGATTTTTAGAGAAGGATAAAAGCATATCCTTCTCTAAAAATCACCGAATATAAAGGATTGGTATGTAGCACTGAATAGTAACAAAAAGATAAGCAAAAGGCGTTCAAATATCCAGAGGGGTAAATGTGAAAAAATCCTCAAAACTATTTAGTTTTTTTATGAAATTTGGTATAATATTAAAGGTGAGGCTAATGATCCTCAAGTATGCGGAGGTTTTGTTGATGAAAAAGAAGATTGGTGTGTTAATGGGTGGCATTTCAAGCGAGCGTGAAATTTCTTTGATGACTGCTCGTGAGATGATTGAACATTTAGATAGAGAAAAATTTGAAGCTATTCCAATTGAAATTAATAAAAAGTTTGATGTCTTCGAAAAATGTCAAGCAATTGATTTTGCCTTGATTGGTTTACATGGGGAGTTTGGCGAAGATGGGTGTGTTCAATCGATTTTATCAGCGATGGAGATTCCTTATTCAGGTTGTGGACCGATTCCAAGTTGTTTGTCTTTAGATAAAGATACTTCGAAAAAGATTTTGCGTTTTGCTAACGTGCGCACACCTGATTGGTTGATTGTAAAGGATGCAAAGCAGATTGATTTTCACGCAGTAAAGCGAATAGGTTATCCAGTGTTTGTTAAACCTAATTCAGGAGGGTCTTCTGTTGCGACAACGTTGGTCCATCAAGAAGAAGACCTTGTTTCGGCCATTGTTCATGCGCTGGAGTATGATCATGAGGTGATGATTGAGGCGTATATTAAGGGTGATGAAATTTCAATCCCAATGATTGATGGTGAGATTTATCCGACGATGGCGATCAAGCCAAAGGGTGAGTTTTTCGATATTAAAGCGAAGTATGAGGCCGGTGGTGCCGATGAGTTTGCTATCGAGCTTGATTCGCCGCTAAGGGAAGAGGTTGAGGCGATGTTGCATACGACTTGGCGCGAGTTGAAGTTAGAAGCATATGCGCGTATTGATCTGTTAGTTCGAGATGGGGTGCCTTATTTGCTTGAAGCGAATACGTTACCGGGCATGACTCAGACTAGTTTATTGCCACAAAGTTATGCCTCATTAGGGTATAGCTATACAGATTTGTTGACGAGGTTGATTGAAGTATCTATGGAAGCTAGAGGCGTTACTTATGATTAGACAAAGTTTGAAAGAAATACAGCAGATGGTGGATGGTTCTGGACTTGAATCACGATTTGAGGATTTAATGATTTGTGGTGTCAGTATTGATTCGCGCGCTATTCAAAGTGGGAATTTATATATTCCGATTATTGGGGAGCGCGTAAATGGCCATTCATTTGTTGCTGGAGCGATGGCACTTGATGCGGGTGGTGTCCTCTGGCAAGCTGATGTGCCTAATGCGCCAACTGATATCCCAGTCATTGTAGTTAAAGATACAAAAAAAGCACTCCAGCAATTGGCGATTGCTTATAAAGAGCAGCTGTCAATGAAAGTTATCGGTATTACTGGGAGCAATGGAAAGACATCAACAAAAGATATTTTAGCGAGTATTTTAGCAACGACTTACAAAGTTCATAAAACGCCAGGAAATTTGAATAGTGAATTTGGAATGCCTTTGACATTATTGATGGCGCCAGCTGATACGCAAATTGCAGTGTTAGAAATGGGGATGCGTGGACTTGGGCAAATTAAGTTACTCTCAGATATGGCAAAGCCTGACGTGAGTGTGATTACGTGTATCGGAGAGGCTCATATTGAAGACCTTGGTTCAAGAGAAAATATTTCGATTGCAAAGTTTGAAATTACTTCAGGGCTGAGCGAAGATGGCTTATTTGTTTACCATGGAGATGAACCACTGCTTGCCGAGCGGATTGCAGAAGCCAAGCCTGCTTTTAAGATGATTCCTTTTGGGGATGCGACTCATAACGACTATTACCCTACTTCTATCAGTGTTGATGGCAATGGTATGATCTTTACAATTCCCCAGACTGATCTGGTATTCAATTTGTCTGTACTAGGTAAACACAATGTCATGAATACACTAGCCGCCATTGCAGTAGCAAGACATTTTGATGTGACTTTCGAGCATATCAAAGTAGGGTTAGCTAACGTTGAGATGTCAAAAATGCGCATGGAAATCTCACATGCTGAAAATGGTCTGATGATCATTGACGACACATACAATTCGAGTCCAACATCAGTCCGTGCAACAGTAGATTTATTGTACTCTCTGACTGGCTTTGAGCAAAAAATCGTCGTCTTGGCTGACATGCTCGAGCTAGGCGAACACACGATTCGCTATCATGAAGAAATCGGTACATATATTGATCCAAATGAAATTGATGTGTTATTCACTTACGGTCCTTTGTCAAAGCATACAGCAGATCATTCAAAAGTAAAGGTAACACAACACTTTGATGACAAACTTGCACTCGCTAAAGAATTGGTAGCACGCTCTAGCAATAAAGATGTGTGTTTGATCAAAGGTTCTCGGGGGATGATGTTAGAAGATGTTATCAATGAAATGAAAGGTTCGGCAGGAGAATCCTAGAATGACTATCAAAGCATTAAACCTGCTTAGATTAACGAGTAACTGGCAACATAGAAAATAGATCCTGATGTTAAAAGAAGGGGTGGGGTTATGACATTCAAAAATATCGTAAAGTTTACATTCTTTCTGTTTTGCATCATTACAACGATGCAACTTATTTTTGTTCCGATCTTGCACATTATAAATGACACAAATGAGGTCGTCTATATTCGCGACTTATACCGCTATCCTTTAATTGCTTTCGGTAGTGTTCTGCCTACATTTGTTCTCATCAATAATGAGCGAATAACACGAAATGGATGGAGAATTCGAGTCGTTCTTCATTGCTTTTTGACTCAAGCAGCAGTTTTTGGAGGATTAGTTTATTTTGGTAGAGTAACCAATCTAATCATTCTTGCACAGATCAGTCTATTTTTTACGGGAATTTATGCAGGTGCTTGGTGGGTATTTAACCGCAAGCAACAAAGCTTAGCAAACAAGATAAATGAACGAATCAACAGCCTTCACGAGGATGAAGATTTGACTTTTGACAAAAATTAAAAGAGCTCCTAAGCGAATTTGAGCCATGGTGCTTTCTGAAAGATAGAAAACTGTCGGGATATCATGATTTTTCATGAGACACCGACAGTTTTATTGTCTTATCGCACGGAAACTGTCTGGGTAGCGTCGTTTTTTACACAAACCAGACAGCTTTGCTAGTATATCAGCAGAAAATTGTTGGGCAGCGCCATTTTTTTACACAAACCAGACAGTTTCATTAATTACAGGGGATCTTCGCGAAACAACTCCTTTGTCCATGTATCGACATTATGCTCCCCCATGCAATTCCAATCCTCTAATCAATAATCAAGGTGCTTGAAGAAACAGTATGCACTTCCCCATTGACAACCAACACCTGGATACCTCTTAAAAGGCGCATTGTATCATCATCTTCTGTGACCATCTCTTGGAGATTATTGGTCGAAAATGCCGTTATCTCATCGCCTGGATTTATATGTTCAATAACGAAATTCATATCATTATTTACCATAAAATTGAGTGAATCAACAGCAAAAGGTCTACCATCTATATCTAGTGCAATAATCGCATCTCCTAGTGGCAAGTTAATCCCACCGATAGTTCCTTGTAAGCCCGTTATTTCAACCACTGTTCCCGTCAGATAATTGGCTTGCTCCATAAACATTTCAAGTGACACGACATCGGGCACTCTAAATTCTGAGAATAAGGTACGATCATAATCGCCACCTAGTGAAACAATACGTGATGTTGTGAAATTGGGTTGATCCCCTATTGACAAAATGCCGAATATATGATACAATATGTTTACCAAAAACTTTGTATTGAGGTGTTTGCCATGATTTCTAAATTGAGCGAAATGATTAAAACTATTAAAAATCTCCCACTTAATAAACATGACTCTATTTTAAAACAACTTCAATCATTAATTGAAGTTGAACAGAAAGAAATTGAATGTTGTCATCATTGTGGTGTTATTAATGATTTTGTGAAATATGGAATCAAAAACAACAAACAAAGATACAAATGTAAATCATGTAACAAGATATTTACAGAACATACAGGAACAGCATTTAATTATACCCATTCAACAAAGAGCGAATGGAATGAAGTCATATTAGATACATTAGATGGTGTTTCATTGAGAAAAACAGCAAAACGATTAGACATAAGTGTTAATCGTGTTTTTTCAATGCGTCATTTGATTTTAAATTCAATTGAA
>Ga0131853_10010475_pt1 | contig 16949 bp, 12 predicted proteins | sample TergutLab28metaG_FD_92764 | JGI IMG/M metagenome (GOLD analysis project Ga0131853, IMG submission 92764) | Labiotermes labralis P1 segment gut microbial communities from Petit-Saut dam, French Guiana - Lab288 P1 (version 2) (version 2) | ecosystem: Host-associated > Arthropoda: Insects >...
AACAAAGAATCTACCTTTCTTGAGTATTTAGATGCCAGCAACCTTTATGGTTGGGCTATGAGCAAGTATATGCCCCATGGCAGTTTTAAGTGGGGCAACGCAGACATTAATATTTTGAATATTCCGGACGATTCTCCGAAAGGTTATATTCTAAAAGTAGACTTGTTTCATCGGAAAGAGCTTCACGATTTGCATTTGCACCAGAAAACCAAATCGGAAATGAAAAACTCACTAAGCTGTTAACCACCTTATACGACAAGAAGAAGTATGTAGTTCATTACACCAACCTCAAACAGTATCTGAAAAAAAGGTCTAAATTTAGGAAAAATTTATAAATTTATAGAATTCGATCAGTCAAATTGGCTAAAAGTGTACGTCGATTTTCAACACAGTCCTAAGAACAAAAGCAACCAATGACTTCGAAAATATTTTTTAAAAACTAATTAACAACTCCGTATTTGGCAAAACTATGGAGAACATCAGAAATCGCGTTGATATAAAATTATGCTCAGATGAGGAAAAAGCCAAAAAAACAAATCCCCAAGCCAACTTTCGAGAGCGTAACCATTATCACAGAAAACTTAGTTGTTATCCACATGAAAAGAACCAAAATAGTGTTTAATAAGCCAATCTACATCGGAATGAGCATCCTAGATATTTCTAAAAACTGCATGTATGACTTTTACCACAACGTTATAAAAGAAAGATATAATCAAAGAATTAAGTTGTTGTACATAGATAATGATTTTTTAATCATGGAAATTAAAAATAATTACTTTTACAGCGATGTTAAAAATAGTTTAATCAAGCACTTTGATACCTCTGTCTAACCAAAGGATAATCCTTACGAACTACCTTTAGTAAACAAACAGGTGTTAGGAAAATTCAAAGATGCACTAAATAGCAAAATAATGGGAGAATTAATAGGTTTAAGATCAAAAGTGTAGGCATTTAAAGTGTTTGGAGATGGAAATGAAACCAAGAAAGCTAAAGATGTAAAGAAAAATGTTGTTCAAAAAGAAATATGCTTCGACGATTTCAAAACGTGTTTGTTAACCAACGAGTCTATCTGCAAGAAACAAAACCTGTTTAGAACAAATCGGCATGACATCTATACAGTTGAACAAAACAAGAAAGCATTAATTGCTCATGATGTTAAACGGTATATTTTAGAAAATGATATGGATACACTTGCTTGGGGACATTATCAGATTAAAGTAGAAAAAGACCAATTTCTCAACCATCTTAAAGAGTTTACTAAACTTGTACACAACTAAAAAGTGGGTGACCGCATTCAGGCACTGTTTGGGTATGCCCTGGCGTGCGCATTCAGGCACTGTTTGGAGCGGGCCAAGGGTACCCCAGGGGTTCGTATTCAGGCACTGTTTGGGTACGCTCTGGCGTTCGCATTCAGGCTCTGTTTGGGTACGCCCTGGCGTGCGCATTCAGGCACTAAATGGTTTGTAATGGCTAAATGTGTACCCAAAATGTGGGTGTGCTAGAAACCCTATTTTATATCTACTACCGATTTGTTGTTCCCGAAACGTCGGTAACCGATTTACCCTGCGTAACACCCCAGAAGAGCGAATATCTTATTTACACCGTGCCGGAAGCCTGAAATAAAGCAACCTACCGGTTCACAACGCGACGCCTTGTTCGTTCACGACCAACGTAAGGTCACTGACTACCTCCGGCTACAGAGTGATAAAAGACAGCCGCACAATTCACGCAGACTCAGGATGACAGGTGAGGGGAATTTTAATGAAATGATGATTCTTTGCTGTTACCGGTCGACATCCCACGGCACACATATTCAGTCGACACATTTCCACCCTGCTTCTGTAAAGTCAATTTCAATACAGCGCCGGTCGCGGAAGCTCAAAGCCACACACGTAATTAGACAAAGTAGGATCGGTGTTTCTAGCATAACAGCAGTAATCGTTATCGAGTCACCTACTAGTTGGGCCCATCACAAAGGACCAATCACATGCACTGACACTCAGCAGGGTAAAAATGGTGGCAACTCAGTACACAATTACAGTCTTAAGGACGAACGCATATTCGCGTAGGGCAAGTTTATGCTCGTGCCGGCAAACGTAATGAAGTCGTATGAGAAATGGAGATATAACTCCAGTCATTCTTAATAACAACACTACGATTCGGAAACGAGAAATCTCTCTCCCCTGCCGGAAATCCAACCACATATCCTCAGCAAGGCCTCGTTCACACGCTCCGATTTCCGCCGGACAAAGTAGTGGAACACCCACTTGTGTCACCGACAACAAACCAAGTGGCAAGCATTCTCAACGACGGACAAGTGCATCTTCCTCCACGGGCCGTGATTTTATAGAACGCACTGCGTCTCCATCACTCTCCGTAAGTTCCAATCACACAGACCGTAGCATTGATTTAACGTGTGTGTAGTTAAAAAAAATTAATTAGTACAGATTTTATCACTAATATTTTAAAATACATCAATACATTTCAATTATGAAAATAACGTTTTATTTAATTTCTTTTAAAGCACACACAAACATCACTTACGTGACTGCAACAGCCAACATTTCTACACGTTGAATGCAGTTCCTCATTTTACTGTTACGAAGCTGAAGACTCTCCTTCTGTCGGGAATGCAACTCGTCGAAAGATGGAACTGACATTCGAAAATGATTAAAAAACTTCTTTGCGTGAGCTCGTAATTCACCAAATAACGTGTAAAAGCACCAAATTCTTACCTTTTATTAATTATTGGATGAACCCGATGCAACCTGTTACGTCTAAGTTTACGATGACGGTACAACAGAGCAATAATTGAATTACGATCCATTACAGACCACTGTGCGTGCACTACTGCTTGGTCACAGCGTTCTTGGTCGTTCGACCGGCCGGTTAGGACAGGAGATATTATTAAAGTTCCAAGTTGTACTCCTCACCCGTCCGGTCAGCTCCCGTTCGGTAAAGGCCGGGACGTGTAAACGTGGCCTAACCCACCCCTTATCACAGTCTTTAAGGCCGATTCACACATAGGATGCCGTTCCCATGCCATGCCGCGCGTTAATTCACGCATGCCATGCCGCGCCCATGCCATGCTCCGATAGTGCCGTGTCCTTCGTGAAAGTCCGCGTGGTAGCCGAAAATATCCAAATTGATAGTCCAATGGTTTAAAAGATCGTCTTTTTTGTAGTGTGCTGCAACCACTCGTTTCCTCGTCCATGACAAACGTTGTTTGGTTTCACACTGGCCACCTGCATATGAGTTGGTATGTTAGTTACAAATATGTTAACGTGTAATTTACTTAGCAGCACGTGTATTTTAGATTTATATCTGCAAGTAACTTAATCTTTCCCTCGATAACTGTCTACCTGAAATGGTCATTGCAGGTCGGAACATGTAGTAGGAATATGAAATATTTATGAACTGTTGTCTTATCACTGCTGTGCGGTTGATGGAATAAATATTGTGCATTAGTTTACTGTACGGAGCGTGGTAAAGGTATATGCACGGCCTGGATAAGCCCTGAGGGTTCCAAAAGGCTGAGGCTCGTAGATTTCGACACAATCGGCACATCAAGGTGGTAAATTTGTCAGCGCTACTTCCCCCCAGGAAATATTCTTGATACTCATTTCCGTTAGAGTTTCAGTTGACCCAAGGGCCATAGTGCGGGCGGAAGGATTGTGTCAATGAAAAATTCCAGCTCGCAGCTCAGTGCCTCAACTGCGCCACCGCGCGCCTTTTATCTTCAAATAATATTCAATTATCCCTATAATTTACGCAAGTATTTCGTTGTCTCTACTGACGTATGTAGAAGTGTTTCATTATGTTTCACATGCGGTTTTTAAATTTGCAAACCAAGATAATATTATTTTGTTTTCAATAACACAATTTAATAACTTTACTGTTCAATTTTGTTTATGTTGTACCTCAGTGCAGGACGTTTCCTCCGCGCGTATTCTACTTAGTGTTATGTGGCATGTGACTGTGTAGCCTGAGAGAATCGTAACACCGTTTCAAAGGAATCTGCTACCAACGCGTGTTCCATGCACAGAACATGGACAATGCTAAACACTCTTCAGCTCGTTTCTGTCATACTGTCCTTTGACGGTGTCTCCGCTTATCTCTATTGTTGTAAGGTTCTAACATGTTGTCTCTTATAGCTACGCCCTCCAAAGCAATAGGAGCAGCAGCCATGCCGCCCCAAATATAAATTTCGAAGAGTCCTTACAACAGCGCAGAAAGTAAGCATACTATATAGACTTCTATGAGGATCACGTGTGGCCAATGTCGTTCGTCAGTACTGTGTGCCATTCTCTGGCGCAGTCGCAAATCTGCGATAAGCGATTACTAGCTTCGTCATGTCCGTCCGTCTGTCTGCACGGAACAACTCTGCTCCCAATGGGCAGATATTCATGATACTTTACAGTTGAGTATTTTTCGAAAATCTGACTAGCGAATTCAAGTCATATTAAAATCGAACAAAAAAAAACGGGTACTTTGCATGAAGAACAATAAACACTGTTGATCAAAATTCGCTCAATTCTTCATAGAATGAGAAATATTTCAGACAAAAGTTGTTGTGAAAATCAAAATATATTTCACGTCCAATGACATTTTTTTTCCGAAAATCACGCCTTTTCTGAGATATGGGTAATATATGGTAGAGGAAGACAGGCCACAGATGACAATACGGCGCATGCGCTTTGCATGCTGCATAACTAAGGCCACAGACACATACTTAGAATGTGTAATATTTATTGGTTTTCCACGGCAAAGATGGTTACGCAATCGCACCTCAATATTGTTTACAAATACATTTCCTGCCTTATTATTTTAAGATCTTGATTCTAATCGTATACAATATGTCAATGTTTAATGTCCAAAAGCAATAGGGGGTCTATCGCTGACACTATCTCGAACTTCTGTTTTTCCCCCCACAAACCTCGCGCAACGCAGCTCTGCCCCAACACGTCACAATAACCCCCTTCCCCAAATTCCAAATATTATCACACGATCTACAAGAATTTCACTTATGATGAATACAGAACCCGCGAGGGAAGATAGTTTATTTTTAACTGTTAAAAAATGTAAAACAGCTACTTTGGACACACCATAAATACCCCATTTTCCGCGGAAAAGACCCTGTCATTTAGCCCCGTCAGACAATCGAGCAACTGCGTAACACGTCCTTTGCCTACAGCAGTTGTTTCAATCGCGCGGCCCACCACACAACACAATAATTTGTTTCACTGCTTTTCAATTCATTTGCCTGCAATTTATTGCATGTTAACTACAAACAAGAACGTTTCAATAGGCCCTTTTCTCTAGAAAGGTACGTCAAATTTTAGTCGACGCCGAGTATCGCGCTACAATTATCAAACGTACTGTTGCACACTGCAAGTGTGCGCGCGGAATTTTTGTTAACGTCGCTTAAAAAATTGCAACGTGTTCCACATTTCCCCCGCGACACGATTATCGCATGGACAAACGTGTGGATGCGCGCACACGGCCAGCTATCGCTTCCTCCCCAACTTTAGCAAACAACGCTGTATGCTTGTGATAGTGCAGGCTTGCGCAAATATAAAGGCTGTATCTTGACCAAACGGTGCTTCTCCTAGTAACAGCAAATCCTGTTCAAAACACAGAACAATGAAAGACAAATATAAGAGACGGGATACTGATGGAGGAAATGAGTGCGCAGAATGCAGAAGTAGTAACGCACCAGTCAGTGCCTCTAGGCTTTGACACCAGCAAAATACCTGTAGACTGCGAATTATGAGCAACAGTTAATTACTGGACATCTTACAAGAAAAGTAACGACAATACCAACGAGGTCAAAACTTGGTATCTGCGTATGCCAGCGTTAAAAAAACCTGGATAATGACGAAAAGAAGTGGGTTGAAATGGAAATGTTAGGCACCACGCAGAGGGCGAAAAACACGTCGTACGGCCCCAGCCTGAATCGTGTTTTCCCGCATCTATGTCTTTTAATAAGGCCCCACCTACTGATGAGTATCATTTTCACTGACCTTCACAAGTCCAGCCACGAAACCCGACTGCAATTTCGCAAATTTCATGTTAAGAGAACTGGTGAAACTGCCAAGTCTTGTCACATGCCTTATCTCACTAAACATGCCGTGTCCTCTTTCCTAAATAATATTACAATTAAAACACGTGATAAGAAAAAATAAATGTTTTCTTACAGCAGTAAGAAGGTAACAGTTAAACTTGTCTCTAGAGGCCAGCGTTTCCCCAACGTACTGGGTCGCAAAACAATGGTCTGCATGCTGATTATACAACACATGTTCACATTTATTTAATAAACTCATTAAAATATCACACTCGTCATGTAACTTCATGGGTTCTTCTTATTTTACACATTTCCTTATTTCTTCCACGAATGGCAGCCTGGTTTGCCGCATTTTTCGCATCTTCTAACCGGCACAATTTTTAGAAAAATGTAGTTAATATGGAATGTGTGATTTTTCTCTACACCTATATGTGAACCTCGTTCCATTTCGGGAAGGATTCAGCGAGATACGATTACAAAGGCTCGTAGGTGTTCGTGTAAAGTGTCCGATATTTTTTTGTCCGATTTTAACCAAATTTGTATTTTGTCGGCCGAATTTCAGAAAAGAGTATCTCACTACAAAATGTCACAAAATTCTATCCAGCGAGCGAAGAGTTGTTCCATATGAACAGACAGAAGTGACAAAGCTCACAGTCGCTTTCAAAAACTCCGTGAAGGTGCCTAAAACATTCAGTGGACATTTCCTCCCTCGTCTCCTTGTAGAGAGGAGAAAGTTCTTTTTAGTAATGTTCGGCTCGTAACTGCAGGTTCCCAAAATGGTTCTCTTTTATTTACTTTTCTAGATCGCAGTAGGTGGGGCATGTAGCGCGTATGGGGGGAGGGGAAAGGCATATGAAGGGTTTTGGTGGGGAAACCTGTGGAAAAGAGACCACTTGGGAGACCCAGGCGCAGATGTGAGGATAATATTAAGATGGATCTAGAGGAAGTGGGATGTAGGGGCATGAACTGGATCGAACTGACTCAGGATAGGGACAGGTGGAGGGCACTTGTGACTGCGGTAATGAACCTTCAGGTTCCATAAAATGCGGGGAATTTCTTGACTAGCTGAAAAACGGTTAGCTTCTCAAGAGGGACCCTGCTCCATGGAGTGTGTAAGTAATATCGCAGTAGCAAAGATCACACCGTGCCATATCCTACTGTCCATATTGTAACCGAATCAATGCCAGAAGACAGTCGCTCTCGTGAACAGCCTTACTGAAAAATCGCCAGCTATTGGAATCGCTAATACTGCAGTCGTAGCGCTGCATTCAGTCGTTCCATGTGAAGCTTTCCTTCTTTACTAATATTATTATACGGTTCCGTCGTACCGCGGTAGAAGTGGTCATACGGTGTGGTGGATGTGGCGGACAGTAGGCCGGCGGCCACGAGAAGACACATCGTGGTTCAGTCGCACATATTTGTTTGAAAACGAAAACAATACGAAATAATATAATAAATACCAACAGGCATGTATATCTGCAGCGCGCACAATACGAGCAATAACAACCCTGGGCCGTTCAACCCATGTCATTGCTCCAACTTTAGTGGGGTGGTATTACGTTGTTTGCCGTTTGCTATCTAGTTTAGAAACGATAACACATTTGTGGGTGTGCGACTTAGTAAGTTAATCATGGCTTCTGAAAGTGCACTGGTTTCTGCAGAATGGGAAAACCGTGTATGGATTTTAGTGGATACTGGTATCGAAATCGTGGGAAAGATTCGACGTTGAAAAATTTGGAAGTGTGTTAAAGACAAATGTGGTGAATGCAAAGGGGGGCCAGAAACTAATTTACAGTACGAAGCCCTCAGTAAAACGGACCACAGTTGCGTTCGAAACGTAAATGGACCGTACGTTAAAATAAAACTGGAAAACTGCAACAAAAGAGCTGTGTGTGTCTGTGCTTGTACATGCAGTTTGTAAAGCTGTCAAGAAATTTAGGGCGAAATGGGATGACATGGTAAATTAAATACCAAAACACGATAATGTTATGACTGGACAGATTAAGGAACAACTAAAAATTCTAGGCACTGAGTAAAATCCGGAAGACCTTTCGAAACTGTATTTTCGGAAGAAGTTTTACGTCTGGCAAATAAGTGCAGCTTTCTTCGAAAAGATCACACTGATAACTCAGGAAAAACAATTCTTGCCTTCGCTGGAGCAGAGTGTTAAAATTTGCTTAAGCGGAACATTCAGTCCTTTAGAAGGCACATTAAGATTGTGCGAGGCAATTCGCTCATCGTATAGCTTAAACGTAGATATTGGAAGCACGAACACTACATACGACTAATTCCGGTTGTTTGCACTTTTACCGGATAGACGAAAAAGAACATTTTTTCTTTAACTATGCTAAAGAATTGGTGTTCTCTTCGATCAAAAAGAATTATAAAAGACGATTCTGAGGCATCGGTCATCAGTGCGATATATAAAGTCTTTTAAGTCTCCGTCAGTATTGGATGTACCTTTCATTTTAGTCAGTGCCTGTGGAGACAAATACAAAATATCGGTCTTGCGGTGGAATACAAAGAAATTGAACACGCCCGACTGACATGCAGAATATGTGCTGTTTTGGTACACCTGCTTATGTATCAAGTAGAAGTAAGCTGGCTTAGGATCATGACAGTGTTCCACTGAATGAGAAATTAACCTTATTTCTCGATTAATATGTCCGGCAATGATGCAGAACCAGAATGTTCCCATCGAGATATGGAATATACATCAGCATCGGCATAGGACCAGCAGTGCTGTCGAGGGTTGGAATTCCAAACTAAAGAGTATTATAGGAAGCCAACAGTCTGACGGTCTTCTACAGGCACATAAATTAAAAGAAGAAACGAAGGTGGTATCTTGGCAACTGAAATCGAAGGAACCCGGAGAGCCTGGTCAAAAAAGAAGACACGCAAATCAAGAAGGGAAATTTAAACAATTACGGAAGAATATGATAAATAAAATAATCTGTCCAAATGTCTAAAACCGTTCGGCTATAGAAATGTGAATTATAAATAATTTTAAAAAAATTAGTTAATGTCATACCGAATAGCCAAAAACTGATCAATTCTGATGTCCGCCTCAACCACGTCCGCCTCCTCGGGTCACAGTGCTCAGAAATAATGCCAATTATCACAAACTTCATTACATTTGCTGGGACTGCCAGAACGTCAAGTTAACCTAACGGCAACATGACAGAAACCAAAGTCACTGAATTCTGGCATTTTAAACACAAAAGACCGAAATTCACTCTTATATCGACCATTGCAAGCAGTCGTGCCGGAGTGTAAATCTGTGTGCCATGCAGTCTACTTGTGCGTTGTACAATAGAGCATATGTGCCGACTTAAAAGTGTAACAATTCTGTGGCATATTTAATCACAATTAATGACAACGCAGGCTTTAAAGAAATTGTACAGCTTCCTGTTTTATTCGGTGTTATGGTGCTCTCAAACAGTTAGGCATCTTTCAGAATCGGTCGCTATAAAAATACCGGTGCTGACCAAACCGTTTCTCAATTGCTAACTAAAACTTCTAAACAAATCCAAGCTGCTTTTGCAAACAATGGATTAGGTTTATACTGACATGAATCCAGCTATGATAGCCAAATATAATAGAGCTGCATCAAAATTACAAGTCATCATAAAATAATATGAAGAGACAACATCTTTCTTTAATCCCCACTGCCCGTATTCATCAAGACGCACTTTGTGCAAAGACTTTTAAAATGAAATACTTGATGTAGGTACTGTCAGAAAACCCGTGCATTTCATTCATGCAAGTGCGCTAAACCATCGTGAATTTGTAGAATTCCTTGAACAGGCAGCAAGCGGGTGCTCATATAACACTAATGTGAGGTGAATAAGCCGGCGCGTTCGCTAAACTGCGAAAAGCCACTGTCTGTCTGCCAGTCCGTCCGCATGAAACAACCCGGCTCCCACTGTATGGATTTTCATAGAGTTTTATGTTTGAGCATTTCCTTTCAAAATCCGTCGGGAAAATTCAAGTTTCATTAAAATCCAACAAGAATAACGGGTACATTACATGAAGACCGAGGTACATTTATCACAGCATCTCGCTGAATAATTCTTAGAATGAGAAATGCTTTACACAAAAAGTTGTACATAAATTCAATTCCTGATGATGGGTGTCAACACACGAAATATGTAGAGTAATGTAATAAAGTGAATAAGTCGCATCTTGTTGGATAACAATTATAAACTCCATTCACGAAGAACGGACCCATGTATATATCTCGTAATGTACCTATTCTATGCTCAATAACTATTTTCCGAAAATTCTCCCGTGTATGACATAATGTGAGAAAATATTGTACAGCCAGGCAGGCCATAGGGACAATATAATACGATGCATGCACTACGCATGCTGGATACCTGAGGCTCATACAATATTTATTGCTTTTGCATTGCAACCATGACTACGTTTACGCGCCTCACTGTTACGTTACACGTCGAACTCCTTGACTGACCACCGCGAGCGCCTGATATGAACCCCATCGAGAATATGTGGAGTGATGTGAAAAGGACAATTCAGGAAACCTGACCTATACTCCCTCCCAGAAATAGCGATGAGTTATGGGCCCTTGTGTCAGACGCGTGGGATGAAGTTGCTTCGTCAACGCGTTACATTCGATCGCTGATTGAGTCCATGGCACGACGAATGATATCAGTGGTCGAAGCAGAAGGGTTCTGGACTTCATATTAAAGCCAATTTCTGAAAACAGCCCTTTTAAGGGCTAAAGTATTAATTTCCATTTCCTATGCGTAAGTGCGATACTTCGTCGGTCCCAGTGACCGGGCGGTTTATGGCCCCTCGCCTGACGTATGCTGACTGCATAGCAAGCTTGGATAATGTTTGCTCATTACAACAGCTATAAGACTCTCTCAAGTCTTCCTGGTTTGTTCTCTTTCGAAAAGTTCCTTTCAAAATCCAAATTTGGTCTCATTAATGCCAGCAAACTGCAGGTTGTACATCAGGTTGTTCGCGATACGTTCCAAAAGACCAAAATAGTGTTCCTTAGTAAAAGCTCTCGCCGCATGTATAGGGAACCTCGGTGCCGTTCTAAAAAATGTGTGAAAGACGGGCCTGCAAATTTAAAATCACGATGTGTTACAAAGTTACTTACTTTTTAATCAAACTGTAGGTATAAAACAAATTGCGTATTACAAAATTTACGCGTTTTTAACCACACAGCAAGCAACCTTTTAGCTCTCAGTTATGCCCTCTTTTTGTTCCTGAAATGCCTGCTACCTCCACGCTTTACCTTGTTCAGATTATCTACATTGCTTTGGCTTGGGTCCTGTACCCACTGAATTTTAGCCCGCTTCATTTGATCAAAAAATCCTAAACTTTCTACATCAAACCACGGTTTATTCTGCTGAAATTCATCCAAACCCAGACTCTCTTTCGGCGAGGTATGGATATTACCTTTAATATTTTCCCAATTCCTATTTATGTCCTCGTCATCATCCGAGTTCTCAAAAGCTGCAAACCTGTTTTTAATCTTAACCTGATACTGTTTCCTAACCTCCAGCTCATTTAGCTTCCTCAGGTTAAATCTATGCCTATCAAACCTCTGTGCGGCCTGTTTGCCCACTGCTAATCTTTTCCTAACCTTTGCAATCACCAGATAGTGATTTGTATCACAATCAGCTCCCCTGTTATTTAATAGTTTTCAAACGTAGCGCGCTGGTAGCCATATTCAAAATGGTGGAAAGCGCTAATTCAAATTTAAAGTTAATTAGCACAATTTTGAAACTCAAATTGGCTGATTTTAAAATCAGATTAGCGCTCATTCAAAATAGCAGCAAGCGCCAAGCTGTCTGGTCTCACATGGCGGTATACTGTGATATAATTAGGTCATCCGCCATATTTATTTATATAATACGTCATTTGTTTACATCACGTGACCACCGCCATATTTGTATACATACCAAATGTTAAAGTTAGATTAAGGCGTCATATTGTGTCGTATAATTAGGCCATCCGCCATATTTGTTTACATACCAAAGGTTAAAGTTAGGTTAAGGCGCCACACAATCTGGGATAATTAGGTCATCCGCCATATTTTTACATACTACGTCCTTTGTTTATATACCAAAATTTAAAGTTACGTTAAGGCGCCAGACTGGCATAATTAGGTCATCCGCCATATTTTTTACACGTGACGTCATTTGTTTACATATCAGAGGTTAAAGTTAAGGCGCCACACTCTAGCATAATAAGGTCATCCGCCATATTTGTTTATATCACGTGACCGCCGGAGGCATGGTCGCCTGCCATCTTTGTCTACATGCGACGTCACTTCCGGTCCAGAGGTCATTGACCCCACCGAAAGGTTTGTTTAGTCACCTGACTGACATCTCTTCCATGTCCCATATCGCCATGCCTACTACTACTAATGCAATACCAATTTTAATCGCAAGTATCCAGAAACAAAACTCCAAAACTTGTCATTCCGACTTGCCATATGACAGGTTCCTTGTGCTCTGCAGCGACTGTGCATGTGATTAATTTCTTACCGTATGAATAATGAACAGCGGAACGGGATAGCTCAGCCGGCACGGCGACTCTACGAGCTGGACGGTCCGGGAACGGATTCTGGAGTGGGCGAGGTTTTTCGCACCCTGTGGACCACCCAGACTCCTGCACAATGGGTACCGGATCACTTCCCGGGGTAAAGCAGCCGAGGCGTGGTGTTGACCACCTACACCATCTAGCGCCGAGTTTAAAAAATAGTACGGCTATACCTGTATTCCCCTTCCGGGCCTTCAAGGTACACTCGAAGACACTGACAGACAAGGGGAGGACCGGTCATAATATATCCGAAAACATCAGCCACATAAAACGACATGCTGTCAGAACACCATTATCACCATATGTATAACGCAAATAAGTAACTTTGGCAGAACTTTAAGGCTCCCTGATGATGGCTGAAAAATAGCAACCGAAACACGTAGGAGACTAATGTATGTTTTTAAAGTGTTTTAACCAAATAAGGTTTTACAATATCTTAAAGACAAGGTGCATGCATTTGTATTTGAAATGAATGTATATTCGCCTTTCGCCTTTTACAAACAATAAATATTAAGCGCCATACTGATTTCGTCTGACAGACGGGAACTTGCAATCTGCCTCGACAATGATTTATGGGAATATCCCAACGAGAACAGAAAACTCCCCACCCCCCGTATGATGTCAAGGTTCCAGCCAATTAATTTGGCCAATTAGGAGCGTGGTAATTGTTTATCCTGGTAATTCGGTGAATGGAATCTGGTACTGGATATGCACGAAAAAACTCGTACCGTACATAATAGGCAAAAGACAAGATAGGTCAGCAACATTCTGAACAAAACATTTATAATAATAATAACTGGATATTCTTAACGCTGTATTAATTTGAATCAAGATTGAGTTTCAAACGGCTGTCCTAAAGTATATATCCCACGTTTCTTGAATTATACAATATAAGCCAACGAAATGCACATTTCCTAAATTAATATATTTTTTATTTTTAAAAATGTCTTCTACATGTTTCGAATACGAGGGTTCATCTTCAGAAAGACGCTTGCACATACAGCTTTGGTACAGTACATTTAACATACATCAGTATAAGCAGTCTTCTACCTACTATTATATTTTAATGCACGGTTCAAAGATACACGTTTCTTGAAATTAGCGCAGTCTTGGACTCACGTAAATATCCACGTTTATCAGCATCTCTCATATTGAAGAAGTCGGGACAGTAAAGTCGGTACACAGGCCTTCCTACGGGCTGGACCTCCTACGAAACATGGTTCAACTCTCAGCCGAGTCAAGAGGCTACTCTAGCGTTTCCCCTCTTTTTGGTCACGGAACACTGTCGAAGTCAGTATATATTCCCGGAACACGTATGTTTTGTGGTCCCCCATTCATCAAATAAAAGGCAGCGTTAGGAATTCTAGTAACCAGATGAAAATTACGTATAAAATTCTCACTTGAGCCTACCTAAAATTATGATCAACTACGCTAAAATGAAATTTAACAAAATTTCTACATTTTTGGTTCCTCCATTTTTATCTCGCGAAACATCAGTGTTCCGCGGAACACAGTTTGGAAAAAGCTACACTACTCCAAAGCGTACAGCCCGGCTCTGCGGGCCACCAAGCCTCCTATCCAAAGTGGCCCTTCCTCCGAGCGTAAAACGGCCGAGGCGTGAAGGTGGCCACTCACCTCTACTCAGAAGCAAGGTTACGAATGAGTGGAGCCATACCTCCATGCCCGCATATTTTTTCATGGCCTACAAAGGAACAAATTCATCTTTTACCTTCTCACACATAACGTGGACAAAATCTGCCCCTTTACCTGTCTCGAAATATAACTTACTGAAAAAGCGTAAAACGGTAAAGCATTCTCGTTGCAGGCCCGGAAGGGCCCACAGGTTTCCAAGAAGTTAAGGTTCCCAGATTTCGTGACAACGGCACGAGATGGTGTTAAGTTGTCAGCATTAAGCACCGGCCGCATTAACCCCCAGAAAATACCCCGGTACTCATTTCTATTAGAGGCTGATTCGACCCCAGGGCCATAGTGAGATCGGAAGAATTTCTGTCATTGAAAAAATCCACTGACACCAACTGGGATCGAACCAGCGACCTTCCGATTTGTAGCACAGCAGCTTAAGAACTGTGCTACCGCGGACCCCTTGAAAAAGCGTACTGAACACATTTGTACCTACTAGACGACCTTTGCTCTAAAATTCCCCCACTTCTGAGTGACAGATATGAGCAAAAACGCGCAAACGTGTTTCACCGTCGGATTGTGACCTAAAGTGGGATGTGATGACGCTTTTTCATAAAACTCCCACATATGAAATCGCACGGAAATCTCAGACACGCAGGAGATAATAGGTGAAATTTTACTTTTCATTGCGTGCGCCAAAACACTAGATCGGTGGTATATCCAAGTGGCGTGGGACAATTGCAGGCCAAGGCTAAGCAATTCTTTGTCCCTGCCTCAGTTCTATCACGCGCAAAAGTCAGTTCGAAGAGCCAAACGTTCACGACCTACGATCCGGTCACTACCAAATACAAAGAACTGCAAAACATGCACCTGCATCGTAAAAGCAAAAGCCGCTTCTTGCCAAGGTTCTGCACCAGACGGGATTTATTCCTGTCGAAATCACAAAAGCACGACTCCTTAACAACGAACCTGTTTCGGTACAACGAACCTTCTAATCCCTCGGCCTGAGGGCCGCATGCAGACCCCGGCCATATCTGTAAATTATATATAGAGGCCTATATATAATGTAAAAAATTACATAGTACAATATTCCGTCGGTCGTCCGGACTAAATGGAGGGGAAGGTTGGTCCGGATTACCAGGCAATCCGGACCACCGTGGAACGCTCCGTGCTATACGTAAGAAACAAAAAATCATCACTCAAATCTAAAGCGTAATTCATTGCCTAAATATCGCTCATTTGCGACAAGAGTGTTACAAATCAAAATTTGGAATTTCTGAGTTACTGTTATAGAAAGAAACGTTTGCAGATGCACTTTGAACAGGTACAGTGTCGTAACGCAGTTTTCAAAACTCGCCGCTGAAGAGCAGTTGTGTCGTCGTTGCACTCATAGCACTTAATAGCACTTCAATCCATCAATATTCGTCCTGAAAAACCACAGATTTTAAGTTGTGACGCCGTTGTCCCAAATGAGCGATGTCACCTAACATTATTAATAATGTGACATTTCGTTGCTATTACGTCGCTCTAATAGCAAAGACAGGAAAACAGCTACGACATTCGAAAGTTCATACCCTTATTGCTGAACAGTTAAAAGACTGGCTGGCTGTTCCGCTTCAGCAAGGCCGCCAGTATCGGAGTACTGATTGTCTCAGACAGGACTAGAGTGGTTCTACAAGTATCTGGATTACCCGTTACCGCCCCCCGGATTACCGAGGGACCACTCTACTTTAGAGAATTAGGCATACCACGTACAGTCATTTCCCCACGTGCGGCCCGCGAACGAGCTCACAACAACGGGTTCGGCCTTTGCTGCAAAAATGCCAAACACCCACGTCCTAAACCCAGTGGTAACCATACGCACCAACAGTTCTAGCACAAAAACACTACATTCTGCCTTCACTCGAAGATTCTCCCAACTGGGTTACTTCCCTAAACATCAGTCGGTTCGTTCTTATAAGGGACACAGACTGTGTTTACTGTGAGGTAGAACCTGCAGTTATATGTAATTTAAATGAAGGTCAGTAGTAAAGGGTAACGCACCCCACGCAGCAGCAAAGCCAGGGCAGATTTGAATAACATAAAAAAGTTTAATACTTTCTTAAAAAAAATACATATCATTTAAACTATGAAGCCAATTCGTCTAATGCACGTTCAGAAGAACTATCGTTCAGACTTTCTGAGTTTTGGCGCCGTGTGGTACTGTGTACTTATGCCGATGTTTTAGGGGAAAAAATATGCTGTCTCCACATTCGGGGTTGAAAGGAGCATGACGGTCACAACGCGGTGTCAAACGCAGAAGACTCACACAGTGAAAATCCGAACAACTTATATAAAATTACGAATGTTGAATGTAACAAGGAATGTTTTACGCTTGGAAGAATGGACAGACACAATGTGCCGAAACGACGGTAACTAGCAACAAAGCCGCGTACTCGTCCCTGAAGAGCGAAGACTCTGACTGAACGTTCAACGTCATAAAATCTCTAAAACAAATACAGTCGCGTATACAAACACACCGCGTTCTATGGAACAGAAACCTCCCGAGATGGTACTCCGGCCTAACTGCACCTGCCTCGTGAAGACACTATAATTTAAAGTGCCGCGACTATTAACGTCAGCGCCGAAGTCTCCAATTTTAACGCTGCCACCTGCCAGATTC
>Ga0131853_10010479_pt1 | contig 16947 bp, 8 predicted proteins | sample TergutLab28metaG_FD_92764 | JGI IMG/M metagenome (GOLD analysis project Ga0131853, IMG submission 92764) | Labiotermes labralis P1 segment gut microbial communities from Petit-Saut dam, French Guiana - Lab288 P1 (version 2) (version 2) | ecosystem: Host-associated > Arthropoda: Insects >...
CCCGCGCTTCATGGCTTTCGCCATGCCTTTGCCGCCGCCCATCTGCTTGGCCATGGTCTGCATCATGTCAAATTGTTTCAGCAGGCGATTGATATCCACAACCTCGGTGCCGGAGCCTTTGGCAATCCGCTTTTTTCGGCCGGAACCGAGACAGGAGGGATTATCCCGCTCGTGCGGGGTCATGGAGAGGATGATGGCCTCTGTCCGACGGAGCGCGTCTTCGTCCATCGTCGCACCTTGGAGTGCTTTGGCGTTGACGCCGGGGAGCATCCCCGCAATCTCGCCCAGTCCGCCCATAGAGCGGAGCTGCACGAGCTGGTCATAGTAGTCGGCCAGAGTGAACTTGTTTTGTTGGAGCTTCTCGGCCAGCTCCTCGGCCTTTTTCTCGTCAAAGGCCTGTTCGGCCTTTTCAATCAGAGTCAGCACGTCTCCCATGCCGAGGATGCGGGAGGCCATGCGGTCGGGGTGGAAAGGTTCGATTTGGTCGAGCTTTTCCCCTGTGCCGATGAATTTAATCGGCTTGCCCGTAACTGCCTTGACCGACAGAGCGGCACCGCCTCTTGCGTCACCGTCCGTCTTGGTGAGCAGGATACCGTCAATCCCCAATGCCTCATCAAACGCAGAGGCGGCGGAGACGGCGTCTTGGCCTGTCATGGCGTCCACGACGAGCAAAATCTCATCCGGGCTGACGGCGGCTTTGACTTTTTTGAGCTCCGTCATCAAAGCCTCGTCGATATGAAGCCGACCCGCCGTGTCGAGGAAGACCATATCGTTCCCATGCTTCCGCGCGTGGACGATGGCGGCCTTGGCGATATCCACGGGGTCGGACTGTCCCATCTGGAATACGGGCAGATTTAACTGCGCCCCCACGGTTTCAAGCTGTTTAATTGCCGCCGGGCGGTAGATATCACAGGCGACGAGCAGGGGACGTTTGCCGTTCTGGCTCCGCATGATCCCCGCCAGCTTAGCGCAGTTTGTCGTCTTACCCGCACCTTGCAGACCCACCATCATTACAACGGTAGGCGGCTTAGAACCCATATGAATCTTGGAGTTCTCACTACCCATCAGGGCGGTGAGCTCCTCGTTGACAATTTTAATCACCATCTGCGCAGGGGTCAGGCTCTCCAGCACATCCGCCCCGGATGCCCGTCCGCTGACGGTTTTCACGAAGTCTTTGACAACTTTAAAGTTGACATCGGCCTCTAAGAGTGCCAGACGGACTTCCCGCATGGCCTCTTTGATATCCGCCTCCGAAAGACGGCCTTTGCCCCGCAGTTTTTTAAACGTGGCGTTTAATTTGTCGGCCAGGTTTTCAAATGCCATAGAATCCCTCCCCGAATCGGGCAATCAGCCCTGTTTTTCGTTCCACTTCGCGCAATGTATGCTCTCCCCGCCGAATCGCGTCCCGCACGCCCTGCGGCGTGATGCCGTTAATCCGCGCAATCTCCGCCAGAGAAAAATCCTCGTTGTAGTAAAGCTCCATATACGCCCACTGCTTCTCGGTGAGTAGTCCCCCGTAGAAGTCGAGCAGGAGTGCGAGTTCGAGTGTTTGCTTTTCCACAGGGTGTCCTCCATGTAAAGGGGGGTAGCTTTAGAGTGCCTTGCTATTGTAGCGGAGATTTGAGGGTTTGTCAAGGGTTGCATTTGTTGAAAAATTTGATATAATGTTTGTGCTATTTTAAATTTTAATAGGAGTGTGGATTGAAATGAAAAAAATGATTGCTGTTGTATTACTTCTTGTACTTATTGTCGGAGGGCTTGCCGCCTGCGGAGGAACGCATGACCTTGTCGGAACATGGAGCGTTGAAGGCGGCGGAAGTTTGTCTTTTACGTTCAATGAAGACGGAACGGGTGTAGAAGCTTGGGGAGGCAGCGAGGGCGAAGCGTTTACTTGGTCTGCATCGTCCGGCAACGTGACAGTTGAATTTGAAGAATGGGGCACAGAAGTTTTCTCTTATACGATTGATGGAGACAGACTAACCTTGGATGACGGCGAGGAAGAACTTAGCTTTACAAGGCAATAACAAATAAAAAGGCCGGAAAGATGAGAACTTCATCTTTCCGGCCTTTTAATATTGCTTTAGCTCAAAAAACCACCACTTGAAGTGATGAGAATAAAAAGCTTTAGCGTTTATCGTCTCTTCGTAGCGAAGCGAAGAACCCTAGAGATTTTGTACTTGATAGAGCGTAGAAATTGCGGTGTGCGCCCGTTTACGGGTTGTAGGACAAGTAATGCGAAAGAAAAAACTTCGATGCTTCTTGAGAGGCTTGTCCGTAATAAGCCCTTCTAGGACTTGTGCAAACCACCACTTCAAGTGGTGGTATTGATTGGGCCGTCAGGTGAATATTTCCATTGCCCGGGGGGGAAAATAGAGGGAATGTCCCACACCTCCCACTCCCGAAAGGAACCCCGCCTATGACACCACTTGAGGCCCTCACCCCTCGCGGCAAACAAACAAGCAAGGGCTTGAAAATAACCGGACACACCCCGGGCAAACGCATCGCGGGGGAGGTCATCGCCTGTCTGCGCAGTCTCAAAGCGCAGCACAAAAAAATCGCCGCCCATGCGGCAGAGCACGGCGGCCTCCCCGGTGAGATGGAGTGGCTCCTCGATAACTGGTATATCGCCGAGCGAGAGGGCAAGGAGGCCGCCGCCCGCCTCAAAGGCGCGCCCAAACTCCGCCGCACGGACGGCGGTGCGTTTCTGCTCGCCCTGACCACAGCCTTAGTCGAAGCCGGAGACGGCGAAGTTACGCCCGAGGGCATCGGCGCGTTCTTCGAGGGCGTGCAACAAGTGCGCCCTTTGGATGAGCAGGAAATCAGCCTATTAGCTCCCGCGATTACCGCCGCTTTGCTCTATCGGCTCCGAGACCTCGCCGCCGCCATCCGAGGCACGGAGACACCCGGCCTTGCAGATCGGATGAACCGCGTATTCACCGCCTTGCGGCTCCTCGCGAGCTTGGACATGCTCGACATCTTAGACGAAATCAGCCGCGCCGAGCAAACGTTGCGGGGCGACCCCGCAGGTGTCTACACCGAAATGGACGAACGCACCCGCGGGCGATACCGCAAAGAGGTCTCCCGTCTTGCCAAACGCCACGGGCTGGAGGAACATCAGGTGGCGGAGCGGGTACTGGAGCGCGCCAAAAAGAGCGAGGGGCGGGCGAGACACGTCGGCTACTACCTCTTCACCGAACCCCTCGGGGAACCCGCGCGCAGACGCCGGGGCGGGCTGTATATCGGCGGTATTCTGCTCACGAGTGTGTTCCTCGCAGTCCTCGCCGCAGTAGTGCTGCGCAGTGCCGTTGTGGCTCTGCTCCTCGTGCTGCCCATCTCCGAAATCATCAAAAACCTCTTTGATTTCTTCGTCATCAAATGTGTCCGCCCTCAGCATATCCCTCGGCTGGGACTGGAGGACGGCGTACCGAGCGAGGGGCGTACCCTCTGCGTCATCTCCGCGCTCCTAAACAGCGCAGAAGCGGGCCGTGACTGCGCTGCCCGCTTGGAGGAGTATTACCTCGCCAACCGCGACTGCGGCCCAAATCTCCTCTTCGGTATCCTCGCCGACTTCCCCGAGTCAGAACACTCCACCATCCCCGAGGCCGAGGAATGGGTCAGCGTCACCACCGCCGCATTGGAGGGGCTGGGCAAGAAATACGGCGCAACCTTCCTGCTGTTTTACAGAGAACGCCGCTTCGACAAGCGCAGCCGCCGCTACATGGGTTGGGAGCGCAAACGCGGCGCAATCCTCGAACTCACCCGCCTGCTCACAGACAAAGAGAATATGCTCCAACTCCGCGCAGGCACCAAGCTCCAATTGGAGGGCGTGCGCTACGTCATCACCCTCGACAGCGACACCCGCCTCAACGTCGGAGCCGCACGGGAGCTAATCGGTGCCATGCTCCACCCGCTCAACACGCCTGTCATCGACCGTGCGCAAGGCGTGGTGCGGGAAGGTGCCGCCCTCATGCAGCCCCGCATCGGCGTAGACCTCAAAGCGGCGGGACGCTCGGACTTCACCCGTATTTTCGCAGGACAGGGCGGCATTGACCCTTACGGATCGGCGGCGTCGGATGTCTACCAAGACCTTTTTCACGAGGGCAATTTTACCGGCAAGGGCATCTTCGATGTCGAGGCCTTTTCCATTTGCTTAGATGGGGCGTTTCCCGAAAACCGCATCCTCTCACATGACCTCTTGGAGGGCGCATACCTCAAGGCCGCCTACCTCGGCGACGTGGAACTGACCGACGGCTACCCCTACAAAGTCCTCAGCTACTTTGCCCGTATGCACCGCTGGACACGGGGCGACTGGCAATCCGCGCCGTGGATGCTCCGACGTGTTCCGAGGGCGAAGGGCGGCAAAGTGGAAAATCCGCTCAGTCTCGTCAGCCGTTGGAAAATCTTTGACAACCTCCGCCGCAGCATGGTACCTGTGTTCACCATGCTGGCACTGCTCGCCGCCATGTTCATTTCTAACACCAGCCTCTTCTGGGCGGGTGTGGCGGCGATTTTGTCGCCCTTATCGAGCTTGCTCATCTCTTCCGCTGAGCTCATGTTCCGCCGTGACACGGGGACGAAAGCCCGTTACCACTCCACCATCCTGTCCGGCTTTGCGGGCGGCTTTTTGGAGACCATGAGCCAGCTCATTCTATTGCCTTATCACGCTTTCGTCTGCCTCTCCGGTGCACTCACGGCCCTCTGGCGCATGTGCATTACCAAGCGCAACATGCTCTCTTGGGTCACCGCCGCCGATGCGGAGAAGCGGACGGGGACAGGCGTTATTCACCATTATTACAAGATGCTCCCCGTTGTCCTCATCGCCCTCGCCGCCATATTCTTATCCAACACACCCTTCAAGGTTGCCGTTGGCATTGTCTGGCTGGTCAGCCCGCTCTATGCCCTCGGCCTCAGCAGGGAACGGCGGGAGCGGCAACGGGTCACGGACACCGAGCGCAAAGTCCTCCAAGACGCCGCCGCCGACATCTGGCGGTATTTCGAAGATTTTCTCACCCCCGAGGACCACTTCCTCCCGCCCGACAACTGGCAGGAGCAACCCGCCGCGGGCATTGCCCACCGCACAAGCCCAACCAACATCGGCCTCGCGCTATTATCCGCGCTTGCGGCCATGGATTTGACACTCTGCCCCAAACACCGTGCGCTGGGCTATATTGAGAACATTCTCGCCACGATGGAACGCATGGAGAAGTGGAACGGCCACCTCTACAATTGGTATGACACCCGTACCCTGCGTCCGTTGCGGCCCGTGTACGTCTCGGCGGTGGACAGCGGCAACCTCTCCGGTTGTCTGCTCGTTTTGCGGGAGGGCCTGTACGAGGTGGGGCAACGTGACCTCGGTCAACGTGCCGACAAGCTCTTCCAAGACATGGGCTTCGCCGAACTCTACGACAGGCGCCGCAAACTCTTCCACATCGGTTGGGACTTGGAGAAAAACGCACCCACCGAGGGCTGGTATGACCTCCTCGCCTCCGAGGCGAGACAGACGAGCTATATCGCCATCGCCCGGGGCGACGTCGAACCCCGCCACTGGCGGCGGCTGGGGCGTGCTTTGGTGAGTCAGGATAACTTCAGCGGCATGGCGAGTTGGACAGGGACGATGTTCGAATACCTCATGCCTCGCCTCATCATGCCCTGCTACAAGGACAGTCTGCTCTACGAGAGCCTCAAATTCGCCGTCTACGTCCAAAAGAAATCCCACACGCCGTGGGGCGTCTCCGAGAGTGCGTTTTATGCGTTTGACCCTGCGCTCAACTACAGCTACAAAGCCCACGGCGTCCAGCGTTTGGCACTCAAGCGGGGGATGAGCAAAGAAATCGTCATCAGCCCCTATTCCACGTTCCTCGCCTTGCCCGTCGATGTCCGCTCCGCCGTCCACAACTTGCGTCGCTTGGAAAAATACGGAGCCAAAGGCAAATATGGCTTCTACGAGGCATTGGACTTTACCCCCAACCGCATGGCGGGCAGGGACTGCCAGCTCGTCAAGACCTACATGGCGCACCACCTCGGCATGAGCTTGCTCGCCATCACAAACGTACTCACGGAGGACATCATGCCCGCCCGTTTCCTGCGTGACCGCGCCATGTCGGCCTATCGGGAGCTCTTGCAGGAGAAAGTTCCCGTCGGTCAAATCGTCCTCCGTCAGCCGCCGAGGGAGGTGCCGGACAAGCCGAGGCGTCTCACAGGATCCGGCTGGGCGGCGGAATACGAGACCATGGACGTGTTTCGTCCCGCATCCACGCTGTTGAGCAACGGAGCCTACAACGTCATCGTCACGGAGACAGGCCACAGCCGCAGCATGGCGGGGGAGACGATGGTCACCCGCTTCGAGCCGAGACAAGACGGCTCCGTGCAGGGCATCGGCTTCTATTGGAAGACCGCAGACGGGATCATCCCCCTCCAAGCCGCCCCGGACTTTGACCAAACCGTCCGCCACACGGCAAGATTCACCGGGGGAACGGCGGAGCTGACCGTGAGCCGTCCCGCCTTTGAGAGCCGCATTACCATCTCCGTGCCCCCAAGCGAACTCGGCGAACGCCGCCAAGTCACCCTGCAAAACCGAGGCGGCACGCCCATTGAGGGCGAGCTAATCTGCTATACCGAACCCACCCTCGCCGCGCCTGCCGACTACTTCGCCCACCCCGCTTTCTCCAAACTCTCCATCGAAACGGAGCGGGACGGAGACACCCTCCTAATCCGCCGCCGCAGCAACGGCGTGCGCCCCGCATCCTACTTGGCTTTCACCGCCACCGAACCGTTTACCGCCGAAACCTCCCGTGAAACCGCTCTGGGCAGAAATGACCTCTACACCGCCCTCGACCTGAATTGCCAATTGTCAACAGTCAATTGTCAATTGCCCTTGGACCCCTGCATCCTGACCCGTATCTCCCTAACCCTCCCTCCGGGGGAATCGCAGGCGGTCACATTCGCCTTGGCCGTAGGCAAACAACAAGACGAGGCCATCCACGCCGCCCGCAGAATCGCATCCGCACCGAATGCCCCGGAAGACCGTTTCTTCGAACGCCGCGCCCAAGCACTCGGCATCCTGCCCGAAGAACTCACGGAGGCAATGGCATCCGTCGCCGACCTCATCTACCCCTTCATCGGCGACAGGGAGCGGGGCCGTCACATCACGCCCTTATCCCCCGGCCGACAAGGCCTCTGGCCGCATGGCATCTCCGGCGACCTCCCCCTGATTACCGCCCGTATCGCAGACCCGGACGCGCTGGATACCGCCCACCGTCTCATCCGTCAACACAGCCTCTTTCACCATTGCGGTCTGCGCTGCGACCTTGTGTTTCTGGTGGGGGACAGCGGCGACTACAGAAGACCGCTCCACACCGCTTTACGTGATGCCCTGTCCGACTTGGGTCTCGAATCCCAGCAAAACGCAAAAGGCGGCATCCACCTCATAGACGCCGGCACAGACGTAAGCTCCGTCTTGGCCGCCTCTGCCCAAATCTATGACGGTGCAGAGTTGCAAGCCCGCGAGCGGACGATTCACCTGCCCCCCATAGGGGCGGCCGCGCGGAGCAGCCCCGCCCTGCACGGCGATATCCGTTTTCATCACGCTTCGGACGGTGCCGCCATCATCCAAACAGGCGGCGGATTACCTCCCAACACATGGAGCCACACGCTCGCAAACAAAACCTACGGCTACACCGCCACCGACGCCGGTACCGGTCACATGTGGCAAAAAAATGCCAGAGAAAACAAGCTTACGCCGTGGCGGAATGACACCCTCGCAACATTGGGCCCCGAACGCCTCACCCTCCTGCGGGACGGCCAAGAAATATCCCTCTTTGCCGACTTGGACGGCCTGGACTGCCGCATCACCTATGGCTTCGGCTATGCCCGCTGGGAAAAAGAAATTGACGGCGGCACCATCTCTGCCACGGCTTTTGTCCCGCCCGACTGCGAGGCCCGTATCTTCCTCATCGACGGCGACCTCCGTCCTGGTGATAAAATTGCCTACTACGCAGAGCTGGTCCTCGGCGTGGACGACAAACAAAGTGCCTATGTCGTCACAACAGCGCAGGGTCAGACGCTCTCCGCCCAAAACGGCTCAAACGCCGAGTTCCCCGGCCTCACATTTACTCTGGCCGCCACAAATGAACCGGAGGGCTACACCTGTGACCGCCACGCCTATGCAAGACGCGACCCCGATCGCAGCACAGGCGCGGGATTTGACCCTTGTTTCTACGCCGTCTATGCGGGAGAGGCCCCGCTTTCCGTTGTAACAGGCACCCAATCCGTCCACGACCTGCTGCCCCTCACAAACCCGGACACCGCACGGGCGGTACTGGAGCAGACAAAGACATGGTGGAAAAACCAAATCGGCGGCATCACCGTAAAAACGGGCGTCGAAGCTTTAGACAGCCTTCTCTCCGGCTGGGCACTCTATCAATCGCTGGCCTGCCGCATCATGGGGCGCAGTTCCGTCTACCAATGCGGCGGAGCCTACGGTTTCCGTGACCAACTCCAAGACGCTACTGCTCTCATCGGCGCACGGCCCGAGGTTGCCCGTGACATTCTCACCCTCGCCGCCGCCCACCAATTTGAAGAGGGCGATGTGCAGCATTGGTGGCATCCTTCGGGTTTGGACGGCGTGGCCGACAAAGGCGTCCGTACCCGATGTAGTGACGATTTGCTCTTTCTGCCCTATGTCCTCTGTGAATACGTGGAAAAGACAGGGGATGCAAGCGTTTGCGGCCACGAAGCACCCTATCTCCGTTCTCCCGTTCTGGAGGAACAAGAGCACGAAAGATACGAACATCCGAGCGTGAGCGAACGCAAAGAATCGCTGTTTCACCACGCAAAACGAGCAGTAGACCTAACCCTCCGCCGTGGTGCGGGCCGAAACGGCCTCGCCCTAATCGGCACAGGCGACTGGAACGACGGCATGAACTTGGTCGGTGCCGAGGGGCGGGGTGAAAGCGCCTGGCTCACATGGTTCCTTGCCCACGTCACAGACCGTTTCGCCGCCCTCTGCACCCGCCTCGGTGAACCTGACCTCGCTGCCCGCTACCAATCCGAAGCCCGCCGTTGGGGGAAAGCGGCAGATGAGGCGTGGGACGGTAACTGGTACCTCCGCGGCACCTATGACAACGGAAAGACGCTTGGGTCACACACAGACAAAGCCTGCCAAATCGACGCCATTGCCCAAGGCTTCGCTACGATGACGCCCTACGCCGACCCGCAAAAAGTCCAAACCGCCCTGCGCGCCGCCATCGCCCGCCTGTTCGACCGAGAAGCGGGCATCATCCGCCTGTTCGACCCCGCATTCTCCGATGGCACGGAGAACCCCGGCTATATCCGAGGCTACGCCCCCGGTCTCAGAGAAAACGGCGGCCAATACACTCACGGCATCCTCTGGCTCATCATGGGTGCGTTCAAAGCGGGGCTGACGGACGATGCCTATGCCATGCTAAACGCCATCATCCCCGCCCACCACAACACAGCAACCTATCGAGGTGAGCCGTATGTCCTCGCCGCCGATGTCTATTCGAACCCCGAGCACTTAGGCCGTGCCGGATGGACATGGTACACCGGCGCGTCCGGCTGGTTCTGGCGTGTGGCTATGGAGAATATGCTGGGCCTGCACCTGCGCGACGGCAAGCTTTATATCGAGCCGAATCTCCCCAAAGCACTACCCGGGTACACAGTAGATTGGCGGATGGGGGAGGAGACGTGGCATATTGAAGTGGCGGGTGAGAGAATCACCGTGAACGGGAAGGTGTATGACGGTGCGGGGATACCGCTGCATGCGAAAACGCCGCAGACCGCCCCGCCCTGATTCCCCTCCCGCGGAGGGGTGGCAGGCGTAGCCTGACGGGGTGGTTCCACGGGGTGTGTAGGATTATCGCACTGCTGTCAAATGCACCCAAGCCGCAAAGGCTCCTTTTCCAAAGGAGCTGTCAGCGAAGCTGACTGAGGATTCATTGTTGCAATGACGGTAATAGAGACAACAAATCCTCCGTCAGGCTGCGTCTGCCTCCTCCTTTGCACCACAGACACCCCTTCCGCCGAGCCAATCGCTTCGCTCTTGGGCGTCAGTTGGAAAAGGAGGCTTCGCGGCTTATCTGCATTTGCGTTGAATACGCCGCCCCCTACGAAGGGCAAGGACGCCTACTACCAAAAACTGAAAAACCATGATATAATACCCCAACACACCACCCACCAAGGAGACCACCCATGCCAAACATCACCAGACGAGAACTCTGCCCCTTCGTCTTCCTGACCCACTTGCAGACAAACAAATTCAAAACAGCAACCCTGCGGCTCAGTCTCCTCACCCAATTGAGCAGAGATACGGCGGCGAAAAATGCCCTCCTGCCCCGTGTCCTCCTCCAAGGCACGGCAAACCACCCCGACATGGCGGTACTGGCGGAGGCGACGGATGAACTCTACGGCGCAAACATCGAAGCCAAAATCGCCAAAAAAGGCGAAATCCAATGCGTCAGCTTGGCCGCAAGCTTCGTGGACGATGCGTGCCTCCCGGAAGGGGAGGGGATATTAACTCAAATCACAAAGCTGCTGGGCGAAATTCTCTTGCGCCCAGCCCTAAAGGACGGCAAATTCCAAGCTGCCTACGTGGACGGGGAACGGGAGAAACTCCTCGACGAAATTCGGGGCCGCATCAACAATAAACGCACCTACGCCCTCACGCGCTTGGCTGAACTCATGTGTGACGGCGAGGCTTTTTCCGTCTTCCGATTAGGCACGGAACAAGAGGCGGAGACGATAGATGCCGAGACCCTGACCGCCCACTACAGAATGCTCTTGGCATCCGCCCCCATCGAAATCTTCTACAGCGGCACCGCTCCCGCGGACAAGGTGGCCGATGCCCTCGCCGCCGCCCTAAGCGGCATCCCCCGCACCGAGCCGGACTTTGACCTCGGCACCGATGTCCGTATGAACAGCTTAGAGCCGCAGCCCCGCTATTTTACGGAGGAGATGGACGTCACCCAAGGCAAACTCAGTCTCGGATTCCGCATCGGCTCCGCGATGGAAGACCCCGACTACGCCGCGCTTCGACTGCTCCACTATCTCTACGGCGGCTCTGTCAACTCCAAGCTGTTCCTCCATGTTCGGGAGCGGCTCTCCCTCTGCTACTACGCTTCCTCCGTGCCGGAGCTGTTCAAAGGACTCCTGCTCGTGGCCTCGGGCATCGAGTTTGACAAGTACGATGAAGCCCTCGCCGAAATCCTCGCCCAGCTGGACGCCATCCGAAACGGCGACATCACAGACGAAGAACTCAATTGGGCGAAAAAAGCCCTCATTACCGACCTCCGCATGATAGCCGATGAGCAATCCCAATTGGAGGACTTCTACCTCGGCCAAACCATCCTCGGCGAAGACGGCGGCCCCGAAGAGCTGATTGCAGACGTGGAGCGGGTAGGGAAGAAGCAAATTGCGGAAATCGCCGCAGGACTGCAACTGGACGCGGTCTATTTCCTGCAAAACGCAGGGGCGGATGGCAATCCGCCTGAGGAGGTGTAAGGGATGGAGAAGAAAATTTACAAAACCCTCGGTGAAACCCTCTACACCGCCGCGCTGCCCAACGGCCTCACCGTCTACGTCATCCCCAAACCCGGCTACGAGAAAAAATACGCTTTTTTCGCAACAAGCTACGGCGGTGCGGACAGACGCTTCCAACAGGACGGCGAGTGGCAAAATACGCCGGCGGGTATCGCCCACTTTTTAGAGCATAAACTCTTTGACACAGAGGCAGGCAATGCCCTCGCTGACCTCGCCGCAAACGGTGCGCAACCTAACGCCTTTACAAGCTCGGAGATGACCGCCTACTATTTCGAGTGTACGGACGGCTTCGAAGAAAACCTCAAAACCCTGCTGAGCTTCGTCTCCACACCCTATTTCACGGAGGAGAGTGTCGCCAAGGAGCAGGGCATTATCGGCCAAGAAATCGGCATGATTGAGGACACGCCCGGCCACGCCGTTTATTATAATTTGCTCAAGGCTCTCTATGCCAACCATCCCGTGCGGGACATGATATCAGGCACAGTCGAGAGCATCGCCCAAATCACGGCGCAGACGCTTTACGACCTCCACCGTGCTTTCTACCGTCCCGGCAACATGGTACTCTGCGCCGTGGGAGATATCGACCCGGAACAGGTAGCGGAGACGGCTCGTGCAATTCTCCCCGAGGAATACCACGCATCCCCGACCAAAGACTACGGCCCGTCGGACACGATGCCCGTCATCCAAGCCCGTACCGAGGTCGCTATGGCCGTATCGCAGCCGCTGTTTCTCCTCGGCACACGTGTACCGCCGAGCGAAGGGGGACAGGCCTATCTCAAGCGGGAACTCACCGGCCACTTAGCCACGCAGTACCTCGCCGGGAAATCATCGCCGCTTTACGTTCGACTATACGCCGAGGGCCTCATCGCCAAGGACTTTTCTTGCGGTTTCCTGAGTGGACTCAGTCATGCAATCACCGAATTCGGCGGCGAAAGCCGAGACCCGGACAAGGTGTTGGCGGAGATGCAGGCCGAGGCCGTCAAAGTCCTGTCGGCCGGCATAGACGAATCCCGCTTCATCCGCCTGAAAAAAGCGACATCGGGGCAACTCATCCGAGGCCTCGACAATGTAGAAAACCTCTGCTATGAACAGACCGAAAGCCACTTCCACGGCGCGTCCGCGCTAGACAGATTGGCCGTTCTGGAGGCCATCACGAGCGCGGATGTGTTGGATTTCATAGGCAAACATCTACAGCCCGACCAATTTGCATTGTCGATAGTGCGTCCCTTGTAGGGGCCGATGCCCACATCGGCCCGTTCACGGGCGCAATGCAGAAATACAGCGGGACAATTGCCATCGTCCCCTACATAAAATGCCGCATTCTGAATTACATAAAAGGAGAACCCTCATGCAAGACGCAATCATCACCTTCCCGCTCCTCGGCGACCTCGCCTTGGACATCCCGCGCTTCTTTACCATTTTCGGCTTCCGCATCCACTTTTACGGCCTGATGCTCGGCCTTGGCCTTGTTGTGGGTGCAATCTATGCTATGAAACGCGCGCCCGAGTTCGGCTTCACCAGAGACAACATTCTAGACTTTCTCCTCTTCGCCATCCCTGCCGCGCTTATCTTCTCGCGGCTCTACTATGTGGCTTTCAACTGGCACACGGTCAGCGGAGACCCCTTGCGTATCATCACGGGCGTGCGAGACGGCGGTCTGACCATCTACGGCGTCGTCTTTGGGGCGGTATTGGGCGTTTGGATTTGCAGCCGCGTGAAGAAGTTGGACTTCTGGTCTTTCACCGACCTCGGCGCACTCGGTCTGCTCATCGGCCAAGCGATTGGACGTTGGGGGAACTTCATCAACCGTGAACTCTTCGGCCGCGTTACAGACATGCCTTGGCGCATGGGTCTGACCGCAGGCGGCGAGACGCTTTACGTCCACCCGACTTTCCTCTACGAATCCCTGTGGAATACGCTGGGTCTTATCTTGCTCCACATCTACTCGAAGAAAGTAGGCCGCAAATATAAGGGTCAGCTCTTCGTTTTCTACTTAGGTTGGTACGGCCTTGGGCGCACTTGGGTCGAAGCCCTGCGTGACCCATCACAGAATATGTTCCTCGGCCCGATTCCCATCAATATGGCGATTGCGATTGCCTGCGTTGTCGGCGCGATTGTGGTGAATGTGATCATGAGCCGGAAGAAACAAGCGGCGTAGGGGGCGGCGTCCTCGACGCCCCGTGTACGCACATCAGAATACGACGGGGCGTCGGGGACGCCGCCCCCTACAAATTTCAATCCCGCCCGCCGGAGGCGGGCTACCACCATTGTTAATTGTTCATTATTAATTGTTAATTTGCGATTGAAAGGAGTACCACCATGTCCATCATCCTAGACGGCAAAGCCGTAGCCGAAACAATCAAAGATACCGTACGTAAAGAAGTCGAGACAACCGGGCTGAATCCCGGCCTTGCCGTTGTAATCGTTGGCGAAAACCCCGCATCCCGCATATATGTGAATAGCAAGAAAAAAGACTGCGCCGAATGCGGCATCCGCAGCGAGGAGTTCGCCCTTACGGCAGACGCAGGGGAGGAAAAGCTGCTTGCCGTCATCAATGAGCTAAACAACCGCCCCGATATCCACGGCATTCTGGTACAACTCCCGCTGCCGAAAGGCTACAGCGAGCAAAAAGTCATACAGGCCATCGCTCCCGAAAAAGATGTGGATGCTTTCCATCTCATGAATGTAGGTCGCATCATGGTGGGTGATTACGCGTTTCTGCCCTGTACCCCGGCGGGTGTCATGGCCCTGCTCGACCACTACGGCATCGACCCGCAGGGCAAACATTGCGTCGTCGTCGGCCGTTCGGACATCGTGGGAAAACCCCAAGCCATGATGCTCCTCCATCGCCATGCCACCGTTACCATCTGCCACTCTCGCACCCCGGATTTGGGTGCAATCACAAGGCAGGCCGACATCTTGGTTGCCGCTGTCGGCAAGGTGAACCTCATCACCGCCGATATGGTAAAACCCGGCGCAGTCGTGGTGGATGTCGCCATGAACCGGGACGAAAACGGCAAACTCTGCGGCGACGTGGACTTCCCCGGTGTGGAGCCTGTCGCATCCTACATCACCCCCGTCCCCGGCGGCGTAGGCCCGATGACACGGGCGATGCTCCTATGCAACACCTTGGCTTCCGCGAAAGCAGCCATTGACCTCCGCGCTTGACCTTGCCCTTGCCCGATTCGGGTGGGTCTTCGCCCAAATCAAAAGCGGACGGCGGGGATGCGTAGTGGAGTGTTCGCCCCGCTCTTTGGATAGAAACAGAATATTGCTGTTTGAATGGAGAATTAACTTGAAATGTTCATAAAATAGGAGTAAAATATAAATACTAACGTACTGCATAAAGGAGGCAACAACAATGGTAAACTTCGAGAACATCAAAGATACTGCCGTAGCCACAGCAGGGAAAGTGGCTGAGAAATCCGCAAGCATCGCCAGAACCGTTGGTGAAAAGGCGAAACTCGTAGCCAAAATCACAAAACTCAAGACAGAAATTGCCATAGAGAAAGATTCCATCCGCAAGAACTTTACTGAGATTGGCAAAATGTATTACGAGATGAGCAAAGACAACCCCCATCCCGACATGGCTCAAACCGTGGCCGAAGTCGGCGTGTCCTTGGAGTCCGTAGCCATCAAGAAGAAGAAAGTCGTCGCCCTCAAAAAAGAGTTGGCTGACAACTATGACGATTTGGTGGAAGAGCCCGAGGAGAAAACGGACGCAAACGACCCCGTGGAAGAAGCCATCGAAGAAGAGTCCGAAGCAATGCGCGGTGAGTAACACTAAACCAAAAACCCGCCCCCGAGATTCAGGGGCGGGTTTTTCTGTGTTGACAATGTCTCGTTGTAGCGATACACTAATAATAGCCACAAAAGGGAGGAAAAACCATGACAATCCTAATCACAGGCGGCGCAGGCTACATAGGCTCCCACACAGTCTACGCCCTGCTCGAACAAGACCCGACCTGCGCGGTTATCATAGCGGACAACCTATCTACAGGCCACCGCGGCGCAATCCATCCCAAAGCCCGCTTCTACGAGCTGGACATCCGTGACCGCGCGGCTTTAGACGCCCTCTTTGCCAAAGAGCAAATTGACGGCGTCATCCACTTCGCAGCAAGCAGCCAGGTGGGGGAGAGCATGGCGCATCCGCTCAAATACTACGAAAACAACCTCGGCGGCACGACAACGCTGCTCCAAGCGATGACGGCGGCGGGGGTGAAATACATTGTCTTCTCCTCCACGGCGGCGGTCTACGGCGAGCCGCGGAACATCCCAATCCGAGAGGACGACCCCACCGTTCCCACCAACTGCTACGGTGAGACAAAGCTCGCCATAGAGCGGATGCTGGCCTGGACAGACCGCGCTCACGGTTTGCGCTACGCCGCTCTGCGCTACTTCAATGCGGCGGGGGCGCACATATCAGGCCAAATCGGCGAGGCGCACGACCCAGAGACGCATCTCATCCCCCTCATCCTCCAAGTCCCGAACGGCCAACGGGCGAACATATCCGTTTTCGGTGACGACTATCCCACCAAAGACGGCACCTGTGTCCGAGATTACATCCACGTCACCGACCTGGCCGACGCCCACATCCGCGCCTTGCAATACCTCCGAAACGGCGGGAAAAGTGAGGTGTTCAATCTCGGTAACGGCGTAGGATTTACCGTGAAAGAGGTCATAGAAGTAGCCAGAGGCATCACAAACCACGAAATCCCCGCCACCAACGCCCCGAGGCGAGACGGTGACCCGGCACAATTGGTGGCATCCTCGGAAAAAGCGAGAGCAGTATTAGGATGGAACTCTTGCTATGACAAGCTGGAGAAGATTGTGGAGACGGCATGGAACTGGCACAAATCACATCCGAAGGGGTTTTGATAAGCGGATAAATAAAACAAGAGCGTACTCAAAAACATGGCGATTCACGATGGTGAGTGCGCTCTAAACGCACCCTCGCGGGCGGGATAACCCCGCCCCCATGAAGCGCACCCCGCATCACGACAGCACCCCCGCCAAAATATCTCCCACCTCGGGATAAAACAACATCGCCCCTGATACCCCCATCTTCTTCGCCAAAAACAACTTCTTCCGCACACTTCCCGCATCATCATACAACACAAAGTGCGAGCCCTGCGTGTCCTGATACGTAAAATAATACGCACATAAATCCTGTGAAAAATACGCCTGCGGCTCCCGTTCACGGGTGAGGTTATACAGCTCTTTTGCAGATAACTTCCGCCCGTCGGCAGGCAGGCAGAAATCCATCCGCAGACGCTCTATATCCAAGCAAATCCGTTCCGCGCCGTAAAACCCTGCCACCTCGGCGAGCCGCGCCGTGAGGCTCCCGCCGGAGATGGCCGTGGGGATGAGTACTTTCGCCCAGTCGCTGTC
>Ga0131853_10010481_pt1 | contig 16946 bp, 17 predicted proteins | sample TergutLab28metaG_FD_92764 | JGI IMG/M metagenome (GOLD analysis project Ga0131853, IMG submission 92764) | Labiotermes labralis P1 segment gut microbial communities from Petit-Saut dam, French Guiana - Lab288 P1 (version 2) (version 2) | ecosystem: Host-associated > Arthropoda: Insects >...
TAATAATAAAATATATGCAAGGAAACAGGGGTACATTTGGACAAAAAACACTGGTATGAACATGTGCCAAAATCAGTAGAAACAAGTCAAGAAGGCAAGGTAACCATATTGTGCAATCAACAAGTACAAACTGACAGAACTATCCCCAACAACAAACCAGATATTATAATTCTTGATAATGAAAAGGGAACATGTATGTTAATAGACGTTGCAATCTCAGGAGACAGAAATGTGATTAAAAAGGAAGCCGAGAAGACTCTAAAATATAAAGACCTTACAATAGAAACACAGTGCATATGGAATGTAAAAACAAAGTTGATACCAGTAATAATAGGGGCGACTGGGACTATTTCAAAGTCATTCAGAAAATACATGAGCAACATACCAGGAAAACAAGAAGTCAAGGAACTCCAGAAAACAGCCATATTGGGCACTACACACATAATTCGGAAAGTACCAATGTAAAAATACAATAGATTCAACACTGAAACTAACGATATAAGCACCATGAATAGTAACAACAGAATAGCTGCAACACTGTATTCCCTAGGGACATAGTTTGTCTCATGAATATAAGGCTCATGAATATAAGTATAAATACCCTGCATAAAGAAGATGATGATAATGATAATAATAATAATAATTGATATGTCTATGAGGAAATTATTGGCTGGTTCAGGAAAGATTAAAAGTGTATGACGTGCGGCAGGACTCTACAGACAGCGCCATTTTCCTATCGCAAGTTTTCTACAGTTATAACAAAACGAAGGAAATGAAATACTGGTAAGCCTACCTCGCGCTGGATTCAGATATAACAGCCAAATCTGCGGGAAGTCAAAGGTTTCTAGACTTAGCCTTTACTTACATTTCAGTTTGAGCTCTCTCTTCTTCAGGGATAAGATGCCACGTCACTGCGGGATCGGTGCCCGACGTTTCGGGACTATCCACGCTGTCTCACAACGCCGGACACCTATCACCCAAATCACGCGGTGCAATAACCAACAGAGATGGACAGCTCAACCGCAGCCCTAAGAAAACTTAAAACCCGCATTCCATTTCATGTTTATAACTGTTAGGTCAACAGTACAAACACTGCGGTTCACGAAAACTGACCACGGACATATTGCGTGGACGTTTATAAGAAAGACAGTACGTAAATAAAAAAGCCTTTCAGTTGTTTTCAATCCTCAGTTACACATTACTGAATTTGTAAACAATCGCTTTGACTTGTCGGAAGTCAATCGACAGGAAACTGAACTTTTTTACACTTGTATAGACCTGTTCTGGTTGTGGGGCGATCAGTGGTAACAATACATCATCCCCACCCCCACCTACAACCACGTGGTGTGACGAACTCCCACTGTTTACCGCCGGTGAACACCGCGACCACAAAGACAGGTAACCTGCGACATGCAGAATTCGTTCCGTGGATGTTAAAAGAATTTGGCGACAGATGTCTGACGCGTCTAATTGTACTGCTTCGTACACACCGTGGGACTTACTGCGCAGTCGCGGAAATGCAAATGACGATCGCCAGTACGTTCTGACACCATTACGTTTACGTCCGTACGGCGATGGAGTTTGGTTTTGTTCTAGCTCTCTGCAGGCATTCACCTGTATTAATACTGTTCCAAATACTGTACACCTGCAAATGATTAATTGCTTTAGCGCTGAATACATGCTACAATAATTTGTTACTTAATTGTTATTTCATGTTCCAAACAACTGCACTAATTTTTTTTAACTGCAGTCTCTTTTAGTTGTCGCTATTTATACAGCGGGGACCGCCGTGGTACGGCGGTTAAGGTGCTGTGCTACAAATCGGAAGGTCGCTGGTTCGATCCCAGCTGGTGTCAGTGGATCCTTTATTGACATAAAATCCCTCCGATCGCACTATGGCCCTGGGGTCGACTCAGCCTCTAACAGAAATGAGTACCAGGAGTATTTCTTGGGGGTAAAGGCGGCCGGTGCGTAAGGCTGACAACCCTACCACCATCCTGTGCCGTTGTCACGAAATCTGGGAACCTTAACTTCCTGGAACCCTCTGGGCCTGTCCAGGCCTGTACCGGGATTTCTTTACCTTTACCTGTTTATACAGCAACAAATTTGTTACAGCTACTTGTTCATCTCCTATATTATGTTTTGGCTTTGTGTACACGTGCTGTGTCTATTTTGACTCTCTCTACACCTCACATAATCGTTCTGGCTGTCTCTACAGTTTCTGTAATAATTTGTTTTTGTTTTGCCCAGCATGTAAAACAGTATCTTCTGCTCTTGGTACACCTGTTACCTTTGTTTGGGCTGATTGCACTACCTTCATATAGCGGTTCTTTTGACTGTGTGCACACATGACCACACCTTAGACGGCGCGGCAACTGTGATCGGCTTAAGCAACTAACATGAAAGTATTTATTGTCCCTTAATACATATGATATAATAACATATCGGTCCTTCACATACGTGGTATAAATAGACACCACAGCCAGCATTCTTTGCAGTCACGTCGCTACTACATAAAGTGGGTGGAATGTCGTGTGAACCATATCGATACTTTGTGGACAGGATTTGTTAGAACCGAGAACTGACAATGATCCAAAGAAACTGCAATCACTGTTATAAACAACTGCATGGAGACCTACTGCGACGTGATATTAAAATTCATATCGTTGTTGTAGATGAATTATTTAACCAGAAAACTGTTTCGTGTGCTGAAGCGAGGACAGGCTTCCCTACACTATGTCTGACAATATGTGACACCAGCGGAAACAAGTTAAGTGTTATTTACAAAATTAGTGGTTTATGTAATTCATGAGGATCTATTCCTACGCATCTCTAAACCATTTCGTATATGAGTGTTTATTAAACTACTAGGATAAGAAAGTCGTCGAAATATGAAACGCGCTTCACTATAAGTCTGCAATAAATGAATTCCAAGACCAATCACGTTGGACGGGAGAAGGTAGTCGGCATAGCGACTCGCTACTGGTTCGACGGTCGGGAGATCAAATTCCGGTACAGTCGAATTTACCTCACCCGTCCCGATCTGCCCCCGGTCCTATACAATGTTCACTGGGTCATTCCCGGGGTAAAATTGCCAGGGTGTAGCGTTAACCACCCACCCTTCTAACGCTGAGGTTAAAGAAAAAGTAGAGCTATACACCTTCTCCCCCTGTGTGCCTTCATGGCGAGTCATAGGATAAAATTTAAATTTTACCAAGGTCAATTACAATGGAACTCAAATATATTTGACTGGAGTAGGCACTTCGGCTTGTCACACAAACACTTTCAGATACGTGCCTTTCACCAGCGACCGAAGGAATACGGCGACCAAGCAAAGAACCTACAACGGCGGTGTAAAAGCTAATGGTAAAGTTCGCCCTAAAACAAGCCAAGAAGGCCCAGAGGGGGAATATAGGTATATGTCTACTCTTTCTTTAACCTCGGAGCTAGATGAGGTGGGTGGTCGCCACGCCCCGGCCGCTTTACCCCCGGGGAAAGAGACCCGGTACCCATTGTATAGGAGGCGGGTGGGTCCCAGGGCCGGTATGGACGGGTGCGGAAAATCTCGCCCACACCGGGATTCAACTCCTGGACCGTCCAGCCCGACTGCGCTATACCGGCCCATACAACGGCGGTGTATGAATCATTAATTCTTTTAACGTCTGTGTAGTTCCACCACACGCAAAATACCAAGCATACGCATGAACCGCCATAGAACAGCATCGCAGCACGTATCACAGTTCACCCTGTTCGCATCACAATTCGTTTGTTGCTTCCAGCCTGTTCGTGTTCATGATAATCGGAGTGACTGCTGTTGCCTGTGCACACATGGTTGGTCGGTGGCTTTAAATGCCCAAACCAAATCCGCCTTGGTGACCCTCTCACTGAGGTACAGCGTAGGTGGTGAACCCCCCGATTCCGGGACTCCGGCTCGTGAAACCGACCACCCGGAGACACATGTGCGTAGTTCACAACTGAATCCCCTGCATGAAGTCCCAAGCCTGGACGCACACATACAGTACATGTTTCTGGCAATTCGATACACAGCTCCGTTGTGAAGGGGAGGAGAGGTGAGTAGTTCCGCCCGCTACGCTAACTGTTACAACTTCTCAGCCCATATCTGTAACTGCGTACCGCAAGACGCCTCGCCCCTTGGCGGTGATTCACTCCAGTCATTGACTCGAAACAAACTCGTTTTTATTTTTTACTCGTAATTTGCCTTTACGCTTGAAGGCTTTCACTGTCACCGCAATTAGATTAGCCAGACTCTAAACCTGCTCAGCTGGAATAATGTACTCCTTTATACTATCCCTTTCTAAACCGCCTCGAAATGTCACTGCGAGTCACAAGCCCTTAGGAAATGGAGTATACAAACTAACACACTGACCCTGTGAAATACGACCGTTCGTCGCTGCTAAAACAAGAGGCCGTACATTCCACTCCGTTTATTCTAGTAAAGTTCGTGTTGAAGACGTGCCATTGAAAAGACATATAATGTGAATTTTCCAGCGTCTTGTTCTTCGTTTTTGAAACTGCGTCTGATTCCGTTATGTAAAATCAAAAGACATAAAAACCTTCTGCAACCGTTCAAGGTCCAATTTTGAGCTTGGCACCGTGCCTTCAAGGATGAGAGGAAATATTGTTTGGATTCTGATTACAGTATGTTTCGGGGCTGCTGATTCTGGTAATTTGTCCCGGCTACCCTAACAGTTGTTGTAGAACATCAGTTGAGCCTTCGCCTAGCCATTAAGGTTAACCGTTGTCATAGTAGTTTTTGGTAATGGGCTAGGCGCTCGGACAACTGCTTGTTGGAATGCAGACATTAGTGGTAGTGTACAGTACCTGCAGCGAACGAGGCTGTACCTGGAACGAGTGGGTAGAGTTGATGTGAAAAAGGGTAGCTCCTGTACTAACCGGTGGCACAGTGGTTCAGGTGCTGTGCTACAATTCGGAAGGTCGCTGATTCGATTTTTCATTGACATAAAATTCTTCTGATCGCACTATGGCCCTGGGGTCGACTCGGCCTCTAACAGAAATGAGTACCAGCAGTATTTCCTGGGGTTAAAGGCGGCCGGTGCGTAAGGCTGACAACCTACCACCATCCTGTGCCGTTGTCACGAAATCTGGGAACCTTAACTTCCTGGAACCCTCTGGGCCTGTCCAGACCTGTAATGGGACTGCTTTACCTTTACCTGTACTTAACCAGTGCCTTCCGCATTTTATCACTCCATGGCCAGCACCAGTAGTAAAATCTGTGTATGAATTGTATCAACTTACAGGAACAAGTACAAATCTGCAATAAAACCTGGAGCAGTTATCCAAAGACAAGTGTCCTTGAGTCAAGAAGGGCTGGATATCTTAAGAGACGAATTCACATTCCTACTGTATCGTGCCTGAGAAAGGACAGTGCAAACCACTAGCTCAGCCCTTCCCCCCCCCCCAACTCCGAATTCATTATCTAGGAGACGGTTACATTTCTCTTCTGAGTCCGTTCTAACGGATCCCTGAAAGTCTGTTTCCTAAATTTTTGTTTCTACTCGCTAACGGAAGCAAAGTCGCCATCATATAATTGGGCAGTTAACAAAAAGAGACGTTGGGAAATTCGTATACAAATGTCAGGCCAGCAACACACCTTCACCGCAAAATTTTACGCGTGTTGATTGCTTTGTCTCTGGTAGCCTCTTAGCAAGGAACGAACCACAAAAACACATCACTCTGTTGACGCAGACGGGTGAAACAAGTGATGAAGCCGTGCATTCTGTGTCCAAATTAATACATTTTCTGAGTCCAGTGTTAGCTGTGCCACTAATGCATGCAGGTGGCGACATTACAGTATCTGACAATGAAGGGGGTGGTGTGGGAGTTACCCTTTGGAGAGTCGTGTAGTTGACCACGAGGGTACACGTCACGCCTGCGGGAACATTCACGTGTCTACACAGCGGCCCTTTCGCGCAGTCTGATGGCAGGCACTTCAGACATGCCCGAACAGGCCAAAACCACGAATTTAAAGCGATAAACATAAGTGGTTTTCCCCACAGGTCTCTATTGCTTTCGAAAGCTGGTAGAGTGCTTTTGTTAGACCACGAATTTGCAGGGTTTTTCGCAGCTGTCCCCTACAGTAGCGTTTCCCAAGCTGTAGCTCGCAAACCACAGAAACGCCAGTAATGTATTACACTCGTCTTAGCTCCTACGATAACATGATAAAAAATTTGGATTAATTTTTCATAGGAATTGCATTCCGTTTTTTTCATTGACTCCTAAAACCAGGTACTTGATATTTCGTATATGCTCTGTAAGGTGATGGGACACCGACAGACTGTCATATGTCTGGCGCTTTGGCGACAGTGAGTGCAGAAATTGTCGCACAGCTTATCCGACTCGAGGCTTTAGCTTATCCGGCAGACATTGTCTCAAGAATAAGTTATTTCAGTTTCTAGTTCTAGAGCTCCTACACGACAGTTGTCAATTGCAAGACCGAGTTGCACCATTCGTAAAGAAGCAAGAGGTTCTAGGAAAATGTCTGGAGAATAATCATGCTTAACGTCTTTTTACTCTTCGGGATATAAAGATAAGAATGAATCTGAACTGACGATAATGTGAAAGACAATGCAACGTTATCTGGAGAGGTTGGCGTAACATTCAGGGTACACTACCAGCTGTGTCAGATAATACCCGGATATGTAATACTGCTGATGACACTGTCATATTTACGACACACACACACACACACCACACACACACACACACACCACGCACGCACACACGCACCACACACACACATCACACACACTACGCACGCACGCACACACCATACAACACACCGCACGCACGCACACATCACACAACACCCCACACGCATCACACACACCCCACACACACACACACATCACACAACACAACACACACACACACACATCACACAACACACCACACACACACACATCACACAACACACCACACACACACCATACACACACACACGCCACACACATCACACACCACACACACACACACACACACACACACACATACTGAATACCGAGAACAGGAAGTGTTAACATTCAATACTGATTAAGGAAGGAAAAACAGCTTCAAGATTATTTCACTGTCAAATTTTGACTGTGTTTAACCTTTTGACGCCTAATGTCAACTATAGTGGTCGTACCGCACCGCTAACCTCTAAAGTTGTATTTCATATATTTATTCAACAAATAAAGGTACTGAATATTTTAAACACGGTATATAATCCCCGTTTTCTTTCTCTTAAAAATGCAGTTTCTTTCATAATTCTAACATATTTGGTTCCTGTATTATTCACATTTTATATACAGAGTGTGCTAAAATTAAAAAAATAATTCCGGCTCCAAAAGGTTAAGAAAGGAGTCTACCAGTCCTGGGGACAGAGCTGGTGCTGTTTTATTGCCGTTTTCAGCTACCAAATTGGGTAAGGAAGCCTTCATTCTTACGCTTATCTGAAAACCAGGAAAGCAAATGTTTATATTAGAACTGAAGGTGTCTGACACTTTGTAAATAATTTTGTATTGAAATACAAACTGCTGCAGCTGAGATAACGGAATATGCTTATTTTCTTATAAAGAAGAACCAACTTGAAGCACAAATTATTCTTAGTATATTTCGTCAATTTGTGCTTGTTTCTGGTGTATCTATGCCCATCATCAGGAGGTACAACCGTATGTCTACAACAGTTGGTACTTATACATATTATAATATAATAGTAACTACCAATTGTTGTATACATACGGTTGTACCTCCTGATGATGGGCCTAGATACGCCCGAAACATGTAGAGGTTGACGAAATAGACTAAGAATAAATTGTGCATCAAGTTGGTTTTTCTATACACAAATATAAAAGAAAATACATATTTTGTTTCAACTTATTCAAGTGATAACTGAAAGAGCCCGTCCCCCCCCCCCCCACAGTAAATCGGTATAGCATTGAGTTTGTTTTGTGACGTGCAACATGAATAAAACCACCACGAGGCTGTATATTCTGTTGCCCAGCTAGCCAGCAAACATCGCCCATTTCATGGGCTCATGTGGCCACTTAGCTCCTGTCACCTTCTTACCAATTTTCACTTTGGCTAGATCGGTAGCCAAACATCCAGACCACATTTCGCTATCTCCAGCTGTCTCGCACTGTGGGGTGTGAACCCAAGGGCGGCTGGACACAGCGCCGTCGAACTCATAAGACATCTTCATCTTGGATGTGACGCCATGTCACATTACAGAAGCCAGTGACCTTCAGAGTCACAGCTCTAATAACATCACGCTTCTCACTATTTGCTTTTTATTTATTGGCATTATATGTACAGTCATTAATGTCATATAACCAAAAGCAATTTAAAACTGACTTACTAATGGCAAATTTCGACTTTTCTATGAATCCAAATTATCAAAGATCGCCTCAAATTGATTCTTTTAGGTCTACAGTGCAGGCCACTGTTTCTGGTATTAAAAAGTGTGTACAGCACAGCAAAATGTATGGTGTCGCTGTGGAAAAAAAAATTCACCGTTCAGTGTGAATCGCGCTTGGCTGCCAAACAACTGACCGATGGTCGGTAATTCTGAAACTAGCAACTGAATTCTCGCTGCCATCACACTGTAGTACGTCAACATATGTTAGATCAAAGTGAGCTTTCATTTAGTTGAAGAAATACCAGTGTTTGAAAACCCGAAACACTGCTGTACAGATAATAGTGCTTTAGCTAAATATACGCCCTCTATTAAGCGTACGTGCTTGAATGAGACATTACGTTGTTCTCATTCAGCTCGCAGCTCGAGATGACATAAGTTGTATCCCAACAAACATTTCTCCTCCCCCATTCCCACCAATCTACACGACACGTTCCTGAGGGATGCAAGGAAATGTAAATTGTGCGTAATGAATGTTCCGCCCGCCTACACTTGGCAATACAGTGTTGGTTGTTCCAACTCTGTGGCTCATGCCACGATGATAATCCCTGTTCAGCGAAGCTGCGAGTCGCTGCAGCCTTGTAACTGTAATCTCAGTACGAAACAATTACCTTATGCAGTTTAAAACGCAATAAAATTCTCAACTGACATTCTCTGCTTGTCTGTCATTAATCATACAAATACCTTGAACATGGATCTTCCTTCGATCGTACTGTGGCGCTCTTCTTACTTCACTGCAATTATTTGGTCAGTTTTACAGCGTGTTATGGGTATTATCCGATGCACTACGTATCGTTAATCAGTAACACGTGTTAACTCAATGAACAAAAATTATAATACGTGAAATGTAAACTTAACAAATATTTGACTTAAATTTTTACCAAATTAATCAAACCTAGAGAAGCTAATCAAACCTTGAAGGTCAATAGTCACCTTACGTACCGCCAGGTTCAACACTCAGGAAGCTTCACTTCTTCCCAAACACAATGTATTTCTGTTATTTATATAGTTCTGAGAATAAACAGTGACTATTTCTGTACACACAGCATTAACTGACTGCTTTTTATAACACCGGAGTATACGGATTTGTACAATCGGTAATAATAAAACTACCGAGGAAGACAAAACATATGCAACATTGTCGGGCCCCGGTAATTTGTAACCGTCACCCCCCCCCCCAAACCTTCTCCCGTCTCGTCGGCACTGGTTCTTCCTCCCCGTTAGGTCCACGTTCGTTTTCATTAAAACCCTTAAAGTCCAGTTGTTACTGCCCATGCAGCCACGCTTAACACTAAAAATGTCTACAGAATGCTCGCAGAACAGACAGCGATCATCTCTCTATAGAGCGTTACGTGCTTGGATTTTATAATGCAGTCAGAGTGTTATTCTGCACAGTTCTTGTGATGGTGTATGACGTTTTGAATTCACTGACTTTATGGACGTTTCCCACAGTGTGTTCTATTCAAGATATATAATGGGAAATGTCAAGTACATTAAAGTGCATGACGAACTGAATTTTTAAATATAATGCAGTTTAATTCTATGACCCGAGCCGGCCCTGGGTGTCTCTAGGCGTGACTTACAAAAGAGGCTCGGTCGCTGGTTGGTCACCCAGCACGGGGCTCAATGGCGTGGTCTTGGTGATACCCAAAGACAGGCTCGAGCATTTACCTTGGGACCCAGGCTGGGTACCAGGGCTAAATTTTTTACCTTTAATAGGACTCAATCCAGGGCTGTAACTGGCCTTCTTACGGGCCATAACACCCTAAGGAGACATCTTTACGTACTAAGACTGCTTGACAGTCCCTTGTGCAGGAAGTGCGGGGTGACAAGGGAAACCTCGGCTCACGTTTTTTGTGAGTGCGAGGCTTTGGCGTCCCTCAGACACGCGTATCTGGGCTCCTTTCTCTTTGAGCCGGAGGACATTAAGAGTTTAGGCTTGGAGACCATCTAGAACTTTAATAAGGTTACGGGTCTCCCATGATTCGATATGGGGCACAAAGGGCCCCTTAAATCAAGGCCTAGGTGCATCGGGGCTGAGAGGCCCCGAACCCAATTGCAAATCAATCAATCAATAATCCTTGTCCTCAAAAGTCTGAGCCAAATTTACTCATAGATTTTAACATTATTTTTATGAATGAACTCTTACTTGTTTGTACTACTATATAGTGACACACAATGCAGGGGTCCGGGTTAGATATTTTCGGTGTTAGGGATTTAAAAATCAAAACAAAGCAACAAATGGGTAGAAATGTCATGTGGAGCAGACCGGGCTTTCGGCTTGGTTGCCAATTAGTGCAATCTTATCTACAATGTACTGTTGGTTAGTCGTCTAAAAATAATCTGACGCTGTACACGGCACTCGGATTATTTAGCAAATACCTTTTGTCACGTCGGCTAACTTATCGCAACGAACCGCCTGCGTCTGCGCTATCGCAGAAGCAACACCGTAAAAAATTCGACGTGATGTTTAGAAGGAGTTACTGGTGACAGAGTAATACGCCGGGGATTGTGGCTTTGTTGCCCGCCTGATCTGAACCCGCGCAATCGATTTTTACTTTTGGGACATACTAAAGGATTAAGTTCATAGTAATTACTTTCTTACTTACTTAATTACTTACTCACTTAGTCACTCCATGGAGAAGAGTCCTTTTTGAGCAGCTAACCGGCTTTCAGCTGGTCACGAAATTCCCTGCATTTCACGGAACCCGAAGGTTCATTACCGCACTCACAAGTGCCCGCCAACTGTCCCTATCCTGAGCCAGCTCGATCTTGTCGATACCCGCACATTCCACTTCCTGAAGATCTATCTTAATATTATCCTCCCATCTACGCCTGGACCTCTCAAGTGGTCTCTTTCCTTCAGGTTTCCCCACCAGAACCCTGTATACGCCTCTCCTCTCCCCCATACGCGCTACATGCCCCGCCCATCTCATTCTTCTCGATTTTATCACCCGAACAATATTGGGTGAGGCATACAGATCATGAAGCTGCTCATTGGGTGAGGCGTACAGATCATTAAGCTGCTCATTGGGTGAGGAGTACAGATCATTAAGCTGCTCATTATGTTCATGGTAATAAATCATCGAAATTAAGAGTGTGTTTATTCCCAGCATCGGAATTACGACATGTAATAAACAGCGATCTTGTTAGACGTGAAGCCCCTCTGCAAGCCACATTCAGCACCTTCTGTGAACATGCAATACCTGCAGTACATATTGCAAGTCTGCGAAGTGTGACCACCGGCAACCGTAAATTCCTATTGCCGCGAACGCTTTGGTGCCTCTGTTCGTTAAGTGACAAACGTTACAGGCCAGATAAGGTAAGGACGTTATATTTCCACAACGTAACGATAAACTCTCCTGATTCCAAACATTTATGACAGTCAGAAATGTACTGACGTGACGCTATCCGAACAGGTGCACCACTAAAATTCTGATCGGCCCTACGGAATACTTGAACTTGGTTATGGTTAAGATCAATAACGTAGGACTTACCTGTGAAAGGATATATTAGTTCTATGCGATAAGTTCATTGAGTTCAGTGCATATTTTTTTGCCACTGGAATAACTTCGCAGGCTGTCGAACTGGTGTCTTCCGATAACAGACGCTTGGTAAGTTACACCCCAGTGCGTTCTACCCATGGCTACCGTAAATGTAATGAGCTCCCCGTATTACATTATCCACATCCACGACGCTATGAAGAATACAGAAAAGATTGAAGAAATCAATTCCTTCGTGCCGAGAATAAAAAAAAACTTGGCAATATACAGTCTGAAATGAAATACAGAGGCTTAGCCGTTTACTGCGCATCACTGCTGACTTAACTCAGTTGAAAAGTAAATAAAATTTTGAAAAATAATATGAGAAGAGGAATGGAAGCTGTGCGACAAAACCACGTGCTTTTCAGGCTTACCTAGCTGCATAATTCCGGTACGATGAATGTCTTACTGTTTTATACAACCACAACCAGTCCGATGTCACACATTTCATCGGCTGTCGCGAAAGCTTAAATCTGCTGCTGCAGCTTTGCCATTTGCGAAGCTATTTATGTAAATCTTTCTGACATATACATCACGAGCATATCAGCATATAACGACAAGTCTCAAAACACTTAAGTCGAAAATGAAATAAATTCTCCTATCAAGAAAGAAGTACATTTTACCTTCACTTGATTGTCACCTTCTGTGGCCTCTCATTTCAGAGATTTTTTCCAGAAACTCTCGCATTGTACCCATTATTTCGAGAAAAACACGTCGTTTTGAATTGCGTAATTTCACAGCTTTATGGAACAATACAGTTGTTATACAAAGCCTAATATTTTAAGCGGTACATTTGTCTGATTAAATCTAATTTCGGAATGACACACGTGCTAAATAAAGTCTAATTTGGGGAAAACGCGCTCTTTAGATGAAGTCTCAGTTTCGATAAACAAACACATACAAACACAAACGGGATATATATAATTTTAGAGCAGGACCCTTGTTGAAGCATAAGACTACAAACTTTGTAAAAATTTTTTCGGTTCCTGAACCAGCACGTGTAATGAAAAAGCTCTCGGCGAAATAAATAAAGAGTCACTGACCATCAATATTGTATTGAGCAGTCCACCTGCATTGAAATATCTAAGCAGTTGCATGATAAGTTTTCAATTTCTTTCCGAAGTTTCATTTAAGTTGGACTGAACACTGTTGACCTTGAACAAAGTCCATGCTTACTTTACTAAGTAGCGATTAGACCTACTAGTGTTAAAAATAAATATGTTATGTTATGCGAGTATAACGATAACATTTTTGAAGAAAGATGTCGGAAACATTTAATGAAACGACCCAAACTAGCAATGTTATTTTCTATCCTACAGAGTGAACCTCATTTTCTTTCCTCATTTACATGTGATTAAGTAACCGCAATTATCGGTGGATTATGTGTTGTCTGGTACTCACCAGCAAGGTGTTGATGATGGCGCACGACGTCCTTGTAGCCCTCGGGGGGGCTTAGAGTCACCTGGTCGATAAACTCCAAGGGCGGCTCGAACGTGCAATTCTCGGGGATGTTGAGGTCAAACCCAGGATCCCCGGCCAGTGTCGTGGCATCTCGCCTGGGCATGTTTCCTGCAAAGTCATCATCCTGTCACACTTCAGCCTGGAATTTCATGCAACCTAAACTGTAACGAGCAACACGACCAGGGAACAGCCCAAGTTTCTTGTGTCAGGGACAAAGTCGTGAGATTGGGATGGATGCTGTCCGCCAAAGGCACTGACATATCGAAATTCATAGAACTGTAATCCCTAAAGAGGATTTTTATAAATCTACAGACTTTTGGGTCACATGCGAACACCTTCTTAGAACCAAGCGCCACAATAATCCCTATGGAACCAACACATGTAGTCAATAATAAGCAAGTAATAAAAGTTACTTATTACTGTGTTATGGACATTGAACTACGAGCCATGTCAGAGATTTTTTCATCTTAGTAATTAACCAACTTGATGCACAAAATTTTTGTTTTATAATAAGTTTATTTCATGCCTCTACATGTTTCGAGCACTATGTGTTCATCATCAGGAGGTCAAAATTGCATTATACAGTCTCTGGTATCATCACACCTACACCTATAGGTGTGATGATACCAGAGAGGCTGTGTAATGCAATTTTGACCTCCTGATGATGAGAACATTAGCTCGAAACATGTAGAGGCATGATATAAACTTATTGTAAAACAAAAATTGTGTGCATCAAGTTGGTTAATTACTAAAATAAATATACTGAGATGCACGGTCAGCAAAACGTCAAAACATGTCAGAGATGTAACGTGTTTTGAACCAGTCAAAACCATTCCAATACATAATCCGTCATATTAATCCGTTTAATGCTGTCCTCTTTCTGCTTCAGTAATCAGCTTTTTAATCGTTCTTTACATATGTCGTACAAATATTTGGTATAATCTTTTATTCTGTTAGTAAAAACCATTTCGGTGCCGGTGGTGTTCAGCCGAGTGTATTGAAGCAGTCATGACAATGATCATCAGTGCTGTGGGGGCGGTCGGAATTAAATTATACAGCTGAAGTTTAGTAACGCTTGTAAATATTCAATTTATTATACACCTTTATTAATACTTTCACCCGCACAGGCGAACGGACTGATGGACAGTTGCTGGCACCAGAAATATCACTGGAATGACGGAAACCCGCCGCAGGTAAAAAGAAAAAATTGTTGTTATTAACACTCGTCAGAGGCTATAAAATTTACTCGCTGAGGACAAATGACAACATGACAACCATTTTGCAGATCGAGCATGCTGATACAGCGGCATCGCTCTAGAATTGCATTCGGAAGGTGTCTTGTTTCTAATCTCGGTAGGGACACCAGTTAGATTGGGGTTTTTTGTGGCTTTCCTCAGTCCTCCCATAAGGAAATTCTGGCAACTTCCCTCCAAATATTTTCACGGAACTCAACAAATGTCCTACCAACGACGATATGCGGGGTGTAATTAATAGGCTTTACAAAGTTTCAGGTGTTTTAGATAAGTCAAAGTGGGCTCTCTGAGACAGGAAACCATTGGTTGGAACGTGTCCTTCATATCAAAATCTGCGTCAATGAGGAGTTAGGTAACCTGCGAGAACCGACTTCTGTGATCGGTGCTTTTTTTTTTAATATTACGTTTCGTTTTCATAATTGTTTATTTGTTTCACACGTTGTGCATTAGTATAATAGAAGCCAACAAGATGCACTATTTCTCAGCTGTATTTTGATATACAACTCTGCATGTTTCAAACAGACTTACTGTCCATCATCAGGAGTCTTGATACTGTGTTCACAGCAATAGGTATTTGTCATACTAGTTATGTTGACTGTCTGCTAGCGACAGTCAACTTAACTAGAATGACAAATGCCAACTGCTGTGAATACAGTATCAAGACTCCTGATGATGGACAGTAATTTTACCCGAAACATGTAGAGTCGTTTACCAAAATAAACTTGATAAATAGTGTATCTTGTTTGCTTCTACTATACGAATATATCACGATGCACGGTCCTCTGAATGTCAAATAAGTTGTACATTATTGTTATTGACATTATTTCCAATTATTCCACATGCGCTGTTCGAAGTTGTGGCCACAGTCCTCACTGCTGGCTCTGCATCCACGCACCATGTTCTGCCACACCGTCCCGAAGATCCCTGACGTGTTCTGAATAGTTTCACGCGTTGCCAGAATTCTAGCTTCCAGATCCTCTTCTGCTTCCACAGGGGCCTCATACACGACACTCAAGGAATAAGTACCGACGCCAATTTCGGTATGTAGGAGACGTTTCTGACCATATGCTCCCCCTCCCAACGTCTCAAATCGTCCCCCCTTGAATTCCCCCCCCCCTTCAAAACACCTGAACATTTGTAAAACAGTCACACTCCGTATAGTTTAAATCATGAGAGCGCAGTGAAATACGGTAACTCACAGGAAGAACCAACGAACCAGCTGACATAAATCATCGCGCGGCCAGAATCGAAACGAACACACAGGCGGACACGCGTTCAGAGCACGTGTCACTTATTCTTTTCCTGCACTTATAATAGAACGCGCCGAATATTTAAATGAAACGATTCGTGACCCGTTTTATTATGACAGGGCCTAATTTAACCAATATCCCAATAACAGTGTCAGTTGAAGTGCCTTGCTCTGCTCTCGGTGTTGTTCTATTGTATCAGTGTGCTAATGATAACGTGGATATGTTTCTGGATGATGTCACGGTGTAGACTAAGGCAGAATTACCGACGTTTCGGAGATCACTACTGTCTACAACTTCAACGATACGTGACAACCAACTGACCGCTATCGACGCCTGTATAACAAGTTTAAAGGTCTTTTGCACTGCTTAGTCCGAAACGTCGGCATCAGAGCATGTATTACATGGTTCTGTCACCCAGAAACAGAATCCCCAATAGCACAGAAATTTCGCCTATGTGCTGTTGATGCCAGCGATGAACTGTCTCGCGCAAAGTTACAACCACCTGTGTGTTCACATAGGGTTTCACTTGCAGCCCATAAAAAAACACAGTCTTCGTGGTGCTTCTCGAGTTATACAGTCTCGCACTTCCGTTTCCATGTCTTTCCAATTCTTCCGCTGCACTTCACGTATGTATGTGGGGCAGTGCCGATGTAGCTCCACTCATTCCTAATCTCGACACTACGTGTATTGGACGTGATGTCGGCTTCACGTTCTGATTGCTTTACCTCCGGCACAAGGCTGGGTGGGCCCCAGAGACGGTTGGGACACTCTGGGAGAATACACGTGTGCGGACTTTGCCAGTCACCGAACCACCATGATTCTTCGGCCGTAGAGGACATAGCGTGGGTTTGAAGCATGTACCGTGCGCAGCAAATTTGGCAATTTGGTCATGTGTTTAGAAATAACAGGTTTATCGAACCTCTCTACACATGCACATTTACATACAGACATACATACATACATACATACGTACATACGTACATACATGCATACATACATACATACA
>Ga0131853_10010482_pt1 | contig 16945 bp, 14 predicted proteins | sample TergutLab28metaG_FD_92764 | JGI IMG/M metagenome (GOLD analysis project Ga0131853, IMG submission 92764) | Labiotermes labralis P1 segment gut microbial communities from Petit-Saut dam, French Guiana - Lab288 P1 (version 2) (version 2) | ecosystem: Host-associated > Arthropoda: Insects >...
AGGTTGGCGAATGACCTTGGAACAGTGCTGTCTCCTTCCGCATATTACTATTTTCAACGGACCGCGCTGCATTTTTGATCTACGAACAAATTATAATTCACATTTGCCCGAACCTTGTACATATTTATAAGAACGGTGATAAAACAGACTGTAGTAATTATAGAGGCATATCACTTCTATCAACTACATACCAAATTTTATCCAACACTTTGCTGTCAAAGTTAATTCCATATGCAGAGGAGATTATTGGGGATCAGTGTGCATTTTGATGCAACAGGTCAACTACTGATCATATATTTTGCATTAGTCAAATACTTGAAAAAAAATGGGAATACAATGAAGCATTCTATCAGCTATTAATAGATTTCAAGAAAACCTATGATTCAGTTATGCAAGAGGTCTTATATAATATTCTCATTGAGTTTGGTATCCCCATGAAACTGGTAAGGCTAATAAAAGTGGGTCTGAAGGAGTCTTACAGCAGGGTCTGGATAGGCAAACATTTGTCTAACATGTTACGTATTAAGAAGGGTTTGAAACAAGGAGATGCTTTATTGCCATTGCTTTTCCACTTTCCTTTAGAGTATGCCATAAAGAGGGTTCAGGTGTACCAGGATGGATTGAAAGTAAATGGTACAAATTAGCTTCTAGTTTATGCTGATGATAATATTATATTGGGTGAAAGCATACATTCTATAAAGAAAAACACAGAATCTTTAGTAGCTGCTAGTAAGGAGAATGGACTAGAAGTAAATTCTGATAAATCTAAGTATGTGATCGTGTCTCGAGATCAGAATGCAAGACAGTGTCACAATATAAAGAATGATGATAGTTTTTTTGAAAGGATGGAAGAGTTCAAATATTTGGGAACAACCTTAAAAAATCAAAATTCTATTCAGGAAGAAATTAAGAGCAGATTGAAGTCAGGGAATGCTTGCTATCATTCAGTGCAAAATCTTCTGTCTTCCAGTTCACTCTCCAAAAACATGAAGATTAAGATATACATAACAATAATTTTGCCTTTTATTTGGTGTGGGTGTGAAGCTTGCATTGAGGTAGGAAAGTAGGCAGAGGGTGTATGAGAATAGGGTGCTGTGGAGATTATTTGGACCTAAAAGGGATGAGTTAACAGGGGAGTGGAGAAAACTATAGAATTGGAGGTTAATGATCTGTATACCTCATCAAATATTCTTCAGGTGATCAAATTGAGAAGAATGAGATGGGTGGGTTATGTAGCACGTATGGGGGAGAGGAGAGGTGCGTACAGGTTGTTGGTGGGGAAACCTGATGGAAAGAACTAAATGGAAGACGCAGGTGTAGATGGCAGGATGATGATGATGAAAATAATAATAATAATAATAAGCTGTGTCTTCAGGAAGTGGGATGGTGGGGGGGGGGGGCATGGACTGGATTAATCTGGCTTAGTATAGGGACAGTTGGCAGGCTCTTGTAAACACGGTAATGAACCTTCGGGTTCCATTAAATGCAGGGAATTTCTTGACTAGCTGTGAACCAGTTGGCTTCTTATGGAGTAAGTAAGTAAGGAAGTAAGTTGCATCTGTTCCATGAAAGATCAACTTCTTCATGCTTTAAAAATTTAAAAAATTGATTGTTATGACAGGAAGTTCAGTTAGTTATTCTCATTTTAATTTTCTCAAACTTGGTAAGACAAAAATAATTCCTATTGTGTAAATTGTGTTTAGTGTAATTATAATATAATTTATGTTGTTGGATTTAGGATATTATGTATCACTGTCTTTTTGCTCAAAACTGAATGGGAGGGCAGAAGGAAGGAAGTGAGGATAGTAAAGCCCTAGAACAGTATGGTATATAATGTCTTTACAGTCCTTGTATGGGGTGGCACTGACTTAGGGGTGTATTGGTAGAGTAAATTAATTGTTATAGGCAATAATATAATGTTTCTGAGTACAGATATTTAATTGTTTTGAAGGATGCTGATGATGATGATGCCATCTATATTTGGTAGGAATGTGACCGTTACATTCAGCAAGGTATCAGATTGTTTTTATTTATGAAGTGAATGTTTCTCTTGTTCCCTTTTCAGACCTGTTTATCAGCAGTGGACCTGTTTAGGAGGCTGAACATACAAGATGGGAAGCTGAATGTAACGTCATTTGAACGTGCCTGTCCTGTAATCTTGGAACGGTTAGAGAGCCAAGAGTGCAGCAGAGATCAGCTTGGCCGTGACAGTGCTGACCCTAAAACTAAGCCATCTGCAACAGAAGGTACTAATTCTGTGTTTTACACCAGCATAAATAGTTAATGTTTATTTGTTGTTTCTCTGACAATTTTGCACTTATGAAACATTTTGTGCATTCATACTGAGAATACACAGTGGTGCTCTAATTCAAGAACACTGTTTATAGTGAGTTGTGACATAACACAAAATTATTGAAATATTTCACAAAGTGCACTGAATGGAAACCATTAATTATGTACTTCCTTGTGGAAGTGTTTAAAATTAATTGTGGTACAGGTGGGAGTGGGAACAGGCTATACTGTCTCTGATATTTATTTTTCCTTATTTGTGTGCTGAATAAAGCAAGGTTTGTTCTTTGTTAACAGTGTGGGGGCTCGGTTTCCTTTTCGTTACAATTATCAGTATGTGCTCTCTGCTGGGAGTCAGTGTACTACCCTTGATGGATAAGGATTTCTACAAGCAGCTGCTTACTGTTCTCATTGGCCTTGCTGTTGGCTCTCTTGCAGCAAGTTCTCTCTTCCATCTGATCCCACAGGCGAGTAACAGTTGCCATTATCGGAGCATGAATGTAGCATGATTGGAGCATGATTGTTTTTACCAAGTAAACGGCAAACATACTCTACTGTAGTGGACCCAAAACGTTGACTTGCTGATATCAAAGCCAGTCATTGGAAGCAGCTCTGAGTCAGTTCCATTTACTTTCCAGCTTAGCAGTCTCCTTCCCTCAAGTCAGTCATAATTTTATCCTATCTCACACTCCTCAAAGTAACTGCCTCCTGAATTTTGTCTGTCAAAATTATTTATTCATTTCTCACATCCCCACCCAAACAATGTGTACAGTCCATGTCTGAACCACCTGAGCTGTGAATTTCATGTTGTTTATTTTAACCTTTAGTGTACAGCCTTTTAAATACAGTTTCCTGCTGCAGCTGGAGCACTATTCCACGTAAATCCCCATTGCAGGACGTTTTTGCTTTCAGATGAAAAGGATGTACATTTAATGGGACACCATTGTCCTGTTTGTCCATTAAAGGTTAATTGTTTAAAGGCTATAGCCACTCTTAATTTTTGGTTTCTAATTCTACCTCTTCTAGTCTTTTTACTGGCTTTTTTAAACATTTCGTGTCTGTTGATTGTAAATGGCTGTGGTGTTTAGCTGTTAAAATTGGTGACTGACAACTGCTCATACATGTACTGTAAGAATGTAACTTGACCAGTAAACTGTCTAGTTTCTTTGTCTACTGTCTGCACTTTTTCCTTTGAAAGTCAAACCACACTGCTGGTTTTTTATTATTAATTATTTTATTAAGCTCTTTCCAGTGGGTTATTGTCATACATGTAGTGTAAACACTGGTATGAAACGTTAGATTTGCACAGTAGTATGCTAATGTAAGCAAGAAGAGATGTTATGGGATTGAATTACTATAGACTGAAGTAAGAAATCTCTTCCCATTTATTGGAAATATGTAAATGTTACTGTAGGAACTTAAGTGTCTGATTAAAATAATTTTGTATTGTGAAGAATGAGAACACTGTTGTAAGTTTTTGTGTACGTATTTTACAAGTTGGCCCATTACTGTGTTTGTTATATCAATATCCTTCAGTGTTCTGAATTACTGAAGCTACACAAAAGTATTTATTTTGTGAAAAGAAGTTGTAAGTTACTTGTAGACCTTATGAGGGCAGGCAGAAGTGCTGCAGTCAGAACCACATATTTCAGATGATTCATTATTTTCTACTTTTTTTGATACTGTGTGGTGACAGTGTGTTGAAGTGGGCTGTTTTACCAGTGTTCAGAGAACATAAACAGTGCTGTTTGCCAGCATTTGTAGTTTGTGCTTGCATTAGCAAGAGAATTCTGCATTGCATTAGGAAAAGTGTTAGGAACTTCTGCTTCCAGGGCCAATTTTCCCACTATTCTTCTAAAGCCATGTAATGAGAGACACTTGTATGAGAGATTTAAGGAAGTGCATGGCCCTTTATCTGTATACACTAGTGTCTTGAGGGTTTAATATTTTCTTGCTGTTTTGTCTATCCAGTATTTTTAATACAGTGGTCCCTTGTTCAGATTTGGTTAGGGGGAGTGAGGATGGTGTGTTGGGAAAAACCATGTTACACATACTTCTTATGGGAAAAATACAGTTAACAGAGCGTGGATGCTTGTCAACTCACAGTTGATTAAAATACATACATTTGGACACTACATTTACAAAGTGGTTGGGTAGCTGATGCTCCCAGTTTCTGTAATGTTGAGTGAGTACATGCTTCTGTTTATCCTTATGTATTTGAATTTCAAAATATTTGGCAGAATTTTTTTCCACTTATTTAATTTTATTCAGTCACGTATAGTCACAACTGCACTGGAGAAAACCACGTGGGGCAAGGGGTTACAAGGGGTTACTGTGTTTTCCTGCAGGTGAGCCTAAGTGGAGACCACCAGATTTTCTGAAACATCAACAAACCAAGTCCACAACGTGATATCATCGCCAAAGAATTGAAACAAAATTGTGTACTTGTTTCTGTTCTGTGCTGTTATGATACTGTAAAATGTATAGTGAATAGTGTAACATTGTCCTTTGAGGTAAGAGCTATGTCCCACAGATCTATAGTGCTTTTTTTAATCCCAGAACTGTATATTAGTGGAATGTGTAAGCTGTGTGTCCAGCCTCCATCTCTGAAAAGCCGTGAACTGCAAGAAAAGTAGAATTTTTTCTGGCATTAATAGAGTATGAAAGAAAGTTTTAATCATAAAAGACACATTTCATGGTAATGACATAGGCCATTTGCAGAATTTCTGAAAACTGAAGTGTCAAAAGAACTCCATACTGAAATTGTAGGTATTCCATGTGTGTGTATCATATAGGCTGTCAACCATTCAGTGCTGGCCTTTGTGCATTGTATGAACCTTCAGTTCTTTATATGCTGATGGATTTAATACATCATGAATGTATTTAAGGATTCTACCTCTGTCCTGGGTAGTAGTTTGATTATAACCCCAGCATCATTGAAAGGTTAGTGAAACCCACACTATATATTACTCTTTCAGGCATTTGGCCTCATGGACTCAGATGTTCACCACAACTACTTAAATCAGTCATTAATGATGTGGGCAGGTATATGGGTGTTCTTCATGACGGAGAGAATTATGAAGATGATAACAGATTACAGACAAGTAAGTGGCAGTACTTCTTGTAACATTTCCTGACTTCATTTGTTGATGATATGCAGAAAATGTTAGGACTTCTTTTTGTAATTTAATTTTTTTAATAATTAGCAATACGACTTTGCACAGAAGTGAATATGATTGTCAAGTTAAGTTCAGTTTTTGGAAAAGCTGTAACCTGTGTATGTTAGCATTCCTACTGTTAGTCTGCTGATATCTGGAACAAAATAGTAACTTGTTTCACATTAGAGGCTGGTAGACTGGCTTTCACTAGTTCAGAATTTGGTAGACAGTCGTTTATAAATCTGTTCATTAAAATCAATATTATGTGCTGCCATACAGCCTGCTGCTCTGCCGGAAGATAAATGTATGAAACAGTTCTGTATTTTGTTACAATTTAATGTCATGTAATAAGTTTTTTTTTTGGCCCTCCTTGAGTATTTGGCTATCCTTTAACTACAGCAGGTGTTCTGAAATGTCAGTAGGATTTCTTTTTAAAAAAATGCATACTGTTTTCACCATTGTATTTTTATGAATTTACTAAACATATGGGGGCATTCTATCTAGACGGTATTATTTAGACATGTTAATATGTGGACAGCACATCAAGCATATAAGGTTTGTAAATCAGGAAATTAGTATTATAGTATTTAGTATAATTCCTATTTCAGTTTTTTCAAAAAAGTGGTAGGCATTGGTCATTGTTTAAAAATTCTACTGTTTCTCTAGAAAACAGAGCACTCCCCTGTGTGCCCATACCCAAGCAATGAAGTTTCAGTGGATGTTGTGTCAAGTATCTCAAGTCCTACAGAGCTTGTCCCTCATCTTCATCATGAACTGGAGCCCTTGCAACAGCGTGAGTGCTTAGGACAAAATGCCCATCAGGAAGCTAGTTGCCTTCCTACAAATCCTGGAATTATATATGACTACCAGGAACAGGCTATAAAGGCGTCTTTTGGCCATCACGAGGTAAGGTTACTCAGAATACATGAACCATGTGCTAAAGAAATTGTGTTCCTCACAGTTGCTGTGTCTGTCATGTAACTTTCTTTACCCATGTGTGATGTCATCACTTTATATGTAGTTCAAAAATTAAATTTCTGATCTTGCATTTGAAGTAACTAAGTGTATTGTAATAAGGTTTTGAAAGTAACTGATGTAGTCGGTACAGTGATTAGGCTGCAAGTTGGTTAACTGAGGAGCCATAGGTTGATTTCTGGTAGAGGCAAGAGATTTTCTCCTTCTTCATTGTGTCCAGACCAATTCTTGTCCCAGCACAACATCCTATTGAGTGTGTACCAAGACCTTTTTCCTTGGTCTACAGTCGCCTGGTTGTATGGCTCACCACTTTCCTCCATGTCATGCCTAGGTTAAGGATTAGTGGTGAAATAACTCCACTCCCTAATTAGCCTTTGTGGGTTGCACAGCAAAAACTTTGTCTTTACTTCTACATTTACAGTGGCTTTGGCATGCTGTTGATGCTTAACTTTTTGTTGTTGATACACCAATGATTTATTAGCTATCCTGAAAAAGTTACAGAAATGTAGATGGTGTACAAGACAGGAAATGGAGTGACAAAAGTGCTTCCTGTTTGTACATGGTTGAAAAGAAACCAGAATTAACTAAATGCCATTTGGATGTGGTTTTAATATTGGGATCCATAATTCCGGTAATTCTGCTGTTCTCAGTGCAGCTTTCATTGTCTTCCAGTTGGGAGACTTATTTCCAAGCGAAACAGTAATTTTGGATGTTGTTTTAATATTAGGCTCCATAATTCCAATAATTCTGCTGTTATCAGAATGCAGCTTTCATTGTCTTCCAGTTGGGAGACTCATTTCCAAGCTAAACAGTAATAACAGCCAGTTGTGTGACTGCCAGATATGGTATAGTATTGTGTTAAACAGTTAGTGTTCTGATGTTATTTCAAGACATTATGTCACCAGGAATTAGGTAAATCCTGTTCACACAACTGCAATTCTATTTACACAAGTGACAGACTGCAGTGGTAACTACTGGCAAGCAGATATTTGTACCTTGTGGCTCTGATCTTTGTACAGTAAAAAACAAATGTGGTATATAAAATTGATGTTTCATGTCCTTGTTATGGTTTCAGAAACCTCGAATCAGCCATTCACATGGGCATGAGTTGCATTTTGAGCAAGGGAAGGACAGTGCCATTGCTACAGTTGCTTGGATGGTTGTATTTGGTGATGGACTTCATAATTTCATTGATGGTTTATCTATTGGTGCAGCATTCAATGAGAGTTTGCTCACTGGTGTCAGCATAAGTGTGGCTGTAATGTGTGAGGAGTTTCCTCATGAGTTAGGTAATAGTTTTATGCAGTCTAGTAGAGTTCTGATATGTATGAACACTGATGTTTTGTACTTCAACCTTATGTGATCACCCATCTATATGCCATGTTTTCAACCTTTTGTTTTCTGAGGTGCAGTCAGATTCAGTTAGAATGTCATGGAAGGGACTGAATAATTTGTGTCGTAACTAATTTACAATCTAACAGAGGAGTATGATATTATTAAGAATTAATTGGTACCACAGGATATTTTACGCTACAGATTAGGTGTTGCATAAACTGTTGTTTTTATAACAGAGTTTGATTCTGTGTTCAGTAATTATACCTATTTAACAAATCATAGAGGTTTTGTGAAAGGTGGACAATCTTTAAACACCTATTTCTTTCCACACATTGCATCAGATACAGTTTTAAATTAATGGTCCGAGATACTAAGAAGATTTTGTGGTATAGCAACATATATTAGTTCTACAGCCCTTGTCATATCATACCTGTTTAATAATAGGGAATATTACGGGTCATATAAGCCACAGTACTTTAGGCACATACTACATAAAATAATTTTACATTAAACAGTACTGTACATATAAATTTGGACATTTTCTGAAATCATCCTTTTGATCATTGTGAAATTTACTTCTTCTTATGTGATGTACTATACCAGCACACTTTAAAAATGTGTTAATGGAACATATCCAGTTGCATTGTGGTCTGTATGTATAACAGTGGACAAAATGGGAAGCTAAAAAATGTTTTGGCACTTCTGATTTCATACTGAATAAATTGCTGTTTGTTCATTAGTTGTGTGTCATGGCTATACAGAACAGAACATGCTAATTTCTGTACACTATGAAGAACACAAGGAGTGTAGTTCTGTAGTGCTGAACACGGTGTGCAGTATCCTGATTTGAGAAAATAATTATGTAATGCTGGTCATTGTGTGAATTTCACAAAATGTAGTGACATGTTATTGTGTTATATGGGGTGGAGCAGAAATCACTTGACATACTCAGTTACCATGTTATGTGTAGTGTCAAGTAACTTGCACTGTCCTGTGTAGGATAAATTGTGTGTTAGTCTGGTACCCGTAATTAAAATCGGATTTACAATCCTATGTACATCACAGGCAATCTGTATCGATTTTACTAAAGTTAAAGAAATGTTTAAGCCAGTTCTATTAATATGCAATTATTCATTGAATAATTAACTTTCATCTGAAGACAGAAACCATAACTTCATACTGTAGATGAGAGTGATTTTACGGTGCAGTTTATAAAGGAGAAGAGACTGGTATGTACTAACTCATTATTGATTGAAGAAACAACATTATTTGCCTCTAAAAAGTCAGTGACAGTGTAGCAGTGATGGAATATTTATGTAGTGTTTGAACTGCAGAAATTAGTGATATGAAGAATGTGGGGTATGGTGTATAAAGCAATTTGGAAATGCTGTATCCTATTCTTGAACTCATATTGAATGAACTGAGGGAGTCTGCAAGAAATGTCATAATGTCCAGTTCTCTGACTAGGATGTCAATAACACACCTTCATAACACAATTTATGTGCATTGCTGCTATGCTAACATGTGTAGGTTATGTGTCATAAGTAAGGTTAGTTATATGAATGGTGTGGTATGTGTATAAATTCAGCTTTTGCTGTGTACCCGTACATAAGTAACAGCTTTTGGAACTGTGTCCATTATTTTAGGTATATTGATTTTCTCAAATTTTCTTCCTTAATAACAGTAACATAATGTATTTCAGGTGATTTTGCAGTACTTTTAAATGCTGGCATGACAATGAAGCAGGCTCTCATCTACAACTTCCTATCTGCTTGCACATGTTACGTTGGTTTGGTGTTTGGTATCATGCTTGGTGAAATTGAAGCCAGCAGTTATATCTTTGGTTTTGCAGCTGGAATGTTCATGTACATATCACTTGTAGACATGGTATGTATGTGTGTATATATACATATATGTAGCCCCATCAGGTCTTGCTTATTTACCCATTTCTGTACCAGATGTGTTGGACTATAATGTCAGCGGTCAGACTGTTGCCTGTGCCCTCCACCTCTTCAAATGGCATGTGACAACATTTGTTGAATAAGAAAGCTCAGTTCTGCAACTGGATTGCTGCCCTTCCCTTCCTATTCCTGGCTGCACCCATTCCTATTCTGTGCTATATATTGGCTGACATAGTATCATTGTTCCTTTTGAATATTTTCATACTCTGAATAGATTGACTGACTGTAGACATTTTAAAGTGTTTAAAAACATATATAGAACTGATGTTTATATCTTCTTTTGATTGGACCCCCACCCTAACATATTGTAGACCTTGTGTTACCTCTTAATTATATGTTCAGTTCCCAGACACTTTTTCAGTATTAAAATTATTAAACAAGGGAATGTTTTTGCTCATGTTTTTATGGTGTAATTGATTTGTTGATATATCGTGGCTTTTTCCTGCTGGCAGATGGACTAATAATGTTTCAGGGTGTGATGTTTTACAACACAGGGTTTATTTGTGAAGTGCCACAACATAGGACTCACATAGGTAACATATCTTACTCTGCCTGTTTGCACAGAAGACCCTACATTATTGTACAGTATATTTAATTTTCCTTTGTCCCTCACTTGCTGTTTTCTCTAATTTATGCCTACTAAAATTTCCTGAGAGTCTTCCTGATCAGTCCATTGAAGGCGTCCTTGCCATAGGTTTCTTCTTGGATGGCCCAGAATTGTTATTATCACTGGTATGCACCATGTCTGTTCACTCTGCAACCCATTTTTTAGTGACTGTGAAGAAATTAATTATATTTATGTTGCATCATTGGATTTGTTTTGTACATTTGATCAGCCAAGATTCAAGTCATGTATCTCTTAAACAGAAGTCCAGGAGTGTTAATGCTGACATAACCTGTTGATTTGCAATCTTTGTTTAAAAATTATGGTTACTGTTAGATTGTATATTAGAGAAATGAGTGGCAGTCGAAAAAGGGGTATTTTATTTTTGTTCTGATTTAGATACACATATTTTCTGTGTATAGTTTTAATATACCCATAATTACACTTAGGACAGTAATGACTTATAGTTGGATGCAAGTCCAACATCTGGCTGTCTGGAAAATATTAAAAGAAACAGCATTTTTACATCAATCATAATTCCTAAAATAGTTGGCATTGAACAGTGAATTACACACCGTTGTGTAGAGAATTTTGTAGGAAATGTCTGCCCAATTTTTTTATAATTTTGTCCTAAAGCTGAACTGGCCTTTAGGAACGTGTGGTCACCACAAAAGAGAAGGGACAAGGAGAGAGAAGACGGAGAAGGTTTGGTTTTGGCTTGTTGAATCTCAATATTTCTGTTAATGTATGTTGTCTAGAAGACATCACTCTTATACTGCAGTGTCTGTTGCATGAAAGAAATAGTGATGCTGTCAAACAGCAGCCAATGCTGATGTATGAGAACTACTGTCCTTTTTGGTATTTAGTATTTTGGATGATCTTTGGAATGTAGTGTTGCAAAAGTAAAAGAAACGTGCAGATTGTGGTCAGGAGATCCCTTTGAAGACTGGAAAGGGGATGGAAGGATAACATCGAGAAGGATTGCTGGGAAAATATGTTGTTAGGACAGAAGGTGAATGGAGTTGATGAAACATAATGTTTAACAGTGAGCTTTGCTAATTGGTGCCATGAGTGTTGGAGTTGGTAGTCTTGGATGTTAGTGATGGTTTTTGTTAGTGAGCCATAGTTATTAACAGTTTCTGTGCCAGCCACCGTAACTGCCCTGTGTTAGTGAATAATATAAAGACGTCATCAGACAGAAACCATGTCCTTTAACATAGATAAATTATACACCAAAGCTACTCATAGGTGTGTAGCTAACAGCTATGAGGTTGACTTGAATTATGAGCATGTGTATTAACATTTGCTTGCAAGGTCCCAGAAATGAATGAAGTAGCTGAAGAGGCTAGCAAGGTGAGCTGGAAGAGGGCCTGCCACACACTGCTGCTCCAGAACATTGGCGTGGGCACGGGTGTTCTAGCTCTCTATGTCCTGGCACGGTATCAAGACAGCATCAATTTTGGTTGAAGAATTCATCCATTTCAACAGTACTATATGCAGAACATTTTTCTCAAATTTATTTAACTAGTGCGGATGGTTATGAATTTGAATTTGACTTATGTAATAGTCTTCATTTTTGTTAAAGAAAGTCTGTTTAAAAGACAAAGAAGGAATCTTCAAAAACTGTTAAATTTATGAACTGTACTTGGATTTTGTAGGACTGAGTTACTGCATCTGTATATGCTTCGGTGAAACCACATTTAATTTTAACTTAAATTCAGTTTAAGTGCATAGAGACAATTTTTATAGATAATCCTCCTTTGGGTACATAATACTTTGTGTAAGTAGGGCATCCATTCCTGTCATTCTTCCTTGTTAAACAGAGCATATGGATTTGTTACAGGCATAGGAAGGGTTTTTCGGAATTAAGCCGATGGAGAATCTGGTACCTATTATTGAAATTAATTTTGCACACTTACTGCATTTTTTTTTTCAAATGTAATGTGCCCACCTGTGTAATGAGAACAACAAATTTGAAGGTTGAATTGAAGCACAAAACTTTCATATTGGCAGGACTTAGGTTATTTCTAAATACAGAAAACTGCTGTTCATTGTTATTGTACATTTGTCAGGATGGTTCCTGCTATTTGTGTGGTTCACTGGACAAATTTAAAAATTGTTTTATAGCAGATGACAGGATTTTAACTACTTATAAGCGTTCACATGATTCACTGTTAATGTTGATTTTGTTCTTGGGTTTTTGTAATATGTGATTGTGGGCTATTAGCAACATTCTGAAAGAACATAGAGATGGAGGCAGTGTATTCCATTGAAATGTTGACAGCACAGCCTATTGTCAAATGGTGCAAAATCCCCAAAACAGGATCAGTATTAAGCAGATGTTTGGCACTGACTCTGTTTCTATAACAATCTGCCTTTCAGTGCTGCTGATGAAGACTGTTTAAATAATTACAAACATGCATGCATGAGAAGTTGATATATCAATAATCAGTTCTGTTGAATGAATGACAAACATGTATGCATGAGAAGTTAAGATACATCAATAATCAGTTCTTTTGAACTGATCCCTTAATTCTGCTGCAATAAGTTAGCCACCCGTCCTATTCAGTGGCATACCTAAAGGAACGCGATATAGAGGCTTTTGTTTGGGAAGAAATGGAAAGCAATATTATCTTATGCTGAATAACATGTTTCTTGAATTTGTTTGGACTGGAAGTGGGGTAATAGAGGCTGTTGCTTATAAGAAGGAAAAAGTAGTATATTCTTGACCAGGCATCTAACTTGTTTAATTTCTGCATCATATGCACTATAAGAATTGGCATATTTATTCTGTCTGTAGTAGTATGAGAACTTTGTTAACATTTCTGTGCTGTCAAATGTCTTCCAGACATCAAATGAGTTTTGAGGTGATAGTGAATTAGTACTGGACAGTGACTGTGATGCTTAGCTAAAATATAAATGCAGGTGTACATTAGATAGTAAGTGTAAAAAATGGAAAAGAAAACCTGAATGGACAAAGACTTAGGCAAGTTCACGTGATTGACAAGGGTTGTCCTTCCTTGTACAGGAGGCTTCACTTTTTGGGGAGAAATGAAACTGGCAATGCTCAGATGGATATTAAGCCACTGAGCGTTTTCATTCTATTAATGACAGTTGCAAGACTGTTGGTAAAGAAAACTAATAAATATTGTCATCTTTATTTGAACAGACTTGACAGAGGTGAATGGCTCCTTTTGCAGAAGGTAACTTCAGTGTTATCACAGACTAATACTGTACAGACCTCAGACACCCCAATGTATAATACATTTGCAGACACATGAGTATATAAAAGCTACATAACGCATTTCTGTATTTTTAAATATGAAAAGATATTTTTTAAACCTGGTAGCTGGAGTTTTGTCTGATCACATATCCACAAATCATGAAATGTACCAACCTGTGAATGCTGGGATCATTTAACCCTTAGTATATGCCAGTGATTTTAATTTTTTATCACATGGCAAGGCCACTCTTCTCTGATAAGTGAAGGTCATGAAGGCACAACCCAATCATGAGTGACAAATTTCTGTGACCTGACCATACTGCAGTTTTTTTTGGACTGTGTAACACAAATGTTTGACAGCATCTGATACAGTGGCATATAAACAGTTTTGCATGACCCATGGTACAATGGGTCATGTTTTGAGCAGGCTTGTTCCTTCCATCAACTTAACCTGGCATTGTTTTGTTTGATGGAGCTGCAATTCATGGTGGATTGCCTTCTGAGTCTGTCTGTATATGGATGGCAGCCTCCATTGGTTTAATATGTTTGTATGATATCCAGTGTTTCATGGTGCAATGAATGTCTGCAGTAGTAGCTACATTTTTTGTCAAGCTAACTACAAAGTGACTACAAAAGAAGTTCTTGTTTTGGTAAGCCATCTTGGAAAAGTCTCCTGTTGCTTTTCAAGACACTAAATGAATAACTGGTAGCAAACATATGTAAAAGCTTGAATTCACCTGTACATTTTGGAGTCTCACATACTTACAAAATAGGCTTTGTCTGTTTCTTTTGCTTTTAATTTCCTGCAGAGTGCAGTGAATTAAAAGCATTTTGTTTAGCATTCAGTCTTAAGAAAAAGTACTGAAATTTAAAATGTTTGGTAAATAAGATATAAAAGAATTAGTGCTTCAAATTTTCTGTTAACATAATTGTGAAGAACAGAAATATATGCTAGTATATACCAGCAATTCTTTTTGAAATGTTAGGCTGTGAAAGGTCATTCAGCTGTTAGAAGTGAGATCTACATACATGAGTTCATGCAGAATAACAAACATCTACAAACCCAGTATGTCTCGTGCAATGAAGTTGTTTTTGAAGCTTTAGTGATAATTCTGTAGGGAAAAAAAAGAAGAGAATTTTTTCAGAATGTTTGGATTGTGTACTGATGTAGCAGTGTAATGACTGTGTATCATGCAAGAACAAACATGCTGAACTGGACTTATAACTGAACAGTAGAACATGTATATAGATTTGAATTTATTCATTTCAAATCTTTTTCTTCATAATACAGTGAAACCTGCCTACCACAGAACCATAAGGTACCAGATTTGTTACCAGTGTGGACAGGTTTTGCTTCATACATGTACTGCAGTCTGGCAAACCAATCTGCTACATTTTTTTCACACCATCACAGACTACATAAAACACAATTTGATGTATCTTTCTGAAACTTTCTAATAATGTGTTAGATACCCTAAATTCACTTTCCCCAAATTTTGTAGCCACTTCCTTTGCATGTTCCTATACCATTGCTCAATATATTGGAAGGTTTCTGGCTCTCACACTACAAACTACTTCCACACAATTTCTTTGCTATATTCATTTCCAGTTTTCCATAGTTTCTGTTGAATCATTACTTCAGTTCAGCCACAGGTTTTTTTTTATTTATGGCTTACCCTTAACATGTCACACACTTGAGTTTTTCCAGCATTAAACTTAGCCAAGATTTGTTTCACTGTCAAGTTCTCTTCTCCAGTTGCTATCACTTTTACAATCATTCTTAGATTAAGCACTACTCTTTTCATTGGAGGCCATGGGTACAATGAAATGAAATATTAAGTCTGTGGATGTTTTACTGTAAATGAAATGGTTGTCCAATTCTGCTGGTGTACACCTTCAACCACCAAGTCTAACTGTGCTGTATGGGTTCCAATCTTGGGAACCTGACACACTGAAAGAACTTATTTCAAGTGACAGAAATATATCAAGTGAGCACTGTATATTTGACTTGTCTTTTACACCTAATGAATGAGTTATGCATGATTACACATATTTTCATGTATTATTATTTGTTATTGTTACTATTTCTGTCTTGGACATTGCTGCATGACTGACGTAATTTCTTGGAGGGACGATGGGAAGGGGAAAGGCTCTGTACCCTAATGCATAACCGGACATATGGATCAGGATTAACCCTTTAAATGCCCAATTAAATCCCATCTGCCATTTGTTGTCATTAGTAGGAGCTCACCATATACTCCACATTAGCAGGATAAGGGTTAACCACTGGTGAAGATTTATATGTGGCCTGGTTTAGGACACTGTAGTCTGGAACTAGATGAACTTTGGTCTGGAAGACTGTTAACAAAGTGATGACACGTATTCCGTGGCTGCGTGCGGCCGTAAAACTGTACCTATTTCCCCAGTCGCTACGAGTTGGGTATCCAAAACATTTATCCATGGTATTTGAATAAAGGTAGGCCAACTTGATGACACTTGCTTTATTATGTTAATTACTGCTCAAAATGTTTCGGATGTTAATACATCCATCTTCAAGAGCTTGCGACTACTTGGTGCATTATTGTGTAGGCTGTATTGTGCTGTAATGATAGAGGTTTATGTGTTAATTTATTTATCTAGTGGTAAGTGTTATACCAAAAGTCAAAAGGCTTAAGATCTTGCAGCAGTGCTTAAACCTAGGCAACCAGTACACAGTAGTAAACTCAGTAACCCTAGCACAAGATCTGATGAAATTCAACATTAGCAACAAACAAAGACTAATAACAATGGACATAAAAGACCTATACGTGAACATACCTAGGACAGAAACCATTGACATAACCACTACGCAATTATTGCAGCATAATGATCCAGAAACCACAGCGCAAATTTGTACACTGCTTGGAGTAATACTACAACAAAATTACTTTATATTCCAAGAGAAAATTTACCAACCTGATAAAGGAATAGCCATGGGCTCACCCATATCAGGCATCATAGCTGAATTATTCCTACAACACCTAGAACAACTCTACATCAAACCCCTCACAGAGACCAAACACTTACTGTTTTACACCAGATATATAGATGACATTCTTATCATCTGTGATGTCAAAGCAACCGACCATGACTATCTGACACAATACACCAACACTATCCACAACAATCTACAATTCAACCCTACACTAGAGTCAGATGGCCACATAAATTTTCTCGACCTCACAATCACGAGAAGAAACACGCACATAGAAACAGACATATACCGGAAGCCGAAAAGCACAGATACCACCATACACTTCACATCCACCCACCCCAATGAGCACAAATTGGCGGCCTATAGATATCACATAACTAGGATGCTCAGCCTACCGCTCAAAACAACACAACAAAAAAGAGAATG
>Ga0131853_10010483_pt1 | contig 16944 bp, 8 predicted proteins | sample TergutLab28metaG_FD_92764 | JGI IMG/M metagenome (GOLD analysis project Ga0131853, IMG submission 92764) | Labiotermes labralis P1 segment gut microbial communities from Petit-Saut dam, French Guiana - Lab288 P1 (version 2) (version 2) | ecosystem: Host-associated > Arthropoda: Insects >...
GCCTGCAACGCATAGCTCCCCTGGCATGCCAATCCCGCATAGATTCAAATCATTTAATACATAAGCTTGTGTGTTGGATAGCGGGCAGCCTATTGGTGTTTTTTCTTTTAATGTCTCGGCTGTAATTGGGTAATATAGTGAGAACGTTGTATTTTCTGTTGGCCCATAAACATTTGAAAAGTTTAGCTTTAAATTTCTAGCTGCCAATTTCCTCACATGCTCTTCTGATACTGTTTCTCCCCCAATTAATAAATATTTTAATGAATCAAACATCGAAGTATCCACATCTATAAGCTGGTTATATAGTGATACTGTAATAAACATAGTATTAATTCCATTTTTAATGATTTCTTCTTTTAACAATGCAGCACTTAGTAATATCTCATGCGGTATAAGAACCATTTTACCGCCGCTTAAAGCAGCCCCCCAAAGTTCAAAGGTTGAAGCATCAAATGACATGGACCCTGTTTGAAGGATGGCTGTTTCCTCATCTAACTTGATATAATTTGTATGCTTCACAAGATTTATTACACTTTTATGTTCAACCATTACACCTTTAGGTTTGCCTGTTGTCCCGGATGTATAAATCACATAAATCAAGTCCTCTGGCGTGTTAACTATAGGTAAATTCTCTTTTGGTACGTCTTCATAACGCTTTGAATCACCTAAATCAATGGTTTCTTTTTCTGTTTTAATCGCTGTTTGATAAGTAAGGATTAATTTAAAGTCACAATCCTCTATCATGTGCGCAATTCGTTCGGCTGGATATGTTGGGTCCAGTGGCACATAGGCACCTCCTGCCTTAACGATACCATAAATCCCAATAATCATCTCCAGGCTTCGCTCACTTAAGACCCCTACACGGCTTTCTCTGCCTATGCCTTTACTTCTTAATAGATGAGCCAATTGGTTTGATTTTTCGTTTAGCTCCCGGTAAGTTAAATATTGACCTTTGTACACTATCGCTATGCCATCTGGTGTCTTTTCAACTTGTTCTTCAAATAACTCCATCACTGTTTTGTCTTTTTGATAGTCTGTGGCCGTATTGTTGAAGCTATTTAATATCTGAGTTTTTTCTGCTTGAGTTGTTACGGTTATCTCACTTATTTTTTGGCTCAAAAAGGCTGTTGGTTCATTAATTAGTGCATTTAAAATCAAATTATAACGCTCAATGAAAGATTGGATAAATGCGTCATCCAATACACCTTCTCGATAAGTAATGCCGCCCGTTACTTCTTCTCCCGACTTAATCAAGTCAAACTCCATAGGAACTCTGCTGTATCCGGAGTTAATTTCTTGGGAGTTAAGTTCTAGTCCATCTATCTTTGTTTTAACTTCAGAACTTTCTTTGTAGTTAAACAAAAACTGTGGAGTATACTGTTGCTCTTGTTTAAAATAAGCATCCTTTTTTTCATAATTTTCAAGGAAATTATGATAAACCTGCTTTGTAAAATCAATGAATGTCATTTGGGTATCAATCGCTGACCTGATAGGCAGGATATCAACAAAGCATCCAATCATTTGACTTACTTCTGCTAAATCTCGGCCAAAAGTTACAACGCCAAAAACTAAATCTTCCTGCATTGAGTATTTGTATATCAACAACTTAAGGGCGGCCAGATAAATGCTAAATGCTGTTACTTTCTCTTTTTGTGCAATCATTTGGATGTCCTTCACCATTTTGGTATCAAGGCTAAAGTCCTGTCTGTGAGCCAAATTGTTAAAAGCCATCCCGTCCTGCTTTGTCTTGAACAGGTCTAATGAAAAATTTGCACCCTCTAATTGAGTTTGCCAGTAAACGTCAGAGTTCTTTTCTGCTCCGGCATCTTGTTTTTTATTTTTCTCCCACCATGCATAATCTTTAAATTGAATTGGAAGCTGTTTGATCCCCGCTTCAATGTTTCTTATTTTGTTTTGACGATATTCGAGGGCTTCCCCCAGGATAAGATTGATACTTATCCCGTCACCTATAATATGATGTATAACAAGTATAATGGTCCAATCATCTGGCGCTGTGCAGACAAGTGCGACTCTAATTAAAGTCTCTTTTTCTAAGTCAAAAGGCTTTCTGGCTACTTGGTTCATGACATCCTCGATTACAGTATCCCGGTCATGAGGCTTTTGCGAATAGTCATGGATAATTGGTTCAAAATATGCGGCTTCATTTATTTGTGCATAAGCAGTATCGCCTTCTTTTTTGAAGTTCATCTTCAAAATTTCATGTTTATCAAAGGTGGCTTTAAGCCCTTCTATAAACAATGGCATCTTTGCGTCACCTTGCACTCTGGTAACACCAACCATGTTATAAAGTATTGTGCCGGGATTAAACGCATTGGCAACCCATATTTTTTCTTGCGCATAACTAAGGGGATAACGGTTATCTTCTCGTGTGATTGATTTAATTTCGGATGTTGTTTGCGTTTGTTGGAGTCGCTTTTCTCTTAGCAATTTTTCAAACATTGCCTTTTTTTCGGGCGACAATTGACTGATTTTATCGTCTATTGTACTCATCATATCAGGTACCTCTTTCAATTATCTTAAAGATTAGAATTTTACTCGTCTGACATATCCTCTAATTGTGCCAATAACATTTCCAGTTCTTCTTCTGAAGCGCCCTCCATTAGATCTTCGATAGTATTTAGCTCTAACAAGGTGTCTAATTGGCCCGCGATTTTTTCAATTTGAAGCCTTAAGGTTTGGCTATTCAAAAGGTCAATAATGGTGAGGTTAGCACCGAGTTTTAATTCGATTTTATTTCTCAATTCAGTAGCTACCATCGAATCAAGCCCCAGCTCGGTCAGGGTTTTTCCCATTTCAATATCTTCTTGCTTCATATGCAAGGCTCTTGCAACAATATTGATGACATGTTCTTCTAATAAAGCGGTTCTCGCTTCTTTTTCTGCTGCGACATAAGCCCCTTGGAATTCTTGCAAAATCTCTGCATCGGTTTTTAATTCTGTCTCACCATCTGCCAAACCTTTTTCTAACCACTCATTTAGGTATGGCGTCCTACTTTTTGCACTAGATTCTTTAAATGCTTGCCAATCGGCCTCTAAAACTGCCGTATATGGGATGTTTTGATTGATAAGCCGCTCTATTACCTGCATTCCCTTTTCCTCTGTTATTGGCTCTAAACCTTTATTGCGATAAACGTTAATTAAGTTTAGTTCCTTAATCATACCAATTGCCCAAGGGCCCCATGCAATACTTAGGCCTACCAGGCCTTTCTTTCTTCTGTATGCAATCAGCCCATCTAAAAATGCATTGGCTGCAGCATAGTTTGCTTGCCCAGCGGCAGTAACCAGAGCAGCAACAGAAGAGAAGATTACAAAAAAGTCCAGAGGCTGGTTTTCAAAATATTGATGCAGCAACCAGTTTGATACAACTTTAGTTTCGTAAACTTCATCAAACACTTCCTTAGGCATTTGCGAAATTAGCATGTCTTTGACAATCCCTAAAGAACTAATGACGCCTTTAACTTCTTTTAACCTGTCAGCATTTTGAGTAAAGTATGTCTTAACAGAATTTTCATCTGATAAATCCACGACATCAACCATAACCGTTACACCTTTGGCTTCAAGGCTTTGAACAAATTCGATGCGTTCTTTGACTCTATCATCCAAATCGACGCTTTGCCAATTTGATCGCTCTGGTAAACTAACTCTTCCTAGCAAGATTAGCTTCTTCGCACCTTTTTCCACCAGCCAGTTCGCCACCAATTTTCCTAAAGCGCCAAATGCCCCTGTAAGCATGTAGCTTCCATTTTCATTCATGCGGACAGGCAGTGGCTTGGTCAATTGCGCAGTATTCTTAAGCCTTGCACCATATCGGCGTCCACAACGGTAAGTAATCTGGTCTTCTTCATCGCCATACAAGGTTTGCATCGCTAATTGATTCAAGCTTTCATCTACTGCATTTGGGTCCAGGTCAACGATGCCACCCCATAGGGCTATATATTCTTGGTTTGCTATTAATCTTGATGTGCCCCAAATCGCATTTTGCATCAATTCTGGCTTTTCTTCAGGTGTGATGGCTTGCGCACCTTTTGTTACAAGCCAAAGTTTAGGTGTTTCTTCACTTGCAGCCACGGCTTTCAGCAAGCTCATAACGGTGTATACGCCAACATCACCTGATTGTGAAATATTTTCTATACTAATTTCACTGTTTTTAGGTAAATCAAGATTCCAGAAATGAAGAATTCCCTTTATCTTAACTTTTTCTCTTATCGAATTGTATAGCGTTAGCATATCTTCGTCGTTATTTAGCCTAACCACAGCTTTTTGTTGCTGGATATCAATTGACAAATCGTCTCCTAATGCAACATAAAAAGTTGACTCACCTAATTGGTTTAGAATGCTTGCATATTGGGCACCTGCACCGGTTTTATCACCTAGTATGAGCCAGCTGCCAGGCTCTACTGCTTTTTCAGTTGGCACAATATTGTCAAGTTCCAGCCATTCTAAGTTGTAAAGCCAACTATCTATGGCTTTGAGTGGGTATTTCTGGCTTACACCTTCCAATACCTGAACTCTTAGGCCTTGAATTTCTGCGATCAACTTACCATGTTCACTATACAAATAAATATCACAATCTGTATACGTATCTGTTCTTATAGTTTTTATACAATGGGACCACATTTTTTCTGTCAATGCATCATAAAGTAAAAATTTGTCAACGCTAACAGGTAAGCGCATGTCTATGATGTCCTCAAAGAATTCTAGTGCCACAATCCCTTGGAAACATGCATCCAAAATACCGGGATAGATTTCATAAGCGTCTGGCGTATCCACTTGAGGCATGGTCAATTTAGAAATTGCTTCAGTTTCCCCAATCCAAATTTTTTCAACGGCTGCGAATGTATTGCGATACTCAAAGCCTGAACCCTTGAGCTTTTCATACATTTTTTCTCCAATAGTTTCTGTCATGTTGTTTAACGTTGCTTCTTTTAGTGTTTCTATGTTGATGCCTCTGTTTGCGCCTAAGTTTTGCATTTGCATAAAAGCCCCTGTAGAAACCAATTCAGGAAGGTCGGCATTTGAAACATTGTAGATAGCAAATGTCGCTTCTGCTTCATTAAGTGTTATTTGCAGCTTAGTTGGTTTGTTTACTTGTATAAATGTGGTTTTCTTAAATTCAACCGCATCTAGTGTATAGAAGCCTTTCCCATAATACTCGTTTGCAAGCTGCATCGCCATTTCCATATAACCCGCAGCAGGAAACAATGGATTTCCACCTATGAAATGGTCATCTAAAAACGGAACAAGCTCTTTCTTTAGTTCTAATTCCCATGTGGGTTGGGCAGTTAATAATTTTTTCCCAAGCAAGACACGATTGTATAAACCTAATCGTCTAACTGCATTAGATGATGATTCCACCCAATAGACTTCTCGTTGCCATGCGTAATGAGGCAGCTTAATATAGTTGCCTACGGTTGGGTAAATGCTTGTCCAATCCCTTAAAACACCTTCTGTATATAGCTTTGCTAAAGCATTGTAGAAGGTAGCTTGTTCTGGTTGTTTGCGATTTAACGAGCTAACAAACGTTCCGGCCAAATTTCTTTCTCCACACATCTCTTTTAAGTAATAAGTTAATGCAGGGTGGGGGCCAACTTCCAGAAATTTTGTGTAGCCCGCATCTAAAATTGCAGTAGTTGCATCTGCAAAATAAACAGCATAGCGAACATTGTTCCATAGATAGCTGCTATCCATTTGCTCTGTTACACATTTGCCTGTTGTTGTTGAATAAAGGGTTGTTGTTGGCGTGTTAAAGGTAACATCTGCAATGCCAGCCATAAATTCATCTTTAATTTCTTCCATAAAGCGGCTGTGGAAAGGCACCGTCACGTCCAAGAATTTATTAAAAATGCCCTGTCCTGTTAAATGGCATCCGACTTTTGCCAATTCTTCTTCTTCCCCAGCCAGGGTTACGCCTGAATGGCTGTTAATTGCTACAATATCAACACCTTCATAGTTAGCAATAAGCTCCTCTGCTTCATCTTTTGACATGCTAACAGCCATCATCTTTCCTTTGCCTGTCAACCGTTGTTGCAGGCTGCTTCGGTAATAGATAACTTTAACTGCATCTTCGAAGCTTAAAACACCTGCATTGTAAAAGGCGGCTACTTCTCCTGCACTATGACCCACAATAACATCTGCTTTAATTCCTTTTGACTCCCATAGTTTAATCAGCCCATATTGGATAGCAAAGTTGGCCGGCTGAGCAAGCTTGGTTTGGCTCATTTCGGATGTTTCCTCATCTGCGCGCATGGCTTCAAGCAATGACCAGCTGGCATACTTAGAAAATTCCTTATCGAATTGCTTAACTGCCTCCATGAAAACAGGCTCTGTCTCCATTAGCTCTCTGCCCATCCCCCACCACTGCGGCCCCATGCCGGTGAAAACAAAAACTAAGTCGCCTTCTTCTTGGCGACCTTTTATTGCTCCTAATGTTGGATTGTCTTGGATATAGTCATTTAAATTTTCTTTTAATTGGTCAATGTTCTTTGCTATAACTCCTAAACGGTATGGGTGCTGGTCACGTCTTAGTGCCATGCTATAGCCCAGGTCATATATATTCTCGATGTTGCCAGCCTCAAGGAACGCATGATATTTCTTAGCCATATCAACAAGCCCCGCCTCTGATCTTGCTGATATTGGAAGGATCCTTAACAGTTCATCAGCTTCAGAAGAAACGGCTGGAATCTTAGGTGCTTCTGCTAAAATGGCATGCGCATTTGTTCCGCCAAAACCAAAACTGTTTACTGCTGCCATAGCAATGCCTTCGTGCTCTGGCCAGTCCATAAGTTCCATTGGAACCTTCAAGTTTAGGGCATCTAAGTCAACTGCCGGGTTCACTTTCTTTAAATGTAGATGGGGTGGTATTTGTTTCTTTTTCAAACATAAAGATGCTTTAATGACGCCTGCAACACCTGCAGCACTTTCTGTATGGCCAATGTTTGTCTTAACAGATGCGATGATACAAGGTTTGTCTTTATCGCGGCCACTGGCATATGTTTCTCCTAAGGCGTTAGCTTCAATTGGATCACCAACCGGCGTCCCCGTTCCGTGCATTTCTATATATTGAACCTCGCGCAGTTCGATTCCGGCCTGGTCACAAGCCTTTCTTATTGCCGCTTTTTGCGCATCCCCATTGGGCACAGTGATGCCGCTTGTTTGACCATCTTGATTAACTGCACTTCCTAAAATAACCGAGTAGATTTGATCATTATCTGCAATGGCATCTTTTAAGGATTTTAAGACAACAACAGCTGCCCCTTCTCCTCGTACATAACCATTTGCTGATTCGTCCAATGTTTTACATGTTCCGTCTGGTGATAAAAAGCCACCACGGGATTCCGCTATTGTATACTGGGGCGCAAAGTTTAATAAAACACCACCTGCAATGGCCATTTTACATTCCTTGTTTCTGATATTTTGGCATGCTGTATGAATGGCAACAAGTGACCCCGAACATGCAGTGTCAATTGCAAGGCTTGGGCCTGTGAAATTGTAAACATACGAAAGTCTGTTGGCAACCAAGGTCATCATACTGCCTGTTGCGGAATGCAGGTCAATTTGATCAAGATGATCTAAATCAAACTGTACATGTTGATAGTCCAAGGTAAAAGCACCAATGAAGACGCCTGTATCGGATCCTGAATATTTTTCGGTTACAATGCCAGCGTCCTCCATTGCTTCCCAGCTGACTTCCATTAAAACGCGTTGTTGTGGATCCATAAATGTTGCTTCTCTTGGGGTAATCCCAAAAAAACGAGGGTCAAATTGATTATAGTTATCAATAAATCCGCCTCTTTGACTCACGGTTTTGCCACTAAATGAGCGTTCTTCGTGATAGAATGTATGCCTGTCCCATCGATCTTTAGGGACATCAACAATCGCATCTTTCCCATTTTTCAAAAGATCCCAAAATTGATTAACGTCATTAGAACTTCCGGGAAAGCGGCAGCCAATTCCCACTACCGCAATCGAGTCTTCTTTATATTTCTTATCATTGAATGTGATGTTTTTCATAATTTATAAACCTCCTGAGAATTTGGAATTTCTTTTATTAGGCTAGACGATTTTTTGAACATTTGTGAAAGCATGCATTGTTTGATTAGTTTTTAGGTTAATCAACTCAAAATCCACCCCATTTTGAAGGCAAGCTGTTTTTAATACTTCGACACATGCATTGATGCTGCTGTCGGGTGTAGATGCACCACTGCATATTACTAGTGTTGATACACCATCAATCATAGAAGTATCGATATCTGCTTCAGATTCAACATGTTGGGTTTTGGGGCAATGTTCAGAAGCAATGTTAAAGAGCTCTGTAGAATTGGCACTAGCCTTCCCGCCTACAATTAATAAGCAGTCCGCATGCTTAGCTAGTTCTCTCATTTCAGCTTGCCGGTCAGCTGTCACATTGCAAATAGTATAGTGATGATTGATAGAAGGCACTAAGCTAGTACAGTATCTCACAATCTCTTCATATCTTTTTGAGTTATATGTTGTTTGAGATACCATATATGTTACAGCTGAGCTAGGAACATAAACTGGCATGATTTGCTTAGCATGCGCAAGGTTTTCAATTAAGGTAATCCTAGTTTTGCTCCACCCAATCGTCCCGATAATTTCAGGATGCTTAGAATCTCCTACCAGAATCACATCGTAGTCTTGTTCTGCCGCTTTCCGAACAATTCTATGAACATTTTTTACTTTTGGACAAGTTTTATCAATTACCTCTGTGCCCCTTCTTTTCAAAGAATCAATGGTATGTTCCGGAACACCATGAGCACGAATCAATACTTTTGATTTCAAAGGTTGCTCTACGTCATCAATATCATGAATCAGCTTTACACCTTTATCTTGCAAGTCTGATATCACAACAGGATTATTAATAATTTCACCATACATGTATAATGTTTTGTTGAAAAATGGTGTTTCTAAATTCTCGTTGGCCGCATTTACTGCCGACGTTACCCCGAAACAAAACCCTGAATACTTTGAAACATAACAAATCATTTGGTTTCCCTCCTAATAGAATTTTGGGGAGTGCTTTTTGTCACGTGTAAATGTCATAATACGGGAGAGAGGTTGAACCCCAAACTGGGATTCAACCTCTTTGTAGCTACTACGGACATAGTCCATTTATTATGGATTTATTGGATGAACGTATAAATAGACATGATGAGATTTTATTAAAACGCCTCTAATTGACACTATGGACAAGGCTTACGGCTTACTTGGATTATGTAAGTTTCAAAAAAATAAAATAATTTAAATATTTTATATAATGCAGCAAACTTTTACAAAAATATCGCGTATATCGTTTCATGAGTACAAAAAAATACTATACATCATGGTATCTTGCTTATGATTTCCAAACCAACAGTAACTTCTCGTATATCACCAAAAATAGAAGTTTCAATAGTCGCTAACATCTTATGACGATTCACTTTCTTTATTAGTCCCTCTAGCCCAACCATTGGGCCATCGGTTACAACAATAGAAGACCCTTTAATATATCCATGTGACATCGCTATACACTCTTCTTTGTTAAGGAGCTTGTTTAAAAAAGCGCGATCCCCTTCTTGCATTTCAAAAGATAAATCCATATGGCTGTTGCCATATCGCAACAACTTTAAAGCCTTCTCTGTACGAGAGATATATGGTTTGATTTTTAAGTAAAAGTCTAATCCGTTCATCTCGGATTCAAGAAAAACGTATCCTGGTATCCAACGCCTTTTTTCCGAAAAAACGACACCAGCTTTCCTGAAACAGGCATCAAACATTGGCACAAATGGCCTTAATCCATCAACACGCCAGCTTCTGGATATTATGTTTGCTACTTCGTGTTCATATCCTGTCATAACGAACAACGCATACCACGCCACTTAATAAGCCTCCTGTACTTTGAAAAAGGGCAAACTTCTGGCCTTTCATGTGCTATATAAACCAAGCACACTACCGCTTTAACCCATGTATGTTCCTCGCTTCCACCACCACGACCTACCGATGAAATGGTTTATAGCGAGTGCATAAGAAAAAAGTCAACAAAATTAGTCAAGATTTTCTTTTAGTCGAGATTATGCGACTAAAACGTAGAAATCACAAATGCGTAAAGGTTTAATTAGTAATTAAACCTTTACGCATTTGTGATGGACATATATAAGTGGTAAATTTATTCAAGGCAAGCCTATCTCAATTTTAGATGTAAAAAAACGGGAGCGTGTTCTTTATGAAAAAATTTGTAGTTGCATTGTGTCTGGTAACTTTGGCAGTTCCGATGTTTATTGCAAGCGCAACACCAATGAGTGTTGCACATTATGAGGTTCAAGACGAGGTTGTTTCTGCATTTAATATACTCCCTGTTAAACTTGTTGGAAAATAATTGGCAGAATAATCAAACTCAACACCCAGGTGTTCTTTAGCATGATCAAATATTATTTTTGTGCAATTGATTCCTCCGTATTCTGTAAATATAACCGAACCATAGAAAGCCAACGCAAAATAAGGGAGGCTTTCTTTTTTTTGTCCTAGCTCAAGCATATCACAAGCACGGTTTATCGCAAAATTCGGCAAACTCATTAGCCGACTATGCTCTCGTGCAAACTCTTCACCTTCTTCGACTACTTTAAGCGCATTTTTGTACTGCTTATTAAGACCTAAAAACTTAGAGTAGTTGTATAGAACTGTTTCATACATTCGCACTTTCTCGTCTTCATCAACAATATAAGTGTCCATAGATTTTATTAAATTCTTGTACATTCTTAAGCCGCGTTGCCGTGCACTATCGTTTTCTTGACTTGCATAATATCCTGCTAATTGGTTAACAATTACAATTTCGTAGTAGCTTAAACGACATTTGCTTAAAGTTTTCTCTTCAAATTTAGGGAAAGTAACAGCTAAAGCCTTTTGTAATATCTCCAGATATTTTTCATTTTCTCCTTCTTTGCCGCATATAATTGTTGCTCTTGCATAAAGAATAAATTGCGATTTCAAGCTTAATTCGTTACAACTCTTAGTGTTCTCTAATAATCCCAACAATTCTTCTGCCTCATCATACTTGCTAAGGGCAAGCAGAGTATTAATTTTGTCTCGTATTTCTCTTTCTTTAAAGTCCTCTAAGGATGGAAAGCATGTAAGATAAAGGTCTGTATACCGGCCCAGCCGTTGCATTATAGCTTCCAAGTGATATATATTTGCCATTATAGTATCATTTTCAATTTTTGATAAATTATTTATGGAACATATGCCTCTGCAAAGCTGCTCTTGACTCATATTGGCATCCTTGCGCAAATTGTAGATAAAGTCGCCAATACTATTGCAGGCAATAGGTTTGCCGTAAGTTTTTGGTTTTGGTGAAACAGGCAATAAATCCAAGCTTTCGACACCATATGTTTCAAGTGCTATACCAAACACCTCTTTAGCTACATTTAATACATGATTAGCCCGTTCTTTTTTATGTAACAAGGCGTAACCAAAATAAGCGCATTGTAATAAACTGCGGCAATGTTTTAAATGCTTTAGCTTCAAAAGGCAGATGGCAAGGTTAAGCAAAAAATCCGGTATGTGTTTCCCGTGGTCACATCTGCAAGACGTGTGATAGCCATCTATGCAAACATCTGCCGCTTGGCGATAGTCTCCATCTTCCATTAGTAATAAAGATAAGGATAGCAATATGGGCGTTAGTTTTTTTTCTTTAGATTCCGTATCAATGAGTGTATTAGATAAGCCAAGAAGAATCTTTTTTAACAGCGTGATTGCTTCTGTCAATGCGCCGTCCGCCGCATACGTCAGTGCTAACGAATGCAAAAGCGTTGGTTCTTCCAAATACATAAGCGTAGGGTCGAAGTTATTTTCATCGAAATCTGTATATGTTATTTCCATTGCTTCACGAATTAAGGGCAATATCACTTGTGATGGTTTTTTTAATCGTATATATAATTGCACTTTTAGGCTCAGGAGAAGCTGTCGATTACGACCAGTTTTAAAACCTTGATGGGTTCCTAATATAGCAATTTGCTTTTCTGCATGTTTAATTGCCTGGGGGGTATCGCCGTGCTTAATCAGATGTCGAATCTCATCTCTTTTTGCATACACTGCTGTAGTTTCTGTTTCTAAAAATGGTAAAAAGAAACGTGCAAAGTCTATATCAAGGGTAGCCAACAAAGCCTTTAGAGTGCTTAACTTGGGCTTGTACACATAATTTTCTAAGCGGTGTAAGGATATATTTAGCATCGTATTTTTATTAACTTCATTCAACAGATATTCTCTGCTCCAATTTTTGCGTGTGCGCATTTTATTAACAATATGGCCAGGTAGTATGCTTAACATAAAGAGCCCCTTCATCATTTGTTTATACTGCTTGAGATAATAGCTAAAAGCGCAAAAATTGTCAATGGAGATAATGTAAAATTTATGGAATATTGTAAAATTGATAATTGTTTTGTAATTTTAATAAATGCCGTTTTCACGGCATTTACTAATGGGAGCTATTTAGTTTGTACAAGCTCGTACATTACATAATATGATTGGGACAAAAAAGTGTGACAAGCTAAAAACTATATACATTGCAATTCTCATATATTTTGTTTATACTTTCACAAAGGCTATTTTCCAGCAAAGGATGGGTTTGTAATGATAACAATCGGAATAGACATTGGTACATCGGCAGTAAAATTATTGGCAATAGACATGACCGGCAAAGTTTTGCATACGGTAAGCCGCGACTACCCGCTGTATATGTACGACAACGGCTACAGTGAACAAGACCCCACCGACTGGTGGGCTCAAACTGTGCTTGGCTTGCAAGAATTGTGCCAAAAATGTCAGGGGCAAGAAATTGCGGCGGTAAGCTTTAGCGGGCAAATGCATGGCTTGGTGGCATTGGACGAAAACGATAATGTACTGCGTCGTGCCATACTATGGAACGACCAGCGTACCCAGGCAGAATGCGACTATTTGAACAATACCATAGGCCGCGAGGTACTGCTTGACAATGTGGCAAATGTGGCCCTAACCGGCTTTACCGCGCCCAAAATATTGTGGGTAAAGAATCATGAACCTGAAATTTTTGCAAAAATCAAAAAAATAATGCTGCCAAAAGACTATATTGCATACAAGTTAACCGGAGTATTTGCTACGGACTATTCAGATGCATCCGGCATGCTTTTGCTGGACGTCAAAAAGCAGGATTGGTCTGACAAGCTGTTGGAAATAGTAGGTGTAAGCCGCGACCAACTGGCTAAATTGTTTTATTCATATGAATCGATAGGAGCCGTAACCCCGGAAGCGGCAAAAGAAACCGGGCTGCCCACCACAGCAAAGGTTGTAATTGGCGGCGGCGACCAAGCCGTTGGCGCAATAGGAAGCGGTATTGTGTCCGGGGGGATGTGTTCTGTTTCGCTTGGCACGTCTGGCGTGCTTTTTGTGGCGGCAAATGACTTTGCTGTGGACAGAAGCCCCGCCGCAATCCATGCGTTTTGTCACGCAACGGGCAAGTATCACTTCATGGGTGTGACTTTGTGCGCTGCCGGGTCCAACAAATGGTGGGTAGAAGAAATTTTGCAAACCACCGACTACGCGGCCGAGCAGGCTAATATCAATGAATTAGGCAAAAACAATGTATACTTTTTGCCGTATCTATCAGGGGAAAGAACCCCGCACAATGACCCGCTTGCACGTGGCGCGTTTGTGGGAATGAGCACCACCACCACCCGGGCAGACATGACCCAGGCTGTTATGGAAGGCGTAACATTCAGCCTTCGCGATATATTGGAGCGCGTGCGCGAACTTGGCGCAGATGTAAAAACCGCGCGTATAATTGGCGGCGGTGCCAAAAGCCCGCTGTGGTGCCAAATGACGGCGGATATTCTAAGGCTTAAAGTAGAAAAAATACAGGCCGGTGAAGGCCCTGCCTTTGGTGCGGCAATTTTGGCAATGGTTGGCGCGGGCGCGTTTGCAACCGTGGAAGAAGCATGTACAAAACTTATTGCCGTAAGCGAAAGCTTTTTACCAAACGAAAATACCGCCGCGCTGTACGACAAATGCTACCCAATATATAAAAATTTGTATGATGCGTTAAAGCCCAGCTTTCATGCCGCTGCTACGTTACGGGACTAAATAGAATTGGGTGATAAACCTTGACTGACAAAAACAAAGACAAATCCGACAAGCCCTTGCCAAGTAAAATTCCACGCGGCATGACAATTATTTTCCTTGTGCTGGCCGGTGTTTTCCTGCTGACTATGTTTATGAACAGCCGCGGAAATAGCACCCAGGAAATAGACTATGCGCAATTTCTTGAATATTTAGAAGAAGGCCGCGTAGAGCGGGTGGAGGTACGCGGCGACAGGCTGCGTATCATCCTTACGTCAACAACGCCAGCAGCCCCGCGCCCGCAGCCTGAGGATGATAGCTTTGCGCGCAATTTAGGCAACATGTTGGCAACCCAAAATGCCGAAACTCTTGCCCGACGCGAACTTGCCGAGCGTACATTTTATACCGGGCGTATGCCAGACCCAGATCTTCTTGATCGTTTGCGCTACCACAATGTAGAATATTCATCACCTATTGTAAACTACAATTGGCTGTTTAGTATGTTCATGAATTTTGGCTTTTTTATATTGATAATCGTAATTTTCATGTTTGTTATGAGGCGTATAGTGGGCGGCCGTGGCGGTATAATGTCTATGGGGCAAAGTAATGCCAAAGTCCATATGGAAAAGCGGACGGGCGTAACCTTTGATGATGTAGCGGGTCAGGACGAAGCAAAAGAGAGCATGATGGAACTTGTTGACCTCTTGCACCACCCGGAAAAATATGCCGAAATAGGCGCGGTACAACCCAAGGGTGCGCTTCTTGTTGGCCCGCCCGGGACGGGTAAAACCTTGCTTGCAAAAGCCGTTGCCGGTGAGGCAAACGTTGTGTTTTTCTCGCTGTCCGGGTCAGATTTTATAGAGATGTTTATGGGCGTTGGCGCGTCTCGTATGCGTGACCTATTTAAACAGGCCGCGCAAAACACGCCATGTATTATTTTTATAGATGAAATAGACACAATTGGTAAAAGCCGCGATAACTCCTTTGGTAATGCAAGCGAAGACCGCGAAAACACCCTGACGCAGCTGCTTTCAGAAATGGATGGTTTCGATTCCACAAAGGGTGTAGTAATTTTGGGTGCCACCAACCGCCCGGATACACTTGACAAAGCACTGCTTCGCCCGGGCCGTTTTGACCGCCGCATAAATGTAGAGCTTCCAGACCTTAAAGGCCGCGAAGCAATATTGCAAGTTCATGCCAAAAAAGTAAAACTCGGCCCCGATGTAGACCTGTCACGCATTGCAAAAATAACATCCGGCAGCGCCGGTGCGGATTTAGCAAATATGATAAACGAAGCCGCGATAAACGCTGTCCGCATGAAGCGCACTAAAGTTAACCAAGAGGATTTGCTTGAGGCGATAGAAGTGGTAATCGCCGGCAAGGAGAAAAAAGACCGCATCATGAGCGAGAAGGAAAAGCGCATAGTTGCCTTCCACGAAATTGGGCACGCCATAGCCCGCGCTGTGCAGCGCGCCACAAAGCCGGTGGAAAAAATAACGATTATCCCGCGCACCAAAGGGTCGCTGGGTTATGTATTGTCTGCCCCGGAAGAGGAACGCTTCATCCAAACAAAGGAAGAGCTATTGTCCGAAATAATTTGCTGTCTGGCAGGCCGCGCCGCGGAAGAAGTGGAGTTTGACACACAAACCACCGGCGTCGGCAGTGACGTAGAACAAGCCACGCGCATTGCCCGTGCAATGGTAAGCATGTATGGCATGAGCGAAAAATACGGTATGATGGGTTTGGAGAGCATACAAAACCGCTATCTTGATGGGAGGTCGGTATTAAACGTATCTGACCAAACTGGTGCAGGCTTGGACGAAGAAGTGCGTAAAATATTGGACGACTGCTACAAGCGCGCCGTGGAAATCCTAAAAGAAAAACACGATATAATGCGCGAAATAGCAGAATTCCTTGTTGCAAAAGAAACGCTTACCGGCGACGAGTTTATGGATATGTATGAGGGGAAGAAAGACGATTTCCCCCAGCTGTACTAAAAACAGGCGTTGACAAATGCCTCAAAAATAGCAGCATGGTTTTTATCCGCCCCTGCCAAAGCTTCTGGATGCCATTGAACGCCTAGTGCAAATTTTTTGCCCTTGACTTCAATGGCTTCTATTATTTCGTCGTCTGCAATTGCATTTACATAAACATTTGTGCCGGGTTTGCCAACAACTTGGTGATGAATGGAGTTGACCTGTATTTCGGCTTTACCAATTATTTCGCGCAATTTGCCTTGCAGTTTGATACTGTGCAAATATGTTTGCCAGCACAAATTAGGCTGCTGCTGGTTCCTTGCGCAGCGGTGGTTGTCTATATGCTGGGTAAGGGTACCGCTGCAGGCTACATTTAATACCTGTGAGCCGCGGCAAATGCCCAATAGTGGAATGTCCATTTCCAAGGCCAGGCGGCATAGCGCAAGCTCGAATTCATCCCGGGCGGCATTGGGCGGCTCTGTTTTTGGGTGTACTCCCTCATTATAATGGACGGGGTCAATATCCCCGCCGCCGGAAAGTATAAGCCCGGAAACATTTTGCAAATATTCTTTGGCATTTTCCGTACTATAGGGTAAAATTATCGGCAGGCCACCTGCGTTAATTACGCCTGATGTATATGATTTGTGCAAGACAAATTTGTTTGATTTTCGGATGTTTGGGGTTACTCCTATTAGTGGTCGCATATTAGAAAGTCCTTCCTATTTGGAGCGTTACTGTCATTCCGGGCTCACGTCATTCTAATTCATGAATAAATATTCAAACAGCAGTCTGAGCCGTTTTGGTTTAGCCTAATAAAAGGTCATTTTCGGTCTAAAAATGGCTTCATTATTCATGAAACGGCATAA
>Ga0131853_10010484_pt1 | contig 16944 bp, 16 predicted proteins | sample TergutLab28metaG_FD_92764 | JGI IMG/M metagenome (GOLD analysis project Ga0131853, IMG submission 92764) | Labiotermes labralis P1 segment gut microbial communities from Petit-Saut dam, French Guiana - Lab288 P1 (version 2) (version 2) | ecosystem: Host-associated > Arthropoda: Insects >...
GACTTAATGCAGAACCAGAAATCTCTAAAGATAAGGGCGCACGTTCATGCGTAAAATCATCCGTATCATCTTGGTTTGCCTGCTGGGCCTGGCCGCCTTTGCCACTGCCGCAGCGACGCGGTTCGTCACCTACACGCAATTCGGTGCCGTGGGCGACAGTGAAACCTGCCCGTGCGCGTGAATTCCGGCACGTTTTACATCGGCGAGTCCGGCCGCACGGCCATTATCCAAACCAGCACCGACTGGACCGGTGCAGCGTTCATTATCGACAACACTGATGTACCGATTACGAACGCGTTTTACCGCTACAACATCTTTGAGGTGCGTTCGGCGCTGGCCACCGTTAACCGCGCCGCTGAAGTGGACGCTTTGTACGTCGGCATAACAAACGTGGGCATCAACGGCCTGGTGATTGACGACGTGAGCACCTGGCGCAACCGCTTCCCCTGCTTTATCTCGCCCAACCTGTTCAGTGCCAACCATGAGTATGGCAACGACATGCTGCGCATTGGCTTATTTTGGGATTGGCTGTTCTCGCACCACAATGCGCCCCCATTGAGATTGCGCAGGAAGTTACTTTGCGCAACGTAGACGTTACCAGCAGCAGCCGCTTGCGTTTAAGTCGCAGCATTCTCGAGTTTCGGCAATGTATTTTTTCAACTATAAATGTAACAAGAGCATAACAGCAAGCGTGGCAATTTTAAAATCATAATAGCAGAGACCCGCAGGCGTGCCCAAAACAGGTACGCCTGATATTTTTACAAAAATTATTGACAAACGATAATTTTCATGCTATGATATTATCGATAAACAATAACAAGACCAAAAGGATGCTGCCCGGCGGGCTGGGCGGCAAATCGCAACGCAGGGAGGAGAATGATCTTACCGTATGATCGTAATTAATTTAGATGCGATGCTTGCCCGGCAAAAGATGAGTTCCAGTGAGCTTGCCCGCCGCGTGGGAATCACGCCGGCAAATTTATCAATCCTTAAAACCGGCAAGGCAAAGGCAATTCGCTTTTCAACCCTTGCAGCCATTTGTCGGGAACTTGCCTGCCAGCCAGGCGATATTCTCAAGTTTCAGGGAGAATATTTTGCGCAACAGAAATTGGAAGGCAGCAATTTGACGCTGGAAGAAATGTATCGGCGTTTTTTAATGGAGCGAGGCTGGGACGGCAAGTTTGACATCCAGGCAGATACGCCACCAAACAATGATTGAGCCTGAAGGAGGATTTGACATGAATGAGCAAGTTGTTGAACCAGTCCCGCCGCTGCCTCCTTGACCATTTGCGCCCTGATCGCCTCATTTCTGTTTTGGAGTTGGGGTGAATTTAACCTGGACTTTGCGTTGAGTTATAGCCTGTTCTTTGCGCTGATCAACCGCGAAGCGGAACTGTTGCTGGACGAGTGGGCAAGATAATTTGCGAAAATGTTGTAACATACGCATTTATGTGCTATAATGGCAAAAGAATTTCAGTTTTTAGAAACAGGAGAGCTGCTAAAATGCACGCGAACTACTTTTGCACCTGGCACCTGATGTATTGGTTCCCTGAGAATGGCGGCGTTGCAAATTTACAAACACGCGATGTCCTGTGCGACGACTTGCTCTTTGGCGAAGGTGGCATTGCGGTGAAGCACTACCCTGAAGTGCGCAAAGATTTATATTTACTGCTCGATGACGGCTGGGATGTTCACGCAAGCCGGGGCAGTACGTTGCCGGAAGATATGTGGTTTAAGCCTTACATCGGTTCATGTGAGTTAAGCGAGGAGAAATTTCCAGGCTATGGCAATACGCCGCCCGAACGCCTGAAGACCCTCACCAAAAAAGTGAAAGCGCTTGGCTGGAAGGGCCTTGGCATTTGGATCAGCCCCACAGTTTCCCATAGCCCTGAAGTTCAGGGCAGCGGCGGCAGTTTCGCCGATTTCTTCCGCAAGCGCATGGAGTGGAGCAAATTCGCCGGGGTGGGCTACTGGAAAGTGGACTGGGGCGACTATGACATGAGCGACAAACACCGCAAGCTGCTGTCAACGCTCAAAGAAGAGATTTACCCAGAGCTCATCATGGAGCATGCATATAATCGAAAAGCTTATCACCCCAAAGGCGCGGAAAGCCGCTTTGGCCTGGCAATTCACCGGCACAGGCTGGCGTATTCCGATGTGCTGCGCCTTTATGATGTGGCCTTCGCGCTGTCGATTCCCACAACACTTTCGCGCGTGGCTGCATTGCTAAAATACCCGGTGAAAATCAAGCCGGGTTGCATGGGGTTGATCAATGCCGAGGACGAGGTGTATCTCAGCACAACGCTGGGCCTGGCATTCGGTGTGATGCGCTTTGACATTGGCGATGCAGCCATCAACAGTGGGCCGAACTGGGCATTTGGCGGTGAGGGAGATTTTCCTGCCACACGCCCGGCTCGGCGCCAGCATGACGAAGTCCTGCGAGCTGTGCGCTGGCAGACAGACTTCGCGCCGGCTTTCAAGGCTGATTTGGGCGAGAGCACGGTCTCGCAAGAACTAGGCGAAGACCGTTGGAATTTTACGCCTGACGAAACCTGGGAAAAAGCGCTGCACCAAAGCGAAGAAGCTTTTATGCAAAGCGCCCCGCTGGTCACCGCCCGCAATGTGAACGCGCCGAAACTCATTGCCTGTAACGAAAGCCCACCTTATCTTGTGGCCTGCCGTAACCCGAATGGCGCGATGAGCATCGCTACGCTAGGCCGCGTAACACCGCAGCGGGGCTATTTCGCGCCGAAAGTAGATGTGCATTGGAATGTTGGCGCGAACAGTGGCACAATTGGCGTGTTTGGGCATTTTAAGTCGCTCACACTGGCATTTGATAAAAATCTGACCGGCAAGAAAATTCTCGTGAAAGATTTGCTTTGCGATGATTTTGTAGATGTGACGGACCAAGTGCAGGTCAGCGGCAACACGATTTCGCTTGATGGTGCATGGATGGAAGGCCTGTGTGAAAACCGGCCGGGAGATTGTTCGGAGCCTGGGCTTGTGATAAAAATTGGCGAACGTTTTGCACAAGTTGAAATACCCATTGCGAAGCCAAAGCGCCCAGCCTTTGGCTGGCTGTGCGTTGCGCAGCTGAATATTGCAGGCAGGTTGAAAGCATTCGCGGTGCGGCGCCACGGTGCACGCAGGCAGAAAAAACACACCGGCTACATTCAATGATGGGAGGGTACGTTCATGGGAAAGCTGCGTGCCATGCTTGAGCAAGTCCGCGAACGTGAACACGAAGAAGGTCGCCTGAGTGTGAAGGAGTACGTCTCTTTTGCGCTGACACAGTTTGGCCTGGCAAGCATTGGCGCTGTGCCCGGCGGACAGCGCATGATGTTTTATGAGTCCATCGGTATTCCTATTGACCGCGCGGGGTTTATTATCTTCGCCTCCGGCTGGTGGGATTTGTTTAGCGACCCCATTGTTGCAACGGTGATTGACAAAGGCAAAACCGGCCCCGGCCAGCCGGGCAAACTCAAGCGTTGGCTTGCGCCCATGGTGCCGTTTTTTGCAATGGCATCGGTTTTGATGTTCATCAACCCGCCAACAGACAGCATTAACGCCAAGATTGTTGTGTGCTTTCTGGCTTACTTTATTTATGAAGTATTCGCGACTTTTACGGGCATTTCATTCCAGACCATGCGTGTGGTTATGAGTCCACTACAGGATGAACGCAGCAACTACTTAACGTTTGGCAATATTTTTGGGCAACTCACGGGCGCTTTGCCGGGATTGATTCCCGTGGCGTTCAGTTTGCTCGCCGAGAGCAGCGAGTATCGCCCGGCCATGCTGCGGGCCAGCACGTTTTTCACGGTGATTGCTATCTTTTTTGCGATTATCGGCACAGCGACTGCTCTGTTTTCAAAGAATTTGAAGGAACGCGTGTTTGCCCCAAAGCGCAGCGACCGCTTCTTTGAAAATCTGCGCACTTTTTTCCGAAATAAATACTTTCTTTTGCTTTGGACAGCAAATATTCCGAACATCCTCGCCCATGTTGGCTGGACCGCTGCACCGTTTTTCTTTCGTGACAGCGTGGGTAACTTTGCCGTGCAAACTCTGGTATGGACAATCACGGGAGTCCCAACCGTACTCGCCACACTGCTGGCCCCAAAGCTGATTAAACGCTTTGAGCCACGCAAAGTATTGATTTTCAGCAGGCTGCTCAATGCCGGGTGTAAACTCACAATATTCTTTGTCACTGGCGCATTGGGCTATACGACAATTCCCGGCCTTGCGGTGCTGGTGGCTTTGTTCACCATTTCATCTATCCCAACCGGAATTGAAGGCATTGCCGACAATATTCTGCAAATCAACACTTTCGACTACACCGAATGGGAAACCGGCGAGCGTGCCGAAGCCACGACATTTGTTGTTGGCGGCATGCTCAACAAAGCCATGGGAAACCTGGGGCCGTTATTGACAGGAATGCTGATGGCCCGGGCAGGATTCCAGGAAGGCGAAGGCGTGATGCAAAGTTTGCGCACCCGCGATGCGCTGTTTATGTTCTACACCGTATTCCCCGCCGTAGCCGGGTTGCTGACAACGATCCCCTATTTCTTCTATAAACTGCAGGGGCCCATGTTTGACCAGGTACAGGCGGACCTGGCCGAGCGCCGCAAATTAGCAAAAACAGAAAGTGAGAACGAAGAACATGTTACAGTTTAAACCAAACGAAATCATTGTCCCAAAAGCGCAGTATTTGCTCTACGGTTTTGAGAGCCATGGCAATGTGATTATCCCGCCGCATTACCAGCCGAAGAAGTTTAGCGGCGACACTTTGTTGTGGATTTTACCCGTTAACCCGGAACAGGGGCAGGCGGTCAAGCTCACTTGCGGGCACTATGACGTGAAAAATGGGCAAGTCAAGTTCATCGGCACTTACGCAAAAGAAGAATTTCCCGCACGCCCGGCCTGTGATTTCTTTGGCCAGGGCATCAGGTTTGAACTGGAACATGGTGATGTTTTCGAGCAAGCTTACGCGCGGTTTTATTGGGACAACCTGCTGCCGCAAATCGCCGAGCGTACTATGATGCGCAACAAGCTTGACGTGCGCGATGGCTATGTGATGTCTACGCTCAACAAAAAAGCCTATGCGGGCACCTACCCTGCTGTGGACCATGAGTTCCACATGAAGGGGCGCTTTGCCGTTGGCGGGGCCGCGGAAGCAAGTTTGATCCGCCGGATGCTGGAATTGCAATTAAAAGTAATGCGTGAATATAAAACCGGGCAGTCAAAAAACCTTTGCGCAATTCAGCCCAACCGCGCCCGGGAATACGACGTGTGGCGCAAAAGTTGTGATAAAAAAAACAACGCGCAGATGTTTCGCATTACGGCAAATGTTGAGTTTGTGGAAGGTATGTATCACTATTACTGCCTGACAAAAGACATTGATTTTTTGCGCACACACATTGACGCGACCGAACGCAACTGCGATTATATTGAAAGCTTCATTCAGCCCGATGGCTTGCTGGATTCGCATGTGTATTACGAGGATCAGGTCATCAAAGACGGGCCTGTGGCGCAGGCGCAGTGCTTTGCGGTGAACGGTTTTAGATTGATGGCAAAGCTGGAAACGCTGCTTGGCCGAAACGACCAGGCAGCGCACTATGAACATTTGGCGAATAAACTTGGCGAGGCCATGCAACTCTTCTGGGACGCTGACAAGGGCCGCTTTATCGACTGGATTGACAGCCACGGTGAACGACATGATCATGTGCATTTGTTGGCGAACCAGCTGCCGACGATGCTGGGCCTTGCGAGCGAGGAGCAGGCCCAAAAGTGCGCTGAGGCCATCCAGCAGCACAGCGAGATTTGGGCGAAGTTCCCGAGCTTTGTTGCGGCGAAAATTGAGGATTACACCGATAGTGAACTGGGCTGCCCATATGACTTATGCGCGGCCGGGCGCTATTGGTGCTGGGACGCGGAGTTTTTAGCCTGGCAAAACGACGGCGAAGCGCTGCTGCGGCAGTTGCTGCAAGTAGCCGAACAGGCGAAGATTGACGGCTTCCTGATGGGCGAGCGCTATGACATGAATTATGTGTATTACATAGACGACAAGAACTGGCACGGCGCGTCGCTTTATTATGAGTACCCAAACGTGTTTTTGTATGTGCTGATGTGCCACTATCTTGGCGTGCGGCGCGGGTTTGACTGCGATGTGGAACTCAAGCCACTCATCAACGAGGGCACGGTGACATTGGAGGCTTATGGCTTGTCTTACACCGTAAAAGATGGACAACTTACGCTGAAAAACATTGGTGTGCGGGCGCTTTCGGTCAAGTTGCCGCTCCATGGCAGGCGACTTGTGTTGGAGCCGGGAGCAGAACAAGTGATGACTTAAAGTGCGTTACTTTCGGCGTTTGGCAATTGCCTGGCCAATGCGGTCGAACTTGGCGAGCAGCTGCGCGGGTGTTTGCCTGCTGAGCCAGAGATAAGCTGCGAGTAGGCTGCCCACAAAGCCCGGCACTTTCGCTGCGTGGAGGATGTTTTTCACGTAGTGGATAGAAAAGCGGGAGTCTTGCCGTAATGGCACGGTGTCGCAGGTTTCCATATACCAGCCAAGCATGTTCGCCTGCATGCCTGCGATTTGATCGGCATATGCCGGGTCATTGATCAAATTGAAGCGCTCGCCACAAGCCAGGTCATAAAATTCGTCTTGTTCTTGTGCACGGCGGATGTATTTGTATTGCCGTGTGCGCAGCATGGCTGCCTTTGTGTGGGTGCCGTCTTCACAGGCCTGGAGTTCCATACGTGGGGCGTATTCGCCATTGGGGTTGTGGGTTGCAGGGTCGTATTCCATGCAGTGGAGCTCGCCTGGATTGCGGCCGCCTTCGCAGCAGACGAAATCGCGATGTGTCAAAGTTTTATTGGCCATGGCAGGCAGCAGGCTTTTAGAAAAATGCGAACGCGTGATGTCTGTGCCGGTGATGTCGGCCACGGTGGCGCACAAGTCGGTGAGTTCCACGAGGTTGTGGTTCACGCCCGGGTCAACTGGCGTGCCCTTTGGAGGCTTGATGAGCAAGGGCACATTGACCAGGCAATCGGGAAAGCAATTTTGCGATTTTTCCACCAGGCCATAGTCGCCGGTGTAGTCGCCGTGGTCGGACAACACAAACACGGCCGTGTTGTTATAGATACCTTCTTCGCGCAATGCCGCCAGCACGCGACCAATTTGATCGTCGACTTTCGCACACATAGCAAGGTAGGTTGTGCGCAGTTCGTCGAAGCGGGATTCGTCCCAATGGCCCACACGCAATGCGTCACGCAGACCGCGCTCCATCAGGGGCTTTCCGTTGTCGTCCTGGATTGTGGGGATGCGCGGCGGCAGCTTGGTTTTGTTGATGAGATCATAGTATTTCTGCTCAATTTTGTAGGGCGGGTGCGGATCCCACAGGCCAATGAAGAGGAAAAACGGCTTACGTTTTGGCCGGCGCTTGAGGAAGCGTACTGCGCCGCCGATGACCAGGTCGTCGAGGTTTGTGGCAATGTCATTGGGATGCTCTGTTGGAATGCGCCCATGCATGAAAGAGAAGAAGGTGTCGCTGTCCGGCGCGCCACGGTCGGGCTGAAAAAGCTTTGGGCGCTGCTTGCCGTGGGCGTAGACGTATTCGTCAATGAGCGCTTTGTGGTATTTTGAGTGCTGCCCGGCCATGAGATCGCCCCGGGGAGAGCTTGCGGTATAGTAGCCTGCCCGCTTCATGTCGCTGAACAGGTTTTCTTCATGCGGTTGCTGCAAAAAGCCCTGCGTGCGGTGGCCGAAGGTATGCGGGTAGAGGCCCGTCATGAACGAGCAGCGGCTGGGCACACACACCGGGCTTTGGCAAAAGGCCTGCGAGAACGACACACCCTCTGCCGCGAGGGCATCAAGGTTTGGCGTGTGGGCGGCGGGGTTGCCCAGGTGACGCAAGCTATCGGCCCGCATTTGGTCGGGGTTGATGATAATGACGTTGGGCTTCATGGCAGTTCCTCCTTTGAGACCACCAGTATAGCATAGTTTAAGTGAATTGACAAGAGAAGAGGTAGTGCTATGCCGCCGTTGAGCATGCTCATCAAGCCGGTTTCAGGCAGCTGCGATTTGCGCTGCCGCTATTGTTTTTATCAGGAGCAGAACCGTGGCAAGATGACAGCCGAACTGCTTGAGGCCATCACGCAAAAAGCGCTTGACTTTGCAGATGGCAGCTGCGCGTTTTTGTTCCAGGGCGGAGAGCCCACGCTGGCTGAGCTGCCGTTTTATGAAGCACTCGTTGCGCATCAAAAACAATATAACGCAAAAGGCGTTGCCATAACAAACGCCATACAGACCAATGGCATGCACATTGACCAGGCATGGGCGCAGTTTTTGGCGAATCATAACTTTTTGGTGGGACTTTCGCTGGATGGGCCGAAAGAGATACACGACCAAAACCGCGAAGGCTCGTTCGAGCGCGTGATGCAGTCGGCACAGCTGCTGCAAGAGGCCGGTGTGCGGTTGAATGTTCTGTGTGTGGTCAACCGAAGCAATGCAATGCGCGGCGCACAGGTGTACCGCTTTTTCAAAGCGCATGGCTTCACGCATTTGCAGTTTATCCCCTGCCTGGACCCGCAAGACACCCGACATGGCAGCCTTCCGTGGTCGCTGACACCAAAGAGCTACCTGGCGTTTTTGAAAGCAACGTTTGACTTGTGGCACTGCGACTGCAAAGCCGACCGAGCACCCAGCATACGCTATTTTGATAATTTGCTGGCCATGGCGGCGGGCCACGCGCCCGAAGCCTGCGGCATGAACGGCGTTTGTGGCTGCCAATTTGTGACCGAGGCCGACGGCAGCGTGTATCCCTGTGATTTTTATGTGAGCGACGAATGGCGGTTGGGGAATATTCTTGAGCACAGCTTTGAGGAGCTGCGGTTTTCGCCCACCTGCGAGCGTTTTATTGAGGAATCCCGGCAATTGCACCCAAATTGCAGAGCGTGCAAATGGTTTGCACTGTGCCGGGGCGGTTGCAAGCGAGACCGGGTTGCGGGCAAGAATTACTTTTGCGGGGCTTCCCAAGCGTTTTTTGCATATGCCTGGCCTCGCTTGCGGGAGCTTGTGTTGTTGACCCGTGCCTGAGCGTTACGTCACAACATGGTCTGAGATGCAGTCGTACCAGTGCACATAAGTTTCGCCGTTGATGGTCAGGCGATCGTTGCTCGGCAGAGTTTCGGTCCATTGGCGGCCATCGTAGTGGCGCTTGTTCCAGTCGTTGTGATTATAGCGCCGCCAAAGCACCGTGCGGCCGTCCTGCCCGATGAACTGCTCGGTGCAAGATGCCCAAATGCCATTTTCATAGGCCTGCAAGCCCATCAAGCAGACGGTGTCGTGGCGAACACCGCCCAGCGTTACAGCGTAGCGGCCAACGACATCTATCACTTGAGCGATTGGCTGCGCAGTGAGCACACTCCCCTCGCGCGTGATGATGCCTTTTTGCGTCAGGGTGATCTCTGTGCCGCAGTTGTCCGGCCCGAAGCCCCAATTGTTGAGAAATGCGTCGCCGTCTAAGAAAGTATAACACTTGCGCACGCCGTCCTCGAAATGGTTCTCGGCCAGGTAGCGCACATGTGTGTCCGTCATCTGTGCAACGAAGGTGCGAGTGAGTTCGCCGTTTTGGTTACGCACAGTGATCTCTACACCTTCAATGCCGTGCACAATCGCCCGGCCCACAGCCTCCATTTTGCAAACTCCCGTGCGCTTTCGTTCTGGGAAATCGTAATCAGCCCAGCTGAGTTTCTCGCCCAGACGCGGCACCAAAAACCAGCCGATGAGCTCCTCGCAGCGCACTTCAAATGGCGAAAGCGGAAGCTGTTCAATTGTATATTCGGGCATTGTTGCGGGTAACGTTTTCATGTGAATTTCTCCTTCGTCTTGATAATTTTGCTTAAAATTTTGCCGCGCGGTGTGCAGCCGGCTCTTCACCGTGCCGACCGGGATACCCAACCGCGCCGCGATTTCCGCCTGCGGCTGCCCCTCAAGATAGAACATTGTAAGGGCCTGTTGGTCACGTTCGGCGAGAGAACTCAGGGTTTCCTGTACATCCAGGCCGGCACGCGTTTGCACGAGCGATTCGCGCAACGGCAGGCGTTCCCGGGCGTAATGCCGCCGGAAGAAATCCGCGCACTTGTGCCGGGCCAGCCCCAGCAGCCATGCTTTTTGCCGCGGTTCGTCTGCCGGCACGTTTTTCGCGGAGAACACTGCCAAAGCGATTTCCTGCAACACGTCGTCGCCGTCGTGCTTCGTGGGCATGCGGAAATACACGAAGCGCTGCAACATGGAAACGTGTGTGGCGTAAAAGTGTTCGAACGTTTGCTGATCCATTGGGGCCTCCTTTCGGCAGATTTGAAAGCTTTCACTGTTATAGTCGTGCCCAACACGCGAAAGGTTCAGCCAGTTTTAATCATACACCCAAACGAACAAGTTCGCAAGATGTTTTTTCATGGGACAACCCACAAGCTCAGAGAAAGCTTGCGGGTTGTTTATTATGTTTGGTTCACGGCTGGGCAAAAGAAAACGTGATTTCGATGCTACCGCCTTCGTGAATGTGAATTGATTCCACAAGCTGTGTCACCAGCCCGCGGTTTAATTGCGTGAATGCTCCGTGGCAGCGCAAGTCCTCAAATTCGGGGATTTGCAGACTTTGGTTATCAGCAAACGTTTGTAATTCGCTTTCCAGGCGTGTAATATCCTGCGCGAGTGCGGCTTGCTTTTCTTCGCATTTGTACTTGAGCCGCCGGTATGCGTCGTGGCTGAGCTCGCCGCATTTCCAGTCTGCATAAAGGCCATCGAACAGAGTCCGCGCTTTTTCAAGCTCTGTTTGGTTCAAGGCGATTGCATTATTGAGCCGTACCTGAGCGGTGCTTTGCGCTGGCGCGGCCTGCACAGTTGCAATTAGCCCGGGGAGGTCAATGCCCTTCAATTGCTGCGCGAGTGCGTTGAGCACAAGGTGCTCCAGGTTGTCGTGACGGATAGAGTGGCGGCTGCATTGCCCGGTTGTAATGTAGGTACGGCAGGCGTAATACACATGTTGTTTGGCGGCGCGGCGCACCATGGCCCGGTTACAGTCAGCGCAGCGCAGGAAGCCCGAAAACGGGTAGAGCTTGCCGGAATTGGGCGGAGCGCGTGTGTCGCGCAGGAGCAGATTTTGCGCTTGCTCGAAGGTTGTTTGGTCGATGACTGGCGCGTGGGTGTTTTCTTTGATGAACCACTCTTCTTCGGGCACGGACACGCGTGTGTGCACTTTATAGCTCTTCACGCGTTGTTTGCCCTGCACCATGTGGCCCAAGTACATGCGGTTTTCCAGAATTGCTGTAACCCCGCGGGCGGACCATTGCGGCGCGCCACGCTCCAGCATGGGGTTGTGGTAATTCAGGCCATTTTGACGTTTATAGGCTGTGGGGCAAGGAATGGAAAGCGCGCAAAGCCGTTTGACAATGCCGCTTTTGCTCAAATCGTCGCGCACAAACCAGTGGAAGATGTCCCGCACGATGGCGGCGGCAGGTTCGTCGATGATGAGTCTGTGCTTGTTTTCGGGGTCTTTTTGATAGCCGTAGGGCGCGAAGGCACCGATGAACTCCCCTGCCCTGCGCTTGGTGTTAAAGGTCCCGCGGACTTTAATGGAGGTCTCGCGGCAGTGGTTTTCGTTGTAGGCGCTTTGCATGGTCACGCCAAGGTCGTAGATTTCGTCGGGCCGCTTGTAACTGTCGAGCCTGGGCAGTTCCAATGAGATGAAGCGCACATCTTTGACGACAAACAGATGTTGCAAATAGCGCTTGCACTCCCAGTCGTTGCGACTAAGACGGCTTAAGTCTTTGACGATAATGCAGTTGATCTTGCCCACATCAATGTCGCGGAGCATGCGCTGAAAGCTGTCGCGGTTGCTGTCGGTGCCGGTAAAGCCATCGTCTATGTAAATTTCGGCCAGTTGCATGGAATCTTCAAGTGTGATTGCCTCGAAGCAAGCCATAAGTCGCTGCTTTTGATTGGTTACACTGTAGCTTTCGTCGTTGCCATCCTCGCGGGAAAGGCGGATGTAGATGGCTGTTTGCCATTGAGGCAGCGCCTGTTTTTGTGCGGCGGCAACCGCTTTTCGGATGCGTGGCACCAGCGTTCCTCCCCTCTTTAGGTAGTGTGAGCACTAAAAAACGTTATCGTGCCCCCTAGAGCGTGTCTTCAAATTGGCAACTTACCAAAAAATGAGAGCTATCGTCAACATGTAGGGGTGGCTTGCAAGCCACCCGGGCTAAAATACTGACTTAAGATGTTATCCCGGGCGGCTTGCAAGCCGCCCCTACATGCTGATTATAGGCACTTCGTGTATTTGAAGACACCCTTAGGCGCTTTTGCAGTGAAGAAAATATTGTTCCAATTTGGTTTTCAGGTCCTGGCTATTTTCAGCAAAGCGCACCTGCGCCACCGCAAGCTTATCTGTATTTTCTTCAGCAACTTCGGTTATGGTGTTGTTGTTCATGGAAAATCCCCCTAATTCCCATGCTATGGCCCCCACGGGCGAAAAATGACAACTTGACAAACCTGCGCCAATGGGGTATCATAATAGGAGACATGTATTTCGCGAAAGAGAGGAAGATGGTATGAGCCAGGGCCGTTTTGGCGACTTTGGAGGGCAGTATGTTCCCGAAGCGCTGATGAACGAGATTCACGCCGTGACGCAGGCTTATGAACAGTGCAAAAATGACCCCGCTTTTCATGAGGAGTTGGAGGCTTTGCTGCAAAGCTATGGGGGACGGCCATCGCTGCTGTATTACGCGGAAAAGCTCACGCGGGAATTGGGCGGCGCAAAAATTTATTTGAAGCGCGAAGATTTAAACCACACCGGTTCGCATAAAATCAACAACGTGCTGGGGCAGGCCTTGCTTGCAAAGCGGCAGGGCAAAACCCGCCTGATTGCCGAAACCGGCGCGGGGCAACACGGCGTGGCAACGGCCACGGCTGCGGCTTTGCTGGGCATGGAATGCGAAATTTTCATGGGGAAAGAAGACACCGACCGCCAGCGCCTGAACGTATATCGCATGGAGCTGCTGGGCGCGAAAGTGAATCCGGTGAGCTCCGGCACGCAGACGCTCAAGGATGCCGTGAACGAAACCATGCGCGAGTGGGTACGCCGCCCGCATGACACGCACTACCTGATTGGTTCGGTGATGGGTCCGCATCCGTTCCCCACCATGGTGCGGGATTTCCAAAGCGTGATCAGCCGCGAGGCGCGCGCGCAAATCCTGAAAGCCGAAGGCAAACTGCCCACGGTGGTGATGGCCTGCATCGGCGGCGGTAGCAATGCCATTGGCATGTTTTATCATTTTGTTCCGGATGCCGGCGTGCGGCTGATTGGCTGCGAGGCGGCCGGGCTTGGCGTGGAAAGCGGACAGCATGCTGCGACGCTGACCACCGGAACGGTTGGGGTGTTTCACGGCATGAAGTCGTATTTCTGCCAAAACGAAGAGGGACAGATCGCACCGGTGCATTCCATCTCGCCAGGACTTGACTACCCTGGCATTGGCCCGGAGCACGCGTTTTTGCTTGACAGCAATCGCGCGGAATATGTTGCCGTGACGGACGACCAGGCCGTGGGCGCGTTTGAAACACTGGCGCAGACCGAAGGGATTATTTGCGCGATTGAGAGCGCCCACGCGGTGGCGCATTTGCTGGAGCTTGCGCCCAAACTGCCCAAAGACGAAAGCATTATTTTATGCCTCTCGGGCCGGGGCGATAAAGATGTGGCGGCCATTGCAAAATTCAGGGGGGTAGATGTAAATGAGTAACATCGCGAAAGCATTTGACCATGGCAAAGCGTTCATCGGTTTTGTGACCGGCGGCGACCCGGACTTGGCTACAAGTGAGCGGATTATTCTGGAGATGGCCCGTGCGGGGGCGGATTTGATTGAAATCGGCATCCCCTTTTCCGACCCCATTGCCGAAGGGCCAGTGATTCAGGCGGCGAATTTACGCGCTTTGGCCGCGGGAGCCACGCTGAACAGCATGTTCACGCTGGTGCAAAATGTGCGCGAACAGACACAAGTCCCACTGGTATTTTTGACTTACTTAAACCCAGTACACAATTATGGCTATGAAGCTTTTTTTGCACGCTGCAAGGCAGTTGGAGTGGATGGCGTGATTATCCCCGACCTTCCATTTGAAGAGCAGGGCGAATTGCGTGGCATTGCCCAAAACTGCGAAGTGGATCTCATCAGCCTGATTGCGCCAACATCCGGGCCGCGCATTGCCAAAGTGTTGACCGAGGCGTCGGGCTTTGTTTACATTGTTAGTTCTATGGGCGTGACTGGCGCGCGCGATGATTTTTATGGCGATTTGAGGGATACGATCGCGCAGGTGCGCGCGGCCACAGACTTGCCTGCTGCCGTGGGATTTGGCATCCACAGCACCGAACAGGCCTCGCAAATCGCGCAGGTGGCTGACGGCGTGATTGTTGGAAGCGCCATTGTTAAGCTTGTGGAACAGCATGGTGAAGCGGCCGAGCCATATGTGTATGCCTATGTGAAAGCAATGAAAGAAGCCGTAAGCAAATAAAATTGTTGCATATAATTTCTTGATAAATTGCTTGACATATGGCACAAATAATGATATACTATTACCAAATCAATAACTTTGGAGGTATTCGCATGAAAAAATTGCTTGCCATTTTGTTTGTTTCTGTATTGTTGCTGGCTCCGCTTGGCCTGAGTGCAGCCGCTGCAGACACATACCCGGTGACCGAAGGTTACGTAGACATTGAGCCAATTTCGGATTATGTGCTTTATCCGATCATTCCTCCGGCAGGAGACATCAACGTGTTGGGCACAATGTGGCCGGGGAACTTTGTAAACTGGCTATTTTTCATCTTCCTGTTCGGTTGGATCTGGATGTGGTTTGTGCCACCCTTTGGTTCTTGGAACGCTCGCTAACACAATAAGAACACGCCGGAGCTTTTGAGTTCCGGCGTTGATTTTTGCCGCATAAAAAATGCAAAAACCTCTTGACAAGGTGGTTAGTTTATGCTAACATATATATGTTAGCAACAGCTAACCAAAAAGGAAAGAGGTATTATGTGATGGAACTGTTGACAAACATGAACATTTTGCTCTTAAGCGCCCTGGCGGGCGTTGTGGGCATGGGCCTGGGCGGGGTACTGTCTGCGCTGTTGGGCAGCAAAGGCGAAAAAATGGTAAGCATACTTTTGTCGCTTGCCGGCGGTGTGATGATTGCCATTGTGCTGTTTGAACTGATCCCCGAGTCATATGAATACGGCGGACCGGTGGCCGCAGTTTTGGGCCTGATTGCGGGCGCCGCTGTTGTTTGGGCGATGAGCTTTGGTTTGGATAAATTCACCAGCAAAAGGAAAGGCAACGCTGCACAAGCGCTGCATGGCAATTTTGAAGAGTTTTATCATTCAGACGAAGTGGTTGCGCGCAAAAAAAGCCTGCTGCGTGCAGGCCTTGTGATGATGTTTGCGCTGGGCATTCATAACGTACCGGAAGGCATTGCGATGGGTGCCGCAGGCAACGTGGACAGCGCATTGGGCTTTACGCTTGCGTTGATGATTGCGCTGCATAACATCCCCGAAGGTATGGCGATGGCAACGCCGTTGATTAGCGGCGGGTTTGGTAAATGGAAAACCGTGCTGCTTTCGTTGTTGACAGGGCTTACGACCATCTTTGGCGCGGTGATTGGCATGCTGGTTGGCGGGATTTCAGAGTTAACGCTTGCGCTTTCGTTTGCATTTGCCGGCGGGGCGATGTTATATGTTGTGTTTGGCGAAATGCTGCCGCACTCGATTGTGGCAAATAAAAGCCGTGTGCCCACAATTGTGATGCTGGCGGGCATTGTGCTTGGGTTTTTGATGACACTGATTCATTAACCAAAATAAAAAGTGAAGCGCACCTGAATTCAGGTGCGCTTTTTTTGCTTTATGTTACCCGCCCCCGCAGATGGGCAAAAATTGCACGGTCTCGCCCGGTTGCAGCTGAGTGGCGAAACCTTTGTGCAAAAGAATGCTGTCGCCGTCGATTGCGATAAGCATTGATTTTGCCTGCTTTTGTGTGTCGGCACCATATTTTGTTTTGATGTGCTTAAGCACATCTTTCACGACAGTGGCATCAAGCGATTCTTTGTCCGTACCGGTCAGTTCTTTCAGCGGGCTGCGGTAATGTACGGTTATTTTGGCCATAAGTCAAGCATCCCCAATTTCTTTAGAGTACGGCGTTTCGGCACGCCATTTGCGTCCCAACCCCGGATTTTGTAGTAACGTGGCAGGAGTTTATCCATACGCACAACGGTGTGTTTGTTGTTTGGATCCTGCGGGTCGTGCGTGAGGCGCTTGGGCAGGCTGTCGTCTTTACTGGTTAAGCCCTCGCGCAGGTTATAGAGGCGCTCAACGTTATAGGTTCTGTCGCCAAGCGTCACGAAAGAGCCGGTGAAAATCGGCAAACCCGTGGCCAGGCGCAGGGCCTCAGCATGGGGCAACAGATATATGGTGTTGAAGCGGTTGATTTTACCCGAAGCCAAGATGAGCCTGACCACCGGACCGGTATAAACAGCGGCTTTGCCGATAAAACGCGTGATGGCGTGGTTGGGTCCCAGGTTGAACAGCGCGTTTGGCACGAAGGTTTGCCCGGAGAACAGGCAGCTGCCACCGGTGGACATGGCTTCCAGGGTGTTTTGCATGAAGACGGTCCATTCTGCTTTTGCGCGAGGGTCGGTCGCGGGGATTGACAGCACGCCGATGCATTCCAGCAACGCCATATAGCCACCGCCCAGATGGCAGCCACCGCGGTTGGACGTTGCATAACCCAGGCCCATGCCGACGCTGCGACGGGGTTCGTAGGAGGCCATTTCAAGGCCTTTTGAATGCATGGCGTATTCCTGGCCGCCGTATTTTTCGCTGAGCCACTTGCTGCCGTTGGCGAGTTCGTCACCCA
>Ga0131853_10010485_pt1 | contig 16943 bp, 10 predicted proteins | sample TergutLab28metaG_FD_92764 | JGI IMG/M metagenome (GOLD analysis project Ga0131853, IMG submission 92764) | Labiotermes labralis P1 segment gut microbial communities from Petit-Saut dam, French Guiana - Lab288 P1 (version 2) (version 2) | ecosystem: Host-associated > Arthropoda: Insects >...
ATAAAGTGGCAGCACAAGACCAGGCGCTACAAAAAATATTGTACGACAAAAGTGTTGAACACAGAGACAGGTAACAAGTGCAGACTTTGCCAACAATTTGACGAGACAAGAGACCAAATAGTATCAGCATGCCCAATACTGACAAAAGAACAGTATATAAAAATACGTGATAGGGTTTGTGCACAATTACACTTCAACAAATGTAAGGAACCAGGGATACAGTTGGACAAAAAAAACCACTGGTATGAACATGTGCCAAAATCGGTAGAAATAAGTCAAGGAGGCAAGGTAACCGTATTGTGGAACCAAAAAAAACAAACTGACAGAACTATCCCCAACAACAAACCAGACATTATAACCCGTGATAATGAAGAGGGAACATGTATGTTAATAGACGTTGCAATCTCAGAAGACAGAAATGTGATTAACAAAGAAGCCGAGAAGATTCTAAAATATAAAGACCTTACAATATAAATACAGCTCATGTGGAATGTAAAAACAAAGGTGATACCAGCAATAATAGGAGCGACTGGGACTATTTCAAAGTCGTTCGGAAAATACATGAGCAACATACCAGGAAAACATGAAGTCAAGGAACACTAGAAAACAGCCATATTGGGCACTGCACACATACTTCGGAAAGTACTAATATAGAAATGCAATAGATTCAACACTGAAACTAATGATATAAGCACCATGAATAGTAAAAACAGAATAGCTGCAACACTGCACTCCCTAGGGACATAGTTTGTCTCAGGAATTTAAGTATAAATACCCTGCATAAAGGAGATGATGATGGTTATGGTGATGATGATGATGATGATAATAATAATGTAATATGGCGCATGTTGAATATAAAAGAATAATGATACCCCCAATAACAGGGCAGAAACATGCCTGGAAAGCAAGACGTGAATCAATTAGAGAAAACAGTGGTATTGTGCAAGCACACAACTTTTGTCATTTGACACAGTATTACGTGTACCGTAAGTTGCAACTACAGAATATCTGCAAGTCTGTATACCCTAGGAACGTGGTTTGTTTCGCATATATAATTGTAAATAGCCTGCATTGCGGTGACGACAGATAATAAAAATAATAATTATTATAATAATGGTAGCATTAGTATTGATAAATGTAAAGGGAACGATAATAATAGCAACAATTAATAATTCAATAATAATGTAGAGGATAATATTCTACTAATAACGTTGAGAATTGCCAGGTACAGTATACATTGTTTTCCGGCCCACGAGCAATAAATATTATAAAAAAACAAAAGGTTTTACTTGTCAGTCAGACTTGAGTTGCGATAATACAGATGGGAAAGTAACACTCCATCCATGTCTCTGTTGATACTCCTTCTTTGGCCACATCTCAACCTCACGTCGAATTAGAGGAGAAATCGCATGTGAAGTCATCATACTTACACTCACAGTTCTGATTCAGTCGAGGCGCACCAATTTTCAGGTCAACTGTAGGGTCTCTGAATCCGTCGTATGCTGTTTAACAGCACAAATTTGTCTGTTGTAGCGACATCTGAGTGTTCCACAGAGGTGGTGCTGAGGGTTGTGGACTTCGCCTTGTTACGCTCTGTAGCAGGTTTAACAGATCCAAACGTTTCATATGGGATACCTTAATTTTCAGTTGTTGAGAGTCAGCAGAATATTTACACGCGTACCAGAGACAGATCTGTTATTTGTCAATTTTTTGTGTTTTCATTATAAATTGTGGCCATCTCACTGATTACACGCCATCCACCTCAAATATTACCTAAACTAAAACACATATAAGGTTTTATACTGCCAGTATTAAAATAAACCTCTTAAAGTCTACTAGTTACTTGATGCACCATCAGGTTTAACATTCAACAACTGTTCATTCTGCCCACGCTGTATTTATGTGTTTTGTGTTTATCTCACCAAAAAAACAGCGACTTTTACCCTGTACAACGTTAGTTGATTGGTTTTTGTAGCCGTGATGAAAGGCGTCTACTGCTCGGTAAGACCTGGATCTTTAAATAAAGCAGTCTGCGTTTCGTCTTTAAAGGATTAATGACGTTTCTTGATTACCCTAATCAGTACTAACAACAAACAAACAAACAACATGAAATCGACATGGCCTATGTGTATGTATTTGTCATAAATATGAAGTGTGTCATTTTGCAGTGGTATCCATTAGCCAGTAATGCTGGACTTAATATTCCACCCTTCTCGGCTCGTCATTCTTAATCACTCAAATTGTATAATCATCATATCCATAAAGCTTACCCCAGAAATGTGGGCCGCTTCATCAGACTTTAATGCCCTTTCTGTTGCATTTTACGTTGCTATAAATTCTGTTGACCTCTATTGTTACAAATTAACGTGTATGTTTTGCTTTTATCGCTTTTGTGTACCAACCAAACTAATTACAGAATGTTATTGAAACGCTCACATTTACACAGCTAGTCACGAAATCCCTCGCCTTTTATGGAAGCCGAATGTCCGTTACCGTAAGCACAAAAGCATTTCTCTGGACCTATTATGAATCACCGAAACCAGTCTATCCCCCAAAAATTTTCCTAGGAGTATTACTGATATTTTACTTCCACCTCCAAGCAATCTCAACCCTTTAAGTATTTCGATAGAAGTTGTGTAGGCTTTATTTCGACCACATCATTTTCTTTAATAAGTCCCTGTAAACATGTACGTCGAATCGAAACTCATAAACGGTTGTGCAGCTTTCTTTGGTGTCATATTACTTCCACCGTGAGATGCTTCAATTTTGTAAACAACTCTTTGCTGTCAAGCAGAGCTTCCTGTGTTCTGTGGCCACAACAATTAATTATTAAACACACATTCAGCATATTTCCATTCAGAAACAAGGGGTGTTGTAAATAACTGAAAGCTACTTACCAGGCTACCAGAATCCTGAAGTGACATTGTAGGGCATCATACAAGATGCAGTTATCATTTTGGTAATACAAACACCCATCACAGAAACTTAATCTGCTATAATTTGTGTTAATTTTTTCACCAATAAATACTAAATTAATGTAGATACTCTATATTTGTGTAATGACTGTACTCTGTCAAATGAAATACTACGACTCAAGTGGTTTATACAGTTGAGCGAACCCACTAAGAACTTTAATCATATGTTAGTTTCTCACTAAATAACATTATTGGTTACAGATAAAACGTTATAACATTTAAGATATGGGAATGCGAAACGTACAGTTAAAGAGTCTTGGACGGGAAGTGGCTGTGCGTGGACTGACACAAATAAGATGGGTGTCAGATAAAATGAAGTGGAATGAGCCGGATTAGGATAGCATGAAGTTGCACACTTTTGTTATTCTGGTAATGAATCGACAAATCCTCGGGATATGTAGCGGTGTTATCTCTTCTCACTACACTAAACCCAAGTTACACACGTATATTCCTGGCTTGGTTAGCTGGCTGTTTGATTGGTTTATTGGCTGGTTTTTGCTGTTTTGGGTTGGAATGGATTGAGTTGGGGTTGTTTATTTTAGTTTAGGATTGTTTGCTCTGGTTTGGGTTGGTGTGGTTAGGTTTGAGTCGGAATTTCCACTGTGATTTTCAGACGTAAGGGAAGTTGTTTGTGTTAGCGTGTTACAGTTCGTAATTCCATTACAACCAGTAGATGCGAGCGCCGATAGTAGCCTGCAGTCTAACTGATGTAGCAGCTTGTGGCAATCGAACCGGTACGGTACACTGCGAACTAGATACCGTAATAAATGACAACAGTTCATTTAAGTGGCCAGCCTTACACAAAGAGAAGAATTAATTACGCAGCTTCATGTTTGTAGTGGCCTGTACATTTTGATCGTTTAGTTATACTGTCTGCATACCTCCACACATTGTATAGCGTCCATAGTAAATGAACGAACATGGTGAATACGGAGCATGATACAGAAAGAGAAGTAGTCGCCTGGGTTAGATCTAACAGCTGTCATAGTGCTACATCATCCGGTACAAATCCCACACTAACTAGCAGGGAATCGAATTTGAGATGTATTAGTTTCGACGAAGAGTGTTTAAGCAATCATTCATGTGCTTAATGAAGCTTATTAAACTGAACACTCGGCTACCAACATCTTGTTACAGCAAAGATATGCAGCTTTTAATACGGTTCAGATCGAATAGTGTTCTTTCGTGATTGCCGCAAGTAGTGCATTAGCAACGTAAGTAGATTACAGTACACGAGCATGGAAAGTGTAGCTTCATATAACCCTAAATAAAGTTACGAGGTCTGTTTTTAGACGAGGCGTGTCTCCCTTCTGGCTTGCCTTTATGATGCGAAGTACCCTACCCTTGCTGTAACATTAGCCTAAAAACACATGAGATGCCCAACGCGTATTAGTAAACGCGTCCCATGCATCATGTAAACAGTTTGTCGAATGGACGGAAAATTTACTGCTCCCTTGGAAGGCCGAGTGTGTTGAAAATCACATCGATATCGTGTGACGTATTTGTGGCTGCAGTGGCCTTTCTGAGTACCGTGGTTTTCTTTTTTCCTTAGCATATTTTAAAACGCGTTCTCTCTGGCAAATATTGAATATCAGCATTATTTTCAACAACAAAAGTATCCATTTTTCTGTCGCAATTTTGTTGCTATTTTTTTGTACATGTTAAAACATAAACCTACATGTATAGGCTAGCAGCTTATACTCCAGATTATAATAACATAAATTAAGCAATTAAAAATAAAGGACTACAAATAAAATTTCTGATTTTTTAAAATAAATGTAGCCCGTGTCAAAAATGGGTACCAAACCTGGGCCACTCTTCATTCTTATTAAAAAAAAACAGACTATCAATTAAGTACAGGATCTACATTTCGCTGCCAGTCATGTAAACAAGTTGTTAATTTTAACTGTGTTTTATACATAAAATATGTTCGTAATGGTTCTTTGAAACGTGCTGGGAATATGTTAATGGTTTCATCCAATTGACGCATGCAATACTGTTCTGTTCGATGGTTTATGAATTTTGACAATCGTGTAAAATATCAACTGTACGGAGTTGAAATTTCAGGTAGACCATTCAGGAACACTGCCACGATAGCTGCACATCTCTTAGATACCGTATAAATTGGTAGGAGTAAGGAGAATATTCCGTCATATTTTGGAGTGTTTGTTGTAAGTTCACTATAAGGGGCATGAAACAGAAAAGCGGAAAATATAAAAGCTAACACTTATATATATATATATATATATATATATATATATATATATACATACATACATACATACATACATACATACATACATACATACATACATACATACATATACAGACAATTTAATGCAGATGTTGTCCACAGAAAAAACAGAGATTACTTTCATTCAAGAACCATACTTCTATCAAAATAAACCAAAGGGAATGACCAATGGATACAGAACGTACACCCATGGAGAGGGGAAAAGCAGGGCGGCAATAATAATAATATCAAACGACACAATAGACGTCCTTCTCATATCACAATTCTCGGATAACGACACAGTACTCTTAGAAATACATAAAAGGACGCAAAACATTCTATGCAGCTAGCGTCTACATGGATTACAACGATCCGATAGAAAACAATTTAAAACACTAGAACAGATACTAGACTTCACCAAAGAAGCGAAACTCATAGTGGCAATGGATAGTAACGCTAGGTCTACATCATGGCACGATACTACAACAAACAACAGGGTCAAAATGCTGGAGGAGTTTGTCGCCGACAATCAGTTGTAAACCATAAACGAAGATAGACCAAGGAGAACTTTTCAAAGTAGCAGAGGGACAAGTCACATAGACCTAACCATTGTTAACAACCCGATGCTAGCAGACGTTACACATTGGTAAATCGCAGAAGAAGAAAGTGTATCAGACCATAATATTTTAAAATTTAGCATTAATCTTGAAAGGGACAATACAAACATAAGCAACACCCCAGAACTACGGTACAAAATAAGGGAACAACACAACACAGAATTTTACAAAAACCTTTTTAACATGATCTCTAAAAACTTCCAAATAGGGAATACTGGAGGAAGCGCGAACGACATAGAGGATAAACTATACGCAAAACTAACAGGACAAAAAGATACAGGACTATTCATAGGGAAGTTCGACGAAACAGTACAGACAACTTGCAGGGAAACATGCAAACACTTAAATAAACCTAACTCAAAAGCAAAGAATAAAAGCTCTTAGAAGACTATACCAGAGGACAAAAAATAACAGTGACCTAAGGGAGAGCAGAAGGACCCAATAAGCCATAACCAAAGCAGCGTACCAAACAGCTATAAAGAAAGAGAAAGCAAACTCGTGGAAACAACACTGCACAGCAACATCACCGACTAACCCATGGAACGAGGCACACAAACTAGCCTCAGGCAAAACAAGAAACTAGGCAACGATGATAACACTACAAAAACCCGACGGCACAAACACAGCAGATATGATAGAAACGCTCGCCTTAACGCTAGAACAACTGATTCCGGAAGATAACCCCCAAGATGACACAGACTATCACAGGGCAATCAGAAAACTTACAGAACAACCAATTGACACCCCTGACGACAAAGCATTTACTCAAGACGAAGTCAGGCAGGTAATCGAAGGATTTAAACCAAAGAAAGCGCCAGAGCCGGCTGGCATTACTGGTGGAGTACTACAACTAGTATACAAAAGCATACCCAAAACAATGACGGCTATGTACAATGAATGTCTAAAAACTGGGTGCTTCCCCACCAACTGGAACAGCGAGAATACTTCGAATTACTAAACCAGGCAGAGAAGATAGCAAAGACCCGACAAAATATCGACCAATTAGCTTGATTAACACGGTAGGCAAGGTCCTAGAAAAGCTACTAATTAAAAGAATAATGCACCATCTACACAAAATTGAATTCCTCAATGAAAATCAATATGTATTCGCCCCACAAAAGAACGCAATAGATGCAGCAATGGAGGCATGGAAATTTAAAGAACTACAATTAGAGACAGGGAGAGTAGTAATTATGGCTAGCCTAGTCGCAAAAGGAGCTTTTGACTCCCCATGGAGGCCAGCAATACTGAAAGGACTGCGAGAAGCAAAGTGCCCCCGAAATCTTTGCTAGCTTACACAGAATTACTTAAAGGAAAGAAAAGCGGTCATAAAAACAAATAGCTTCAATATAGAGAAGAGCATAACTAAAGTATGTCCGCAAGGGTCATGCTGCGGCCCAGGGTTTTAGAACATACAATATAACCCACTACTCAACCTTAGTTACACGAAACACACAAAAGTAGTAGCTTTCGCGGATGACTTGGCAAAAATGGTAGAAGCTGAATTAATAAGAGAAGCAGAAAACTTTGCTAACATTGAACTAAACAAAACTGCAGAGTGGGCGGCAGATAACAAAATTAGATTTAACGGAGAAAAATCAAAAGTCATGTTAATGTCAAGGAGAAAACGAAAAGAACAAAAAGAAATAGCTATATACTTGAACAACAAACCAATTCCACAAGTGAACAGACTTAAGTATTTGAGTATAATATATGACAAGAAACTTACATTTAAGGAACACATAAACTACAAGGCTAATAAATGTAGAAAATTGATATTCTCGTTGTTTAAAGCAGCGAAGCTTAATTCGGGCTTAAGACGATATACCTAGGAGGAATATTACCAATACTCCTGTAGGCGCTCCAGTATGGGTGAAGGCCATGAAAATAGAAAGCTACAAGTCCAAGCTAATAAGAGTGCAAAGAATATTAAACACAAAGATGGCAAAGGCTTACCGCACGGTATCAAATGAAGCGCTTTGCATACTAACACGAATGACACCCATAGCCATAAAAATGGAAGAAGCAACACAACTCTACCAACTCACAAAGGGCAACACAAATAAAGAAGCGAAGGTAGACACAAACATGGGACTTAAACACTGGCAACACCCCGCCGACACGATAACAAGGATACTTGAAGAAAACGACGAGAGGAGCCCGATACAAATATTCACTGATGGCATTAAGTCAGAGAAAGGGGTATGTGCAGGTATAGCTATATTCGAATCTGGCCACCACATCAAAAGCCTCCATTGCAGGTAAATAAGAGGTGCACTAACAACCAGGCAGAGCAATTAGCGATACTGACAGCCCTAAAGTACACTGAAAGTATGCAAACAAGGGAAAAGATAGCTACGGTATAAACGGATAGCCAAATGACACTAGACTCTCTGCGGAATAGCAATATCCACACATATCTTATACAGGAAATAAGGAAGAAACTGAATGAGATGACGAAAACGAACTGGAAAATAAAACTACGATGGGTTAAAGCACATGCAGGAATAAGAGGAAACGAATTAGCAGACACTCTGGCAAAGGAGGCAGCCGAAACCGAAAACATCAAAGAAAGCTACACAAGAGTCCCTAAAAGTGTAGTGATAAGCGAACTTGTAAATAAGAGTGTGGCGAAATGTCAAAGCGAATTGACACAATCTACAAAAGGCAGAACTACAAAAGAGTTATTCCCGGACGTAACTGAAAGGCTAAAAATGAAAATAAATCTTACACAAAATTTCACGACCATGGTCACAGGCCATGAAAAAACAAACTCATATTTACACCGTTTCAAAATAATAGAAGCGCCGACATGCCCCTGCGGCACCAGAGATCAGAATATAGATCACCTACTATTTGAATGCGAACTGCTAAACAAAGAGAGGGCCATTTGAAAACAGGCAATAGTAAAGACAAACGACTGGCCAACCAGTAAAAGGAACCTGTTAAGGAAATACTATAAAGAATTTACGCAATTTATCAACAAAGTACCTTTTGACGAAATAAATGTAGAACAAATCAGATGTAAAGATAACAGGAAGATCGTTTAAACTAACTGCATACAACAAACCAGGAATGTAAAGCTAGGAGTATAGTTGTAGAGAAAACATAAAGATTGTCAAGCATGAACAAATACGGCAATCAAAGGAATATAAAGATTGTAGCATAGCTGTAAAGATAACCGAGAGATTGTTAAACCCCTACTATATACAACATTCAAAGGAATGTAAAGTTCGTAGTATAGTAACAAAGACAACTGTAAGATAGTTAATCCTTACTATATACACTAATCAAACGAAAGTGAAGCTCATATGATAGTTCCAAAGAGAAATGTACGATTTTTAAACCATACTAAATATAACAACCAGAGGAATGTTAAGCTTCCAGAAAAATTGCAGAGAGACCTGTAAAAAAAAAAATGTTAAACCTTATCATATACAACAATCAAAAGGAATGTAAAGCTTGTAATATAGTTGAAATGAATACTGTAAGATTGTTAAACCTAGCTATATAGAACAATCAAAGGACTGTAATGCTTGTAGTATTATTGCTGTAATGGAGCAAGCATTAAACTATATTTAAAAAAATTACATACATACATACATACGTACATACATACATACATAAGATGAAAAATTAGGAAGTAGGTAAAAAAAAAGCTGTCGTTGTTCACTTTTAAACTGATATTTATGACCTCGAAACTTACCTGTGATACGCAGCGCCGACAATATTTTAAGAAGATATGCAGTCTGCGTATAAATTAACATTGTGGTGCTTTCGTGAAACCATTTTCTACTAGAAAAACAACAATTCATTGTGTGTATTTTTTACCTAAATGTCACTGTCGAAAGCACAAAAATATACAGTGCTGCACAACAATGCTTTTACAGCGAATTTGTGTCGCCAGCAACAATAAAACTTACGTAGGTCTTCACGTAAAGTTAACTATATTTTTGTGCGATTTTAACCAAATTAGGATTTTCTCAACAGTTTTTCATGAAAAACCCCCCAGTACTGAATTTCACGGAAATCCGTCTAGAAGAAGCCGCTCTGATGCGGACAGATGGACAGACAGACAAAGATGACTACGCCATAAGAGCTTCATGAAACTCTACGAAGGCGCCTAAGAACTGAATAAAACATAAGACTTTCTCGCTTGTTTCTTTTAAATTATGTTACTTCCAGATGAATTCCGGTTTGTTTAAGTATGATGTATCAACTGTTGATAGATCGTATTGTCTAGTAACATGTGCGGGAATTGTCTTTAGTCGCGGGTTGGTGGAAATGCTGTCCACTAACTAAAATGTGAACTACGTGGATTTCCTGAAGACATAATTAACTGCATTAGCATAAACGGCTCGCGCCATCAGCAAATGCAGATATCCGTATATAATACAGCGAAAAAATATTATTTGTTTTTATTAGATGCGTAACTAGCACACGCTGCTTTATGTTTTCCGTCTATCATTTTCTTATGCTTGTGGCAACGTTAAATAACAAAGTCTCTTTTAATGAATATTTGCAAGTTTACTCTAAGGTACCGTTTTTATCACAAAAATGTCATGGTTTATATTCCACAATTCCAGACTGTAACATTATCCTAAACCAAAGCCGGTCACATTACTGTAAATAGCGCAAGTGTACAGGATATCTCTTGTTTCGTTTCCAAGCTGCACGTGCCTATATTTTAAATCCCCTTAGTTTAAAACGAGTGTCACCATTAATAAATTACTCATCAGCCACGTAGAATAAAGAAAGATTTCAGACGTATATTAATAACTGTCCGACGAGATGCAACACAAAGCAGTCTACCTATTATTCTGCAAGCACACTCTACATGTTTCGGGTGTCAAACACACCCGTCATCAGGAGTGCACAAAACTGTAACTACAGCCTCCGGTACTGGTCATATTTTTTTGTGCAGCTACCTCCCTCCAACGTGGCCAAGCTTGGCCGGTACCGGAGGCTGTAGTTACAGTTTTGTGCACTCCTGATGACGGGTGTGGTTGACACCCGAAACGTGTAGAGTGAGCTTGCAGAATAATAGACTGTTTTGTGTTGCATCTCGTTGGACAATTATTAATATAGAACAGCGATGCACGGAATCATAAACATAAAACTACAGACGTCTTACCTCGTTTAATGTTGTGTCCTGATTGTAACTTTTCAGATACGCAAGTCAAGTTACGAGCGTAAGAACACAGGCTGTTTCCTTGAAACAAAATTCTTAGTGCAACAAAATTACTTGAGATTTGGTGTAGTCTAAAATCTGTTTCATATTTTCAAATATATTATTGACTTACACACGCCTACTCACCAACGAATCCACTAATATGTACGCTACAGTCCGTCACAACATTCCTAGCCAGCATTCTTCCCTTACTAAAATTTGTTGACTGTAGATAATCACCAGTTGTCTTCCTTCTTCCCAACAGATACGTGTTCAAGAGCATGATAGATTGTGTACATGTACGTGCACGTAAGTATACGTACGGATGTGTATGTGCAGTAATACTTATCAATAGACATGCGTACATACCGGAGTGCTGATAAGTCCTTAGCCCGACCAGGAAGGAAACAAGCTTGGAAGCATGTCAGGGACGCGCGCGATTTAAACAACATCGAGACGAGAGCTGTCATCAAGTCCCCCCCCCCCCCCTGCAAGGCAAGGCGCCGAAGGAAGCTAACGCCATTCTGACAGAAACATTAGCTTCTTTCCTTCCTGGTCGGGCTAAGGACTTATCATCACCCCTGTACAATCCCTATGTACACATCTTTATTTACGTTGTATGAAAAAATTTTTATCGCAAAATTGCGAAAGCGACTATGAGCTTCGTTACGCATGTCTGTCCGTCCGTCTGTCCGCATGGAACAAATCGGCTTACACTGACAGATTTTCATGAAATTTGATCTTGGAGGTCTTTTCGAAAATCTGTCGAGAAAATTCAAGATTAATTAAAGTCTGACAAATTAACGAGCAATTTACTTTAGGACCTGTGTTGTGCTGAGTTGTTCTTAGAATAAGAAATTGTGCAGACAAAAGATGCGATTAAATCAAAACACACACATTTTATGTTGAATATTTTTTTCCCCGAAAGTCGTGCCGTTTATAATATAATGTGGAAAAAATTCGGTAGATCCAGACAGGCCACACATGGCAATATATTATGAAGCAGAAAAGATGAAATTTGCATGCCGGAACACTAAGGCAAGTAGGCTACAAAGACACATTTTCATCATATTTAGTACTTATTTCTTTTCCACCATAACAGTTGTTACGCGAACGTGCCTCAGTGTTACGTTATATGTATATCGCCTGTCTTGTTCAGAATACTCATGAATTCGGACAAAAATCACTAAGGAATCTTCGAGATTTACTCTCCCTCTTTCTTACAGGCTCTTCATTTCTGAACCTTGGTTTCTAAATAGCAGAGCCAGCCTCGTCGTAATCTGGGCTTCTGGGAAAGTGCTGCGTGTAGAATAAATTTTATCGGAATTTAGCTACCTACTGTTGTTCTTCAGTAGCTACTTATATTTTTGTCACAAATTATAACTCGTTGATAATCTAGTTTCAGCGATGAACTCCGCGTCTTCTTTGTAGCATTACGCCTCAATGAAGCCAGGTTCGTCGATGATATCACAGAATTACCGACTTCTATTACATTTTTCGCTTTAGCTCCAGTATCACAAATTCTTCACGTCTGAGCAGACGCGCATCGATACTAAATTGCAGGAAAGATGGATGAACCCGTTTCATTTCCTTAGTAACAGTTTTCGAACAATAGTGAATAAAGTGTACAGCTTTAACATTAACTTTTACTTGCGCATTAACAAGATTTGTTGAATTTTCTTGTGGGGTACCAGCACCTACTTTTGTTTTTTAAAAGCTTCATTGTAAAGTAGCTTTCAATTTTGATGAAATCTCACTATACAAACATAGGAACTATTTAAAACAGTAAGAGCAACTCAAGTCAAATTAATACACACAGAACTGAATAATGGCGTAAGAAGACTTTGTCAAACTGGGCAACATTGTGTGGTGTAAAAGCTGTTTTAGAATAACTTTTTTGACTGTAGTGTGATGCAAAATTCAAGACTATTCATTTCGATGCGCGCAGTGTCCTTATTTTAATATGACAACCAAAATGTTTCATAAATGGGCTTCTTTCTGTGGGCGGAAGCGATCATAAACTGTTGGGCCTCTTGGTAGAACTGCCCCCCACTGTGGGAATTTTTGCGTTCGAAGGCAAAAGATCGTATCCGTTATTTAAACCTTACTTCTACATCAGATGCTAATATAACGAACAAAATCTTTACGACCGAATTCACTAGGTTTGTTCGAGAATCTCGACGAAATTTTCAGTAATATAGTGTGTATGTACAAATAATATTCAGATTCTTCGTTTGACGTAACTTTGTTGAAAATCGAACGGAAATAAGTTGCTGCAGCCAGAATTGTCTTGTAGTCCTGAAGAAGGAAGGGTAACGGAGTACAGGCAAGCTTCAGATTATGGCCCTTCCGGAACATGTTTGATGCCTCATACTGAATTGAGAACAGGGTTCTACCATCGTAATATTCCTTTCTCTTCATAGATAAACGTTATTTATGTTCGTAATTTCCCTTTTTGACAGAATTGCATTGAAAATTCGGTGACAAATTGGTTCTCCTACACAAAGATGTAATTTTGCTTTCTGATGAGTGGGACTTTTGTTTCTGGTAATAATTAATAATAATTAAGAACTTCAATATTGGTCTCCATTTTCGCAGTAAAAGCTGCTACAAAACAACATCACACCGTCAGTCTAACACACCTTTAAAAAAGCTGCTTCATTTTCCTTATCCAAAATTTAATTTTAGTACAGCGCCCTTTATAATGTGACATGTTGCATTGCGCCATGTTGGACCAAACATGGATTTTGTGCACCAGTTTCCTCTTGCCTAGTACTGCAAAAACCAGAAACCTACCATACTTGTGTAGACCTGCCCAATAGAACCTTGATTTGCAAAACTTGGAAGTTCTCGCAGTGGTGTCGATGAATATTTCAACCTTCGGGGATGTTACGGAGTGTCACGTGGTTCAATAGTTACTGACGTGGGAGAGGAACGTCATGCCTCATTCTTTAGGGTCGATGTGGGACAGTACCCCCCTCCGAGATGTCAGTAACTTGGCTTAGCATCTCAGAAGGCTTCAATTTACAATTATTCTTTTATCTTACATCTACTACATTGTTTGCCTTGCTGATCTACATCACTCGTGTTATTTCAATATGAAAGTTAGTCTTGCTAGCAACGAGCCATCTGCTGAAACTCGTATTGAAGGTACAAGACAGGCGAAGGAAGAGATCATAATTACCATACAAACCAAAGATAAAAAAATCAATGAAAAATTACATTAAAAAATAAACAAAAGAATAAATAAAATTTTAGCTTAATCAAATTGAAAATCACTACAAAGCACGCAAAACTAAATAAGACAAAAAATTACAAAAACAAAATGAAGAGCTAATCCTCCTTAAACTTAACACCAAATAAAATTTAGTAAATTAAATACAAAAATTAAATAAGATGCAGGAAATGAATTCATTTCTTGAAAAACTAGAAACCACTAAAGACTAATAACATTTCACTACCAACAGCCTGTGATTTGTACTAATGAAACAGTAACTAATACAAACCATTAACTCCTCTAAAATCGGAAAAAATATAAATACAAAATTCAATGAACCCCGATACACAAGGTACAACAAATAAAATCGGATATGGGCTGAGCTGTCTGGCCTTCCGATCCCGGGAGGCTTAAGAGGACTTACCCTTTTCCAAAATGGTCCAGACTGATTCTGCTGCCCATTTCAAACTCCTGTTCAATGGATACTGGTGCAGCTGGGGCGTGAACGTGACCACTCACCTTCAACTAGCGCCGAGGCTAAGAATGGATGGAGCTATAAGAGTACTCCTCCAGCATCGCTTCGTGGCGTGGACACAGGACATTTTACCTTTTTGTGTACAACGAAAGCCTTTAGAACATTCTGTGCGTGTAACTCACATCTTGTATTAAGTTGCAGAATTCACGGCTTGTGGTAAGAAACGCCACTGCTTTGCGCTGGATAAAAATATAATAACAAGCTAAATCGTGCGACCTCGGCAATGTACTTACCGTATCGTGACTGGAATTAAATCAGGAAAGAAAGTTGGATATTGACTTGTGGTATAGCTGCAATTTTCATTTATTGTTGCTCGGTAGCCATATATCAGTATCGACATACGTCTTGGCAGTAAAAATAGCACTCCTATCCACGAGTAATCATGTTCTGATAATGGCTTCGCAGTGTCGAGTTCCATCCAAAATATGTTTCGTTTACGTCGGAAGGCACTTCACAGAAAGCATGAATAACTGAAGAATAAAAAACCAACTACATGCCACTTATATTTTATTGTATTTCTTATAGACTCAACATTTTTCGGGCATTACTATGCCCATCATCAGGAGCTATGATGTTGATTATCACAATGGTCGTTTCGTTCTTGGTTTGCTGTATGTTGGAGGTTAGGCGCGGTTAGGCTGGAGTAGTGTCCGGGCTGCAGGCTAGAGCACAACTAGTTGGTTTTTTATTCTTCAGTTATCACAATGATGCACGGTCCAACAAACATCAGCATGAATAACTCTCGATTTCGGTTTTCTTATATTAGCACATTAAGCCTTCTGTTCAGTAAAGACTTATTTCCAAAAATATTTTTCTAGTCAATTCTCCGCTTCCATTTCATGTTGTTTGGCTGTTAATCTTCTAAAACAGACCGCCCTTGTTTTATCTTATTACAGTCACAATATGCTGCCATAACACCGACCATGTCCATGTCAACGGACACGATGGAATCATTCTTGTAATTTTTAGCCAAGTACTGTACAAGGCTTCCTGATGATGGATCCTCTGTGATCCGAAACATGTTGGAGCACTTTTAAATATTTTATAATTTTAATTGTGTCTACATATTATATATTGTGCATTAGTTGGATTATAAAATGTTTAATTATCATTGATGCACGGTGCAAACATGAACATTCTCCGCTGTGTCTCTTTTTGACTGCTACATACTAAATGTGATTTCATCATAAGTTTCCAGTAACACTAACTGCTAAACCCTTAGTATTTCAACACTTCATCCACTCGCTTGATGTGTGAGCATTTGTATGCACACTACTGGGAGTATTTAACACCGCGTCACGGAATGTATCACGTGGATTTTGGTGTGAATCGCTCTGAACCAGTGTCACAAACTCTCCTACAGGCCAATAAAAGAGAGGTATTAAACCGAATGCAGATAAAACTGATTCCAGCTACTTTACCTTAAACCGTTAGAATAATTTAGTAAGTATCTAATAATGTAATTAAGATACATGTAATAATATAATTGAAATACTCGTATACGTAATAAGTTGGTAATCCTTTAAAATTAATTATCTCTAAGTATTATAAAGAGCGGTCGGAGGTCCCAATTAAAGGTAATGGACGGAAAGCTCTGGAAGTGTTGGATATTATTGATATGAATACATAAGGACGGCCTTCGTAATTTTAGAGAGCGCCTGTCGAAACTTTGCCTTCGTATGGTCCAAACTCGAGCAACACTTTCGGGAAATCTCAGATCCACGTCCTCCTTCACCGAAAACCGATTATCCTGTTTGAGGTCTTTCGCGGCTTTCTCATTTGGGATAGCAACATAAATTAAACCACGACAAATTCTGTCCACATAATTCACATATTTTGCAATTTAGTATTCATTAATCACTTTAACATTCAAAACTAGCTGAAGGTATTATTAAATTTATTTATTTAGCAGGTTGTTCGATGTTTCTACATCTTCCTGCGCCCATTTGACAATTATCTTATCTTTTCTTCCATTTGTCTCTGCCATTCCAGTCTTCTTCTATTAATCCCTTTTCCTCCAACAGTCCTCTAATCCCTTCCGCCCAGGTAGCTTTAGGTCTTCCTCGTTTTCTTCTTCCTGGTGGGCTTCATTTCATAACTTTTTTTGGTAGTCTCCCCTCTTCCATTCTCTGAACATGTCCATACCATTTTAGTTGTTTAGTCTTAATATCGTCTAAAAGAGACCTTGTTGCATTA
>Ga0131853_10010486_pt1 | contig 16942 bp, 7 predicted proteins | sample TergutLab28metaG_FD_92764 | JGI IMG/M metagenome (GOLD analysis project Ga0131853, IMG submission 92764) | Labiotermes labralis P1 segment gut microbial communities from Petit-Saut dam, French Guiana - Lab288 P1 (version 2) (version 2) | ecosystem: Host-associated > Arthropoda: Insects >...
AATCTCTTGGCGTATAACGTCTTTGAGTTGTTCGATTGTGCGGGGTGTATTTTTGTACACTTTGCCCTTCAATAGGCCCCAAAGAAAGAAGTCGGCAGGCGTTAGATCGGCTTCCCCTTGTCTGTAACTTTTTAACCAATTTCTGGAAGCAACAATTCGATGGTGCACGTCTTTCACCAAATTCCGTTCGAAATGCCGTCTGGCGTGCTTGAAATGAATCTGTTTGCCAGTGTTTACGAACGAGAAACCCACGCTGTTCAACTGTATACATACACAATAGTTTGCGGCCTCTAGCTGGAGACTCACCCTGAATAATGAGTCTCACTTTTAGTTTCCTAAATGCATAAAAGTGTATTCTTAATTAAAGGGAAGAAAGACATTAGGAACATACATATTTTGAAAAAAGAATATGGCTATAACATACAATTTGTCACTATGTTGAAAGACCAATGCAGAATACTTTCAAACACGTGTTTCAGCCCCCACAAAAGTCCTCGTCAAGCTGATAAATTTGGTTCAAACCTTACAATCTCATTTATTTAAGATTAGGCTTGTAATGAAATTTACGTTGAAGTTTCTAAGTGGCCTTTTCCTGTCATGTTGACCATATGAATTTCGGTAAGAATCTGTCGTTTCTCCCTACATTTCCTATCCCCCATTGGACCATCCTCCTTCACATACTATCTATTTTCACGTAGTAAAAATTGTAAGTTTTACTTTCCACAATATGCAGTTTTCTACACCCAAAAAATACCACCAGAAGCATTTTTACATTTATCTTAAATCTATTTTCAAATTATGTAATTGTTTATTTGTGTAACATTCAACAGTTCGTGTGTTTATTTTATATGATCTCTGAAGAGGATGTGGTGGGATAACGAATACACAGGACTTACAAACAAAAGGTTATAAGAGGAAAATCAATTATGGTAGTATTTATAATAAACAAATATTAGAAATCGCAGTAATAGAAGCACGAACATATTACCGAAAAAAATTTCGAAAATACGTAAAGAAATTGCATGATCATAGAAATGTTTTGGTAAGTAGAGGAAAGTGTTACTTTTTGAAAGGTGGTAAGAGTTCACTGGAAAGCCTACATTGTCAAATGCATATCACAGGAGAAATATTGTGGGAAAAGTACATTCGAGTATATCGTGAAGCTCGCCGTTAAAACCTCGTGACTTCGGGATCTCAAAGTAAAAACCTGTCAGTCGCGAAAGCCCTAGTCAAAACACGAAAATCAGCGTCGGGACAGACATAGTCGCTGGAGATGTTCCTAATCCTACTGTTCCCAACGCCAGTATTTGCGTATTATTTTGCCTTATCGCGTGGCTTATACTTCTTCGTGGTTTGTTATTCTATGCACGACTAGCAACTCTTCTATTTCCGTGACGTGTGTGTTTTAGTTTAAATATTTCATGTAAAGGTAATCCTGTCGGTTATAATAAATTTTATTTTGCACCCATTACATTTGCTAAGTGAACGAGAAGAAAACTCGGAGAGAGGCAAGATTCTAGTCCATAGTTAATGTTTCACACATTTCGTGCAGTTGTTTTCTACACACCAGGTTTACTTCAAGCAACTGCACAAAGTTAGGTTGTACACTCCTACATGTTTCGGCTACATATTGTATCCATATTTTAAGGACACAAGCAGCATATAGTACGTCGGCAAATGTTAAACATATATACATAATAAACAAACAAACAAACTTGCTAACAAACTAACACACTAACTAGCTCCATGGAGTAGAGTCCTTCTTGGGAAGCTAACATTTTCGCAGCTAGTTAAGAAATTCCCTGCGTTTTATGAAAACCGAATGTTCATTAACTCACTCACAAGAGTTCACCATCTATCCTTACTTCAGCCAGATCTATACAGTCCATGCCCCAACCCACTTCCTGAAGATTCATTTTAATATTATCAAAAATATATATAACAGATTTTTATAACAGACAAAGATACATACTATTACTAAAGTAATTCATATTAAAATTATTGATACACGGAACTTTAAAACGTAAGAAGCTGTCTCCACACATCTTACAGCGTTACATACAGTAAAAGTCAGAATACAGAAAGCTTGGATATGTGTGTGTTTAATGCACGTTGGTCTGGTGTCGTGTCACTGATTCTTTATCAACAGTTCATATAAGATTTTAATTTTTAATATTAATAGCTTCTCCGAAATATATTCAATATTTACATGCAGCTAATCTACCAAAAACGGGAGATATATAACACTGCAAGATGCGTGGAAACTGCTTTTTGTATTCTAATATTTTATAATTGAATATTTCACTTGCATTTTAATTTCAATCTGAAAAATATTCTCCAGTCTATTCCTCTGAATTGTCTTTATTTCACTTTGTCACTGTAGTCAACCAGTTTTAAAGCAGTAAGATATGTTCTATATCAAGGAATATTTTTACCCTATCACAAAATAACATAAAACAGAAAGATTGCGTAAACAGAACATAGCGACTCGGCAACTGCTTCTGTCAAATGGCGGCTTATTCTAATGGGGCCTGAGGTACAGTAAAGTTCCGTATAACGTGAACCAACAAGATGCACTATTTTCTATTAATCCTCCTGATGATGAGTAGCAAGCCTGCTCGAAACATGTAGAGGCTTACTATTGAAACAAATTAATAGAAAATAGTGCATCTTGTTGGTTCATGTTATACGGACATATCACGATGCACGATCAACAAAACATTAAAAAAACAGTGTAAATTTGTTTCTGTGCACTAGACGAATATGTGCAGTCAGTGGAGCTGTACCTACACTCACTACACTCACTCCTATCCTCAGAACGATCTGGTGGTAAATAATCACGTTTATTCCCTGACCCTCGGGCTTCCATTATCCTTGGAATTTTCGGCTTCTTGGGCCCCCTGAACGGGTCAGAGCATTCGGAGCCTGGACTTTCCGTTATTTGCGTGCTCCAAAGTTTATTTACAGGCACACGGTGGAAGGGATTGTCATGATCGGTAATGGGACCGCCACAAGGCGTCTAACAGAAGAGAAAAATACAAAAAACGGAAAAGAGAAAGAAAAATTGTTGCCCCTGTATAGATTTATTCCAGGGTGCTCAGTATGTGAGTGGCATAGAGACTTTGATCATCAGGGTAAATAGCTCAGCAATAAATAGCAGTAAGTGTGTGAAAAATACAATTTAAACTATACTAAACTAAATTCAGAGTTAGAATACAATGCGTTAGGCCGTGCTGTGTACATAACACTTCCATGCATTTAATTTCATAATACGAAGCCAATATTAAACAGCTGTATGAATGTAAATGTGACACAGACAACCGTCGACTCCGGTCCAATAATTCACGAACCTAAATAACTCCCGGTTGGTAGATGCAATTTCAACCCACACACAAATTAAAATCACAATTTATACAATAGACAAACTACACTCACCGTTAGGTCCAAAAACCAGCAAGCAGACTTGGAGCCCATGATGACTCGAAGCCTGCAGACGTATCCGAATAATTTAATGCATGGTGCAGGTAAAACCAATGGACAAGATTGAAGTACGTCATGCAAGACCGCACAGTTACAAGGAATGACAGTACCCATAAGGCAACATGGAATGTCGAACACGCCTTACGTCACGATTCTCGTTTGCGTCACGTCTGGGTTTCTCTGTCTATTCTCAATATTTGGCTTAAATAATCGTTAAGACAGAGGTATAGGCGTCACTTAATATTTACATGCTTCTTTTCTTCCTTCGCATTCTCATCTTCCTGAAATAATCAGTGGTTAGCTTCAGTTTGTGTCACTTCACAGTGATTTTCCTCATTTACGACAATGGAGGTTTTGCAAAAATATTTTTATTGCAAATCAAACTGATACTGTGCCGCCAAAATAAATTGCGCTTGTACAGTGAATTATATCGAAGAAGCACTTCAAATAAAAGCTCCAAAATTTAACAGATCTAGGTTGCTGTGTCAAAAGAATAGTATAGAACATTTTTTTGAGAGGACGGATACATTTCTAGTTAATATATATAATGTAAGTATATTATAAGTTAACTGATACGAATGAAATTTAAATTCGGTGTACAAATAAAAATCCATACGTTCAATGAAGTGCTCTTATGCCCAAAAATGTAACATTTCTGCATGTTATTATCTTTTCCCTTCTCCCTACAAGCACCTAACCTAACCTAACACAGAACAACATAATATAATATGAAACCTACCGCACATGCACATTGGCCACACATGGTGAAGTGTTGAGGAAATTTCGTGGCAAATTCTCGAGATCCCGGTCAAATCCTTTTTTAAATACATGAGTGATTTGAGTGATATTCTCCCTTTAAAGTTTCAGTTAATATGCCGCAGCATATCTATCGGTGTTGATATAGGAAGCAAACAGATTCCGGCGCAGATCATGTACATATTTCCGTTTACTTAGTATAAACAAACAGCATAGAGAAGAAAGAGACAGAAAAATATATTTTGGCGAAGGTGTCCTTTGCTTAGTTGATGTAGTGTCCCGTTACAGGCCCGGAGGGGCCCAGAGGGTTCCAGGAAGTTAAGGATCCCAGATTTCGTGACAAAGGCACACGATGATGGTAGGTTGTCAGCCTTAGGCACCGGCCGCCTCTACCCCCAGGAAATACTCCTGGTACTCATTTCTGTTAGAGGCTGAGTCGACCCCAGGGCCATAGTGCGATCGGAAGGACATTATGTCAATGAAAAATCCACTGACACCAGCTGGGATCGTAATAGCGACCTTCCGATTTGTAGCACAGCGCCTCAACTACTGTGCCACCGCCGTCCCCATTGTCGACAGCAGATGAACCATATTACTCTATGCAATATTACTGGAATGATACTGGTAAGGGAAAAATCAAAGCACTCGAATAAAACCATGTCCTCCTACTACACTTTCAGGATAATTATCAGCAATATGGCCAGTGACTGAACTAGGGCCTTGGTGGCGAGAGGCCTGGTGCAAAATGACTGACAGAAAAATATGAACAACAAAATTTATTACAAACGAAATCATGGATACGTCACTACATACATCTCTCACTCTACGGAGAAAAAACACTCCATGTAAAAGAATTTGTCCCGCCTCCAATCTGACCTCGTAAGTTGTAGCTATTCCAAACCGCAGGTCTGAAGACTTTTCTCATGCTATAACGACAGGCTCAGCGCGATAATACTACGGTACCCAGTATAGACTATATATATGGTACTAACAAAAGTTAATATAATAAAATCTTAGCACTTGGCAACAATGAGGAGGGGAGGAAAGTAAAGTAGTTGGTAAGGGGGATGGGAAAGAAGTAAGAATGGCGTAGGCAAGGAAGGAGTGAGACCTTGTTAAAATGACACGTCGGAAAAAGAGGGGGTTATCTAACTTGATATGCCTGGTCGTCGTTTTATACATCTTGGAGGATAAGAACTGCTGAAAGTACTTGAAATTTCAGCTTCAGCCTCATAGCTCTACAACTGATACACCTGTCTTTGGAATAAGAGTAGACTGAATGAACTAACGTGCTTTATATGTGTCATCCTGTTGTGTTACGATACTTAATATACAAGAATTGTTATCAGTGAAACCACAACTATAGTTAAACAAGACCTTACAATTCTACAAGAGCGATGTGTTTAGACATAGTGTAAGTCGTTTTCAAGGTCACAGAAATTATAAAAAACACACTTGTCAAATATAACGATCGTTAATACAAGTCAAACCCATAAATTTAGCAGACTGTTGTGTCTGTTAGAATTACAGTTAGCTTCAAAATGCCATATCCTAGGTCGAAACATGTCGTTCCTTTACAACTATAAACTCTGTTTTTTAAATATAGTTGTGTTTCGAATTTGTTGTGTCTGAGTTTTAATGTTCAAGAAGTGAATAAGGTACAAGCTTTTATTTATTTGTGGGCCGCGATAGGTCAGTCGGTACAGCGACTGGATACGGGCTGGACGGTCCGGGAATCGAATCCCGGTGGGGCGAGATTTTCCGCACCTGTCCTGTCCCTGGGGCCAACCCAACCTCCTGTACAATGGGTACCGGGTCTTTCTCGGTGGTAAAGAGCGGTGTGGTGTGACGCTGACCCCTCACCCCCTTCTAGTGCCGTGGTCAAGAAAGAGTAGAATTATACTTCTACTCCCCTTATGGGCTGTACGGCCTGTACAGAGCGCCGGTGCCTGTACAAGGGCGCACGTTACCTTTTTTAGCTTTTCTTATTTATTTATTTATTTTAAAACGTTTTCAGTGCATTATAACATAGAGCTTCAGAATGTAGGATGAATGGTTAAAAGCAGTTCTAAAAGAATTCGGAAGGAACCTATCATGCCACAGTTAGCTGTTGTACCAGCATACCAATGTTGAGGCCAGCAATTACATTGCAATGAAAATAAAAATAAAGGTAAAGTAAGCCAAAACACAACTAGTTTTATTGGATGTTAATGAAACGACATGTTTAGGCCTACTCGGCCGTCATAATTTTCATTGTTACATACACAACGGGAATGCCTCAACTACAGATTACATTGAAAATCTGTAAAAATATCCAGCCTTGCTTCCGATATTCGAAATGAAGCACCTCCCGAATACAATTCTGGATCGTGACCTATACACCAACCTGCTCGGGATAAAGTGAATGGCTAGTGTAAACGTAATATTTCTGTCTGATGTTAGAAAACTCACACTTCTGTCGTACACATATTCGGATAACATTTGGTAAGCGGTTTTTAAATAAATGTTTTACCTGAGAAAAATGTATGTGCAGGTATGTGCAACTGTAATAGAAACGCACAGAGCAGAGAGATTTCTAAAAAAAAAACATTACATAGAAATGTATACTTGATGATTAAAGACCACAAAAAAATTAGGCTTAAAAATTATTTGAAAGAATATTTACGTACAACAACCCCTCAGTTTGCGAGATTAATCCATTCACATGAAGCTACTTGTAAGGAGAAATCTCCTAAAACTAAAATTCTTTTCCCACTACTTCCCGCGTTTTATATTTTAATTGATTCTAGACGTCAAAACTTTCTCCCAAACAAAAAACGTTTCACGTTGTAGAAAACACTGAACGTTGTCTCAGTAAGAAAGTATTATATATTAATGGTCAAATATTATGTAAATAATATTATTAGCTACATAGATGCATAAACGTTGTTAAATAATTACATTTTTTGTCAAAGTGTGTACCAATAAAGTTCCATCCTTAGTAAAGATGAAATGTATAAGAATTCCTTTAAGATTTGATCGACACAGAATTATTAAAACCGAGAACAGCAAATTTCATAACAAAGTTACGAGAACAACGTGAGGCGACACGCAACTGCTGCGCCTGCGTCTGCGTCTGCGCAGACAGCGCAGAATGATTTGACCTGCGCACACGAGAGGATTCCTGAGCTGAAGACAGGCGAGAAAACCGCCGAGAACAATGATAGGTTTGTAAGAGAAAGGAACTCGTATAAGCAAAAATCCTTTTGGAAGTCGGAAACCCATGCATATTGTGGAACTTGCACAAGTGAAAATTTGTTAACCGACTGTTTGGTTTACCAAAGAACTGGAGAAAATGTGTGCAAATTTAGCAAAATAATTAGCGGTACTTAGAACGTAATAAAATATGTTCAGTTTTTTTAAGAGATGTCAATAATATGCTAATGTTAGGGGCAGGGATCATGAAGTCGTAGCATGGACTCAAAATTACGTGTCATAACATCGCTAGTTTTAAAATCCTCATTGCTACACACTAGAGATCTCGTTTAATATCACTGACTAATTTGGTCACCATATGTTAGATGTTCACGAAAATTTCTGCAAAATGTGGAGTTTTTTAATTTGTTAAATTTCGAAACTAAAGATTCTTGGATTTCTAATAATACAAATCAAATCCAACATGGAAACAAGAAGACGCTGCAGAAGAGACTTTTTAAATTAACACGAAAATCAAAAGTATTAAAAGGAAAACTCTGTTTTGCCACTGCAGTTTTATCCTCCGAGATTTTTCTCCTTCTACCCGCAACATTTTCGGTTATAAACAAGACAGAAATATAGGTAGAGGAGGGAATAAAGTAAATAAAACTTAGTATAATATGGAAATGGGGATGGAGAATGGGAAGAGGTTAAGGTAAGAAAGAGAAGTAGAATATGTGTGACATGACGGGGGAAGGTACGAAGATTCGTATCTGAGGAAAGTGGTGGAAAGAGAGCCGTATGAACTGCAAGGCAGTATTCTCGTTGTCTCGGAATGATAGGGCAAGGAGTTGTAACTAAGGAGTTCCTGGTATCTCTTTTGGTTACTGGCAACAATAGCCTTGTACATGTATGAAATATTTCTGCAGTAGAGAGGGATTACAGTCGCATAATTCTCAATTCAAGATCCTTCTTGAAAGGTTTATAGTTGCTCAGCTTGTCTAAACGTTCCTCGCTTTTTTCGAACCCAGAACTCATTAATGTTTCTCTGGATCCTACCCACATCCAATTTTTTTTAGTACACTTCTTCACATTCGATCATTTTCATATAATTCTTCCACTTATCTCACACACCTTCGTTTCATAGTTTACAAAATCAGAATTCATCTCTCATCTAAATGTGGGTACTGCAAGGTCTCTGTATTTTACCCTCTTTCGGTTGCATAAAAAGTGTTTGGGACGAGTTAAAATTATTAATCTCATCGATACATAATTTTTTCTAAGTTCCTCTTACGTCAAAATATTCTCATCAGAAACTTGTTCTCTAGTATTTTCAATATTCCTTTATTTTCAAAGGTCTATATAGAGTTGATAAAGAAGTTACAATCTTTGCAATTGTGTAAAAGCCTTAATTGTACGTCGAATTAAATAAAAATTGTGTAAAGGATTGTAAATTTAAGTATGTTGAACACGCGCTTGCCAGTTCTCAAGAGCAAGCCGTCAGTTATGTCCAGTGTTTAGGAATAATTGCACACATTGTGTTATATTTGAATAAACTACCACGTTGAGTGAAGATGTTGCATAAAGATTTTGGCACGGATTTATCTCAAATTGTAAATTATTTTAATGTAATGGCTTTTAATAGGAAGAAGCATAAATTGGAAAAACGAAGTAATTTAAAAAAAATCATAAACTCAAGGACTGCATTTTTTTAAGAATAACGTAACTCTCTGTGGGTTTTATATTTGTCCTTCCTCCTATCAAACACGATACATGGCTAACCATTTTATTTCTCACCTATCGTCTCTGCCGACTAAAATTTTCACAGTCAAACAGCAGGAGTGTAGGAAAGCTACAAAGTATGAACTGGCGTCAATGTGATTCTAAACCCCTGATAAACAAGTATTTTATTGAAGTAACAACCCCCAATGAACCTCATTCACGAGGTTTCTAGATCATACACAACGACGCCCCACAGATTAACAAGTATAGATGACTGAAAATTTGCGCTCAGACAATAAAAAGAGAGTACACAAAAGTTACAATAAAAGCACAGGAAGAGCATGAATATGCAAAATGTTGAGACTGATCTGTATCCGCTTTTGTTACTTTCCTTCTATTATTCTGCTTCTCTTTCTTCCTCTCTTTCTTTACGCTCCATCTTAATCCTCCTATCCGTCTCCAAGATTCTTTATTCTCCTGTTCCTCTTCTCCTTTCCCCTTATTTCACCCCTCAAATTACCCTTTCACTAACTCCTATCTGTTGCCCTCTCGTCTCCTATCGTTTCATCAACATTCTAACCTCCTTCCCATTTATATGATGCTTTTCGTCCAACTTCTTCTTTTTATTTATCATAGTTCTGACACAAACAACAACAATGCGGTAAGTTCCAAACTACCGAAGGTCCGACTGATCTTTTTGGAACTCCAAGTCCAATCTGATCTTGTTTCTTGTGCCGCTTTCTCACAAAACAATGCAGTTGCTACTACCTGGCTAGCATGGGAACGAACAGCCTAGTTCTCATCTTATCCTATTATTAGCAATTAGCTAACTAAACTACTCTTTGCATATCAAATCAAGAAGCGAGACGACTGGGGTTGTATGAGAGACAGAGAGAGAGAGAGAGAGCGCGAATATTTCAAACCAAGGGGCTCTAGAGTGGAGGAAAGGGGATAGGTGGTATGAGCCACGCCCGGGAATGGCAGAATGGTAAACTTGGGACCCATTGATACGTGGGGAAATATACATTAATATAAATGGTTATCATTCGAGAGACGAGAGAGAGAGAGAGAGAGAGTTAAATAAGAGGGAGGGGTAGACGGTGAATCTACATTGTAGTAGGTAAAGAGAAGATGAGGGGTGGGTGTGCCCCTATATGGCTCACACGTCCTCTACTTCATCCCAAATTTTTATAGAGTACCTTCCATCCTGACTTGTAACGTTTTATTTGTATCAACAGCCATGCAGGTCTTAAGAGGACTGAGTGCTCTTGGAAGTTGAGGCAACAGGCACATGAAGGTGGTAAGGTTGTTAGGCCTACGCACCGGCCTCCCTCTACCCCCCAGGAGATACTCTTGTTACTCACTTCTGTTCGAGGCTGAGTCAACCCCAGGACCACAGATCGGCTGGAAGGTTTAAGCCAATGAAAAATCCCAACCCATGGAGAATCAAACCCGCGACCTTCCTGACTGTAGTGCAGTGCTTAAACCAACTGCACCACCGCGTACCCTATGAAAGGATAGTAGTAGTTCCCACCACAAGGGTTTCTAAAACGTTGTTTTGGGAGGCCGTCAATTATTCGAGGATATTCGCTTCTTTGCGACGGGTCTTGAATTAACCCGTGCAAAAAGCGAGGGATTAGTTTATATGTCTGGTGCTGTGGCCTTGTTACTCAAAAGGTCTATTAGGACATGAAACGTTCAGAATGGAAAAGCGTACTTTTCTGGTATCTCTAGTGAAGTTGAAACTTCGAAATTTGAAGCTGCTCCCATCCCAAGCCACTGTTTCAGCACACACAGTTACCTCTGCGTGTGCAGTGTTCCTGTCACTATTAATGGCATGCAGGGTTGTGCTACATCAAAAATGTTTATGAAAAACACATACAAAGAAAAGGAAATTGATTTCAGGTTTTCGCCCAAAATCTGCACTCTTCTTGGATGTTACTCAGCGTATAGTGGTAATTCCTTACAGATGTTTCGGGACAACTTATCGGTCCCATCTTCAAAAGTTGAGAATCCAAAAAAAGATTTTTCTGAATTCTTGATTCTTAAAGATGGGACCGACAGGTTTCCCGAAACGTCGGTAAGGATTACCACTACACTCTGCGTAATAAACCAGAAGAGCGCAGATAGCTTAAAAAACGAAAACGCCTAAGTTTAGTATAAAATGACTCTACAAATCTTTTTTTTTTTTGTAATATTGTTCGTAACTGATTCTCTGTGTCTTTCTTATGATGTAGTTGTAGTCGCTTATATTCGCGGCGAGTTATTTTCGTGTTTGTTAGTCTTAACGATAATCCGATGGCCGTGTCGTGACAACTACCAACATTAGGACGCTGGGGTCCTTCTTATGGTGAAGGAGTGGCTTGTTTTGGGCTATTTGACATCGCTGTTTTAAATGCTATTGAAATCAAATCCAAATAAGGTAAGAGAACAAACATGAGTAGGCAAATAGCTTTATGAAAAGGAATTTACACCGGCACAAAGATTGATTTATAAGTAACATTTTACTATCCTGTGTCTCCAGAATCATCTCTTCACATGAGAGTTTGAAACAAATCTCCCATGTTTATTTTTATTCCTTCTACGCCCGCTGCCTGATCTGCCCATCCCAACACTCACTACGCCACTGATGGTATGAAATGAAAGGACGAATTCGAGAATTCACTGTGTAGTTATTAAAGCCCAATATCACGCCTTCTGTTACATCCGTGGGCCGCGTAGCGTAGTCGGTATAGCGACTGGCTACGGGCTGGACGATCCGGGGATCGAATCCCGGTGGAAGCGAGATTTTCCGCACCTGTCCAGACTGGCTGTGGGGCTCACCCAGCCTTCTGTAAAATGGGTACCGGGTCTTTCCCGCGGGTAAAGAGCGGCCGGGGAATGACGCTGACTCCTCACTCCCTTCTAATGCCGTGGTCCAGAAAGAGTAGAGCTATACCTCCACTCCCCCTACGGGCCGTATGACCTGTACAGAGCCTCAGTGCCTGTACATGGGTGCACTTTACCTCTTTTTACTTCTGTTAGATCCAGCTTCCCCTGCACTAGTTCAGCCTCATTAAGTATCTTAGCCTATAGCGAAATATCATTTTTCATGCCAACATAAACATGAAATAGGACTATAATTTTTTTATTTTCATTGTTACACGTGTATTGTTGTCGAGTTACTCAATTAATACACCAACTAATGCACTTATATAAAATTTATACATTAAAACACTAGAACTGCTCCGCTGCAGCGAAGCATAGAATGCACATCCGTAGCAGGGCATTCTTCGCAACATAACCTTACACAACACGACATGGTGCCACAGCACCCTATTAGTACAACGAAGTTAATCAGTGACTATTTTTAATGTGACTTTAGCAAGGAAAATATAGCTCCCTGATGATGGTCTTAGGACCGAAACATGTCGGAGCAGTTTCAGTGTTTCAATGTGTAACTTTTATATAAGTGCATTAGTTGGTGTATTAATTGAGTAATAGGACTATAATATTAGATAATTTACTGTTACATTGTATTGTAAGAGACAATAATAAAGCATTCTATACACACGTTTAGCAAAATTTATTCTCATATTAATTCTACGTCAATTATTACGTTTTATTCTCATTTCCAATAACTTGGTGCCACATTTCTAAAATATTTTTTTCACACTCTCCAACAAATGAAATGAATGACCTTCTGAGTAAGCCTATCATTCGGAAGAATTTAATCTTTCACCCTCTATGATAAAACAAAGGAACTGGTCGCTTTTGCAGTCATGATCATTGTATTAAAGGAAATAGCAATCTGAACTGTAGTGTTTTAAAATACATGTTTATTTTCACTGCGGAACTTAATAGGTCTTCAGCTTATGGAATATAACTTTTAATTCCTAGCGTCCTTTATCAATATATGGAAATGTCACTATCGATTTTTCCTAATACTTACAGCTAGGGACGCTCTGCGATGTAGAATTGGACACAATATTTCATCCAATGTCGCACTGAAACGGAGACGACTTCCCGAACATGAATATTCATTTGGAGAGATGGTTCTCAAACCCATCTCTTCTTCCCCTCAACCCCGCTTCACCCTTCTCGTTGTGTCCATCTCCTCAAAAAAAAAAAACTTCAAGCCCTCCTCCTGAACCCAAACCATATCGCACCCTCTTTTTCCTCCCTTCCTCTCCTCTCACTGATTAAGGTTCCACCAAAACTGGGAAATATGTGAGTGTGTGTATATATATATAGGGATGAATTAGGATTAGCTTTGAGCTTTCATGGCTGTGTGAACTTACTAACCACACCAAGAGCGTTGGTTGCGTTTTGGTTGCTCAGAAAATTCCCATATTTAGGAAACATTCAAACTCAACAGGTATAATCAAGCTTCCATTAATATAAATGAAAAATTTTTGACATTTATCAAAACATATTCGCTAGTAGATATCTATCTCTTGAGATAATACGTCTATGTATGTTACTCAAACCGTGCATATTCTTACATCAATAAATCAGCCAACGAATAAACTCAATAAAATTCAAAACAATAACAGGCATAAAATGAAATTTATGACAAGTGTCAAACTCTGAATGTCTCGACGCCTGGATGCCATCTATGATTGGAGCGACGGCGATAAATAAATACATTAGCGTGTTGCGCTAGGAGTTATCATAAAGGCTGCTTGTTTACAATTAAAAATAACTCAGTACAATTATTTTAAATTGAACGACTGGGGAGTTACAGTATTAGAAATTAGAAATTATTTAGACCATCAATATTCACATAACTTGCGTCCGTTATTGGCTTATAGTACAACTGTGAATTATGAACTTATTCATTTTCTAGTGAAAGACCTTTCAGTTCCAGGTTATGTAGATATAACCAATTACTGAAGTGCGTATAAACTGGGAGTATAAACCAAACACTCACTCCTGTACGGTAAAGAAATGAAGGAGAATAAACCTGTGTCATCACTCACTTACATACACGCCATTCTTTGTGTAGTATTTGACTAATTCCGAACAGGTAATATTTATCTTTAGAGACAAGGCATACACATTCTCTTTAGTGACTAGTTTCTGGCAGAGATCTTGAATAAATCATAATAAAAATTTTATATTTTACGTCACGTGGGGCTTATCAAATTTAATACTCAGCATATAGTAAATTTTATAAACAGTGCAAACAGTACAAATACTCGTGACGTAACATGCTCCGTTCGGTAAGTATAATATTGAATGTGACATTGTAAGTTTCCTTTAAGATACAAACGTTTCGAAGTTGTTGCTGTCTTCATGTCGACAGAAGAATTCTGTAATCCTACTGATGCGGACAGCAAGTTCCTTCATAACTCTGGCATTTATCAACCCCAATACACGGGGGTCAAAGTCCATAAAATCTTAAACTCAGCGTTGTAACAATTTTCCCTCCTCACTGATACAACAAAAATGGTTTAATGCATGAAACAAGTACTGATATTTTCTCACACTTATAATAGTACATTCAGGTTCAAAAGAAGAAAGGATGATTAATTAACGGTGAAGAACAGTATTCTGCTAAAGTTAACAGATACGAAACAATTCACCCTATACTTTGTCTTTTATAGTTGTTTAGCAAAAAAAATCAATGATTTAGTTCTAGAAATGCACAGCATAATTTCCTGGCAAAAAAGAAGCAAGCAGGAGGAAACGTGTTAAAATAATTTATTTAGTCAAACACAACATATATATATATGTTCATTATTACATAGTTGGCAACATTTTTCGGTTCTAGTGAACCATCTTCGGGCTAATTCTTAATATTAAAATATTAAACATGTTGCCAACTATGTATTAATGTATATATATATATATGTTGTGTTTGATTTAATAAATTACTTTATCATATAGTATATATTCAACGGGATGGCTCCTATCAAAAAAAGGAAGAAACGTGTAGTGACAAAAAGAGATTTTATATGAAGTCTTGCGGAAAGTCTATTGTTTGTCTTAGCAATTAATATATAGAATATTCCTTAAATTTTTATCTAAACCAAAAGCACTTTGAATTGCATTGAGGTGGTTAGAATACTTTAAGATCAGAACTCAACCATCTAGAATAAAGAAAACTCAAGAAATGAATTAAGTTAAGAACACACATTTCCTTTTAGAAGAGAAAATTAATAGAGAAGAGAGAACCAGTGTTTTTGGAATAGGCGTTAGACGGAATGTGTACGGATATCCCTCCCTTAACTTTTCGTAATTTTGTATATTTTCTAAAATGGTTGTTTGCAAGTGGCATCTACTTTGATAGGGCACAATAAACCTAGAAAATTTTGAGCCTCCTCGCTCTGTTCTTGCAATATGCATACATTATACGAGACAATCGAATTCATTTCTACAGAACCTCGTTTTCACGTAGGTTGATAATGACTTAAGGCGAGGAAATTTCACCCATTTTAGGATCTTCTTAAACAAAAGGAAAATTGAACATCATTTTCAAGAAATAGTCAACTGATTTCATTAAGTTTATATCAAAATTTTAAGACCGGAAAATATCAAAGCTCGCCATTTGACAGGACCTTCAGCAATTTTTTCCAACCACACAAAATCTCTGTCATCCAAAGAAAAACTTTTCCAAGATATTACCCCACAAAAATATTTGTAGACATTTGTTGTGTCAATCAACGTAGCTAAATGTCCAATACACTGTAGCCACACCTATTTCAATACAATAAATATAGACGAAAGACAAGCTAAGAAGTTTAACTTTAGATATATGAAAAATATCAAAACTTTCTCTCGTTCTGAGCACAATTTTATCAATTATTTTTACCTTCCATTTGTTCCTCTAAGGATGACACTTACTTCACGCTCTTTCAGATTACCCTGTGGACTAGTGCAGTTTGCACATGCATAACTCTAACTAGATTTTCTTAACGAAACAAAATTATTTATGTGAGATAAGCCCTAAAACTCGATATTTAGTATTTAACTGGTTAGTTCTAAACTAGATGTTCTAGCACTATAAGTTTTGTGTTTCTTTTACGTTTAAATACTTTGTTTGAGAGGAATATGTTTAGAGTAAAATTAGTACAAAGCAAATAATGCGTGCGGGTACAAATTTAATTTCACCTGACTCAGAACAAGGTCCACTTGCTCGCCCTTTGGACATGAAAATTAAATTTAGTGTTTTGTTGACCGTGCATGCAATATGAACCAACAGGATGCACTATTTTGTTCCAATTTGTTTCAATAATTAACCTCTACATATTTCGGGCAGGCTTACTGCTCATCATCAGGAGGTATAACTCTGTTTATACAACAATTGGTATATGTCATGCTAGTAATAATTGAATTGTTAAAATTACTTAAGTATATCTATAGATAGTCACTCAAAAGCGTAAAACATTTTTTTGTCAGTAAAATTTCGGATTATGTTAAAATATATTAAATAATAAAAATATTTCAGAAAATGCAGTAAGTTCTAATTTAATTTTAAACAATTCCATTATTTTCAGCATAACATATACCACTTTCTGTATATACATAGTTATACCTCCTGATGATGAGCACTAAGCCTGCTCGAAACATGTAGAGTATAATTAAACTAAACTCCGTGGCCTTAGTCCGCACGCGAACTATACCGAAAGAGCGGCCGCCGCCTGTCGGCGAAGTTAGTGCCAACTTTTGCGGATAGAGGGGTGTTACGTGGTCAGCGCAACGAGTCCCCACAGCCGTTAATCTCTGTTTTCTAGACCTGAAGCCGCTACTTTTTTCATTCAAGTAGCTCCTCAATTGACCTCACGAGGCTCACGAGGCTGAGTGGACCCCGTTCCAGACCCACTAC
>Ga0131853_10010487_pt1 | contig 16941 bp, 7 predicted proteins | sample TergutLab28metaG_FD_92764 | JGI IMG/M metagenome (GOLD analysis project Ga0131853, IMG submission 92764) | Labiotermes labralis P1 segment gut microbial communities from Petit-Saut dam, French Guiana - Lab288 P1 (version 2) (version 2) | ecosystem: Host-associated > Arthropoda: Insects >...
AGACAACGTTTGAGAGACATCGTCATTAATGAAAGGATGATATTAAAGGCGAAAGGTCTCGCTTTGCAAGCTATGAAGGCGCACAGGAGAACTGGAAGTTAGCTGCACTCCTGAACCTGGGCAATACATGGAGATGAGTGGTAAGCCCCAATCTCCGGCCGCTTAACTCCAAGTGAAGAGCGTCCAGTAACCATTAATTGGGAGGCTCTGTGGACCCTAGAGCCGATTTGAAGTTTGTGGGCAAGAAAAAATCTCTTGCCCTGCCTGGACTCTAAACTCTGATATTCCAACCCGTGGCCTAGTCACTATGGCAACTACGTTATTCCGGTTCCAGCACGACACTGCAACGTGCCTTGAAGAATTTATATTTTAAATTGTGGACTGAAATGAATTTTCGCAGTATGGTTTCAAGTAATGGGATTTTGTGAAAAGCGTAATGAATATGTCCCACAAATTGGGATATATTTCTTGGCTAGCTGAGCAAATAATAGCTTCCCAAGGAGAAGTCTCTAAAAATCCGTTTTATAGAATTTGTTACAATGTTTATTCAAAGTTCGTCTCCTCATCTATGCTTCAAAGAAAGTACCTCGTCATAAATGCCTACAATTTCGACCAGTTACTCTTTCATTTCCGTTCACGCACAAAAGCAAGAAACCCGTACCTAAAAGGGGGGCGAGAGTATTGCCTCGGGAATAGCAGGATGTGTAACACGAACACTGGCTTAACCTTATTAATGCAAGTGGCAGTTCAAATCCGAGATGGAACCTTCCGGCACATTGCTTGACATCCTTCTAACATCTCTTTAAATACAGCCCACTAAAAACAGCAAAACCACAACCATTCATACGACCACTAAGATAATCATCAAACTTGGTTTTGAAAAGAGGATTATTAAAAGTTTCATACTGAAATGCTTACATTTTGAGAAATCGGTTGTCATCTTGCCGGCAGAAAAGGGGCTGTTCATTTTAAACTAGGCGTCAGCACTTTTTATACGCCACGATTAACGTCCTGTCTACTCAAACCCGAGGCTATTCTTGACCAGAACATCCACATGATTTGTTTTGTTTTCAGTCGTACAGGGTGTTCGCAAAACAGTCGTTCCTAGCCCAAGAACATGCAAGTATGTGCGCGAGTTGTTCTTATTAAATTGCAACTTAGCTGTCGATATGTAAGGGAAGTCAGCTGTAGTTATATAAACCACATACTTCTAACTCCACATATAGGATCAATAGAAACTGACAAGCTGCTGGGTTTTTCTGTCAGTTCCTCACCAGGAACACAGCTCAATTTCCTGTTGCCCAACACTTATTAGTCCAATAGATATATTATTCCTTTATTATTATCATTATTATTACTGTTATTATCATCATCAACAACATCACCACCACCATCACCACAATAATCGTCATTCTGAACCAGACTAATCCAGCTGCATCCGCCAACAATATAGGTTGAAATTTCTCGACGAGCCTAGCCTGTACCTGCTTCCCACAGAAGACTCTACTCCAGAAAGTTAGTCTAGGAGACGTCAAATTACTCCCAGCCGTGTTGTGCTATACAGCAATTTAAGCGCAAAAAGCGTTACACCAGCATACGGACCCCCACCCCTCATTCCTAAAATGACGCGCGTCCAGATTCGAATCTAAGATATCAGTGTCACTATCTGGTAATTCTGGCGCTCCTCTAACAATGAAATTATCACATGTCAGTGTAAAACAATTGTATAATGATAATTACGTATTTCAGCTGGAAACTTTCGCTGTCGTGTTCCTGCTACCTCTTGCGAGGAACGTTTAATGATTACATGCACAAAACACACGCTAGATTCTCCCCCTTTCCGCCTACGGTTAGGTTTTGCTTATCGGATTCTCCCCCTTGCGCTAGTCACTGCAACTGGCGAGTAAATCCTAAATAATGTAACGAATTAACGGCCCTATCACTTCCAGATGGAATACCGTAAATGATTCCACTAGTGCGAGTATCTAATACACTGCAAGAGACCTGCAGCATTCGTGGGTTGATATTGAAACGGCGATGTGTTTTCCGAGATCAACACACACAACTCAACGATACTTTCTTAGCACATTCCGTCCGCTATGTTCATGCCCATGAAAGAAGCTTTTAACCTGAATTCTGGAACACAGAATTGAAAACGTATAAATTTTAAATATGCTATAATCATCATCACGAGTAAGGTTGATGCCTTGCAGTATTCATGCAGGGCAATTGTCAACATAAAGCCATTTTACATCCATATATCCTCCAGCAACAAGAAAGAGGTAAATATAGCTGCCGTCAGTTCCAAAATTAGGACTCCGAATTTTATTCACAAAATACATTCATGCGGCCCGTATGGTGCCCAATCACAGCAGCATTTATTTATTTATTTAAACAAAATCAGCTGGTTGGTCTTTAGAAAGGAAATGGACTGTGTTTTCTGCGAGGTGAAACTGAAAAATAATCAAGTCTTCAAAGACGCTCCGAGTACTTCGGATTTCCCGTCAGAATCACACCACCATTTCTCCATATTCCTCTTACTTTGAACACTACGTGTACTCGCATCCGAAGAACAAGTGTGTGAGGGTTGGGAAACCTTCCAAGAAAGCAACGCCATACCGCACATCGGGGAGCATTTTATACGCATAGTACAGTATGCAGTGCATTACCGTATGGTAACTGTCGAACATTAAGACCCACAACTTTGCTGCACCCTCCCAACATGAATGCGCTGAATGGGGATTGCAGGTTCCCACAATAGTCCACTACGAACAGAACGTCTTTTAATGTAACACCGCGTACCCTTGTGTACCCTTAAAGACGTTGCGGAGGAGCGTGTTGCATCCATCAGGACATAATTCTGCTAGTGAAGTCAGTGTGCCTGACCGAACCAGAAGAAAGTTGCTCAACGGTATAACTAAACTCTATCACACGCTACTTGTCACATCCCAAAAGACAGCACTTAGAAATAAATAACAAATGGCATCGAATCATCGAGTCAGTATACACGTACTACGAACACGAGTGCGTGACGGAGGCAACTGTATTCAGTTATACTGCATTACACGAAGAGTTACACCAGTTGTTTCTAAAGTAAAGAAAACTAGTCGAATTCTGAATTTCCTTCAACCAAGAGAACAAAGGCTACGTAGATTTAAGAAAAACAGCATAAAACACGGGAACATTATAACAGGGGTCACAGATCGATTATTGACTTACTAATGCTCAGTGAAAATATCTGCGTCAGGAGTGCACAAATCCCACTGCTTGGTTGTGCAGGCCACTGAACTTTATAGGGTGGCGTCTCACATAATATCAACGCAGTCACTGCAGTTCTTCCCTTACATACTAACCATTGTGTGTAACAATTCGACTCACCGAGCGGTAAGCACCTGATAACAGTAAAGTGCAGCTGTCGCTCCACAGAATTTTGGGTCCTCAGAATGGATCTCGATTCATGCCATCCTTCTGGCGATTAGAATTTAGGGGAGGTGACTAGATTTTTTTTTAAATGCGTAGGTCTCAGATCTACGTGACAAATATAATGATATAATCTAACAAACTGTTGGTATAAGAATGAATACTATGTACTGATATAATACTACAGGGTGTCCCACTCGCTACCGAACCCGACATTGCTTAAATAATAGTAACACCAATGAAGATATTGCAACGAAATTTGAACAGGAGTACGTTCGTTGTGTGAGAAATGAAGAGGAATGTGTCTGTAGTGCGCCTAATTGTTGTGACACGGTAAAATTATTAAAGAAATGCCGGGTTCGGTAGCGAGTGGGACACACTGTAGAAAGCAAATGAATAAACATGATTGTGTAACTAAAAGGAAAAGCAATCCCTGTACAACCCTGGAGAGGCCCTGAGGGTTCCAGGAGGGTTGAGGCTCCCAGATATCATGACAATCGGCACATGAAGTTTGTAAGGTTGTTAGCCTAACGCATCGGCTGCTTTTACCGCCAGGAAATATTACTGGTACTCGTTTCTGTTAGAAGGTAAGGCGACCCCAGGGCCATAGTGCGGACGGAAGAATTAGGTCCATGAACAATGCAATGCCAATAGCCCAATCGGGAATCGAGCTCGCGAGCTTCCGGTTCGTAGCGCAATGCCTCAACCAACTGCACCGCCGTTGCCACAACTGTATAACTACTTACACATATTTGAAACTTCTCACCATAATTATCTCTACGTAGCTGCGAAATAAATGTTTACATCGACAACTGAACCATTTACAACAAGACATGCTCCTTTATTAGAATCAGAATTACACAGAGCGTCTGAGCTCAGTGGCCACAGTTTGAACATTCTCAGCGTGTTCTTGGTGATGTTACTGACGTTACGTTGCCTTAGAAAGAAGGGCTATTTGTACTTACAGGGAAAAATAATGTTTAACTGGACAGAAATTTCTGACATCTGTGTTATTTTCGCCACAACATAAAAGGAATTTAGTAAGTATCAATGCAGAAAGTGAGGATCACCAAAACAAGTACTCGGAAAATATTTTTATGTATAAATTTCCGTACTGGGTCAAGAGTCACTCACCACCAACACGCAATAAATCCCAAACTACTCTACTTAGTGTACCTCTCACCACACACGAATATTAGTACCAAAATGTGATGTACAAATACCATTGTGTCAATACAGTCATATATAGAACAGCGACCAAAACCTTACGTCGATAAATGACGTCTTCATAGGAACGTGATGTAATGCGAAACACTACGACATGTCTTCTGGAATATGAACATTATCCGACAAGCTCTATCGAAGCCTCTGGGACTAATAAAGCACTGAAAAGTAACAGAATCAACATAACACAAATGAATATTTATATCTATGCGACTGAAGTGCTTTAGCTGGATATTTTTCCTATGGCAGTGCAGAAAGTCACGTATTCAGTTTACCCTTTAAAGTTTTAAACTGACCTGAATGACAGTTAAAGACTCAGCTCGTACCGCGCAGTAAAGACACTCCAACTGGGTTTTAAAAAACCAGTCAGTTAATGCTGTACGCGAAGTAATACTTTTTTTTCCTGAGATCCGCGCCAGAAACTTATACGCACTGTGTGGGCAGAAGGCAGTCTTCCTGAATGTTAAACCTCTTGGTATTTAAAGTATTCACTAGGCTTTAAATGATTAAAGTAATGAGCTCTACGTAACAAGCAAACAAACGTACGTGAATTAATCACTGAACAAACACCAGCAGAAGTAAAAATTTATAAAGATAATATACGAAAATGCCGAATATTTGGACACCCTTATGCTGGGCCTATACATTCCCGTGACTCTGGAAGTTTCACTGTTTGTGGAACAGTCTGTATCACTGCCAAGCACAGCTATAATAATAATAACAATAATAATGATAAGGACGCATGTAAAGTAATGAAACGTTATCCTGCCACAGTCAAACTTCAGAGATAATTGAGATGTGCGGAAGATGGCGGGCCCAGCAAGGGGGCGGACATGTAACTCGTGACGCACGCGGGATCCATCCTTCGGACCGCCTACAGAGACCCCTTCCTCCACCAAAAATAAATGGTTCAGTAATTTTGTATTTTTATATCAAACAATTTACGTGGATAGCGAAGTGCTAACAGAGATTGACAACGTAGTTGCTATGTGTTCCAAACAACATTCATTTTAAATTTCTTATCAGCTTAACAGGTCTGCTGCTTGTTGACACAGAATGCAAGCTCTAAAATGAACTTAAGTTAACATGATTACTCTCTCAGCAAACCCGTCTTCCCACTCGAAACATACGAAGCAACGTGTTACAGAAGTACGTTTCTTTTATCTCCACCAAGTTCTGGACCAGCTGAACTGTGAAAGACGACATGCAATCATCCTTCAGCTTCGTCTGAAGAAATACACAAGGTTTGCTGTCAGCATCGCACTGCGTAACGCTTCTAGTCTGTTTTTCAGTAGACGTAACTCCGGCAATAACCACCAATTTTTAGAGTTGTGAAAAACTTCTCTTAGAAGTGACGGTTGTTATATGTTAACGCAGTATATTCTTAAGCCTCTATGAACCTGAACGATAATATTAGGTTTCAAGAACAGCTCCGGTATGAGTTCTGTCTTCGTAACTTCGTCGATTCCCCAACTTAAGAGTTACATCACAAATCCACCTTACAATATTAACCAACGAGAACAGCTTATTAAGGAGATGAGCTTTTCACGGAGGTTAAAATTTTGGTTTTGGTCTTCAGGGTTTTGGAGTTGTGCAGTGATGTATGTGGTTACCCTTGTTGCGAAGGAACCAAATCCTTACCCAACAGATCACGGCTTTGTGCAGTGTTACGTAGTAGAAATGATTCACCAACTTTCGAAGTAATCTACCCACACTCCAGCAGGTTACGGCGCTGTATATTGTCTTAAGTGGTTAACCAAATTTCGAAAATATCTACTACATCTCCGGCAGATTTTGGAGTCTTGTATTGTTAACAAAGTTTAGCCAAATTTTGGGGAAATCTGCTGTCTCTCCCGCAGGTTCTGGCTTTGTACTGTGATAAGTTGTTAACCAAATTTCTGAGAGATCTACTGTCTGTCCAGCAGGTTATGGAGTTGTGTAGTTTTACAAGTGACTGATCAAATTTCTACGTAATCTACTGTCTCTCCGGCAGGTTCCGGCATTGTGTAGTGTTACGAGATATTAAACACCAGTATGAAACCACGCAATAATTCTTGCGATTTATTATGTACACTTCTATTACTGTCGATGTGTCAAAATAAAAGATGTAACCTAAACTTTTTGTGTAACAGAAAAGGAGGGAAATAAATCATGCACAAAATTTCCACCTTAATAACGAAAGGCACAATGAAAACAAAATTTCATGCAAACAAAAGCTGCAATACATTACATTCTACTAACACTGCGCATTTTAAATGAACCTTTCGTAACTACTTGCAAGCATAAAAATTCTATCGTGTTTTAGAGTAAAAAGCCTTATTCGCTACACGGTTTGAGATAACACTTTCTTTCGAAGAAGTGTATCTCGCTTACGATTATATGAAGCAGATGGTGACTGTTTCTATCGATAAACAGCTAAACTCCTGTTGAAGTAAACCCAAAGAAACGCAAATACCAGCCACTGAACAAACGATCCTGTTACATTCCTAGAAGGCGGCAACTCAATATGGCAAGGTGAGATATTTAAACTTCTATAATGTAGCTATAGGACCAACGAGTTCAACAAGTCCGACCAAACAAAACATCTGCCAAATTAAGGAAGCCACGGTCTGGCAAATCAAAACTCAAACCCGAACAGAATGAGACACGAAGAGGGAGGTAGAAACCGAGAACAGAGATGAATAATATATTGAAATGGGGGAGGGTTGGGTAAAAGAACCAAATAAATTTGGTCGTAAGGGGTTGGCAAATATAAGCATGGGAGAGGGTGAGTGGGTGGACGGATGCAATGTCTGTGTGGCAGGGTCCATTCACAAGCGAACAAAGCACAATTGCGCAGCATCTCGAACAGGACCACAGAACATCACTGCCCGATTGTTCCCCTCCCCTCTACATGCTACAGTCCAGTACTGACATCAAAGCACTTGCCGTCAAGTAATATTCGTCTTGGGTGTCCTTGCTTTGTTTTACAACGTACAAAGCACCTCTGAACCACCACAGCTGCGAAAAATACCATGCTCCACTGTCTAGCCCGGAAAAATAAATCGTATTCCTACAATTATATACCGTATATTAAATCGGCCTATGTGGAAAAAATTAGTAAGATGTATATAAAGACTGCACTAGTTGTGTTCTGGCGTTTGACACTGTAATTTTGTAAGACAATATAAAGCTCTATTAGACGTTAGTAAAGAGACGGCTCTGCAAGTAAACAGAAGAGAAAACCAAGTATATGTGTGACTTCACGCTTGCGCCACGGTGCACATGAGATCTTCGCTCTTCTGGGATGTTAAGCATCGTAGATTGATAGTTAGTTCCCGACCTTTCGGGACAACCTAGCCCAAGAACGCCAGGAACACGCAGTTATATAGGAAAAGGTGCGGGCAGTGACTGGTTCTCAGAGTATGTGATGCTAACCAGCTGGCTGGGATTGAGAGTAGCAGCGAATTTGTTTGCAACGGGGTAAATTACTCTGGTCCCTGCAAAGTACAAGGAGAGCGAAGTAAAGAGCATGGTCGAATCTGCCGAAATGTTATTGCAGCTACAACTGAAATTACATGACGGTCTGAAAATAAACTATTTTAAAATAGATTAATAGTGTTCCAGAACGTTGTCCTTAGGTAAATAGTAGGACCTAATAGGGAGGAAGTAACAGGAAACTGGGAAATAGTGTATAAAGCGGAGCATCATAACTTCTGCTCTTCACCAAATAGTATAATTATGACCACATCGAGGATAAGGCGGACGGGTAATGTAACCGCGTGGTGAGAATGAGAAATGCATTCAAAGTTTTGGCTGGAACACCGGAAGGGATCACTCTTAAAATCAAAACGGATTTAATAAAACTGGGTGGGTGACTTTGGACAGAATTAATACATGTAAGTCCACATATCAAAATGAAGTATTATTTCAATACGTTCATGCTGGCGGGGAGACGGACAAACAGGACAGACCTGCTTCTGTGATAAAAATACAGATTTATGGACTGACCACCAGGGGTAAAGTACAAAAATAAATACAACAAAGAAACCTATTTTACAAGGGTTATTAACTAACATACAAATAAAACTGTGGCGTTAAAGGTGAGCTATTAAATACTATTACGTGCGATTTACTTTTAGTATATATGTACGGTGTTTTGATGAAACGTCCGTAGCTTCACACCGATATAAAGACATAGCGAAAACTCAACTCTTCAGACTCAAAACGTGAGAAACAAAGAAATTCGTTATGGTTTCGCATTATCCTGTTTTACATTAATTTAATAACATTACCACAATGGTAAGGAGACAAATTAATTCAAGGACATGTTGGGAAAAGGAAATTAGCCATTTAAGGATGAAACGTAGCCCATTTTATTCAAAGGCTCAGGTCGTGCCGCGCACTAAACACTTGCTTCTTCGGTTTAAAAGCCGGTCGTTGAGGGTTGTATAGGGAAAACTTCGATGCTTTTCCTGAGACGCGTACAAAAGATATAAATATTCTGTGGGAAGAATGTAGAATTTTTTAATGTTTAGGCTAGTGGTACATTCAGTAAACGCTAGGCTTTAAAAGGTTAATTAGCGATTAAAAGACAGAGACTAACACTACAATTACTGTAAAACAATATATATCTTGTTTCTCTATAGGAAAGGCTGCATGTTCTTCATCAGTCGGTCATCTTCAGGCTATTAAACAAAAATTAACTATAACAAAGATTATTAAATTATGTTGAAATTGATTACTTCCTTGACAGGAGATACCAACCTTACTTAAGTTTAAGATAAGCTAACTGTAAAAATTTATACCTTACTACAGCTTAGATACGTGTGTATACCGAGTTATATTTAAAAATACATTTTATTTACTTAAGTAGAATGTTAAATTTATTTTAAAATCCATCCCGTGAAGTATTAGAAGTTCTTTTTTCAAAATGCTTTATTCTACTCAAATTAAGAAGTGGGGTACTTTCCTATAAATTTGGCCCTTCCCCCCCCCCCCTACACTTTTCGCTTCTGGTTCTAGTTCAGTGTCTTCGCGTAAGGAAAGATGTTTTAGCCTTGCAAATTTAGGCCGTGTATTCAATTATTTACTTGTTCATTTTGTTTTATCCTCTTATTCTGATGCCCAAAACATGCTGTATTAGGCTTTGTTTAAACAGTTTTTGGCGCTGTTCTGTAAGTTTATACTTTCAGCTGAAGTACCTACTTGTACTGCTCTTGTAAAAGTCAACGCAGAATTCCGTTTATACAATTAATATATTATAGAACTTAAATAAGATTTAATTTAGATATCATATCAAGGAAGGAATAAAACTGTGACATTATTCAATAACGCTCTTTTTAAAATATATTTTTATATAGGAGCCTGATTATTACCCATTAGAAGCACCGTATTTAGCTGCTTGTATTGCAAAGCAAAATATATTTTTTTACAATAAACGTAGTAATAAATTGCACCTTTTAATCTCTCATTTCTTATGAAACACAAAGGGAAGTCTCACGCCAAAAATATTATTTATTCCGGAAAACATGGAATGATCAGTGTCGATTTCTTCTTTATAGTAAGCCTATACATTTTGTCTTCTCCCGTAAGAAAAACATGACTGCTGCCTAGAATGATCGCTAATTACTAATCACATTTTCATGTAATCTTGTTCCGTTAGTTCTCAAGCAAACGGCACACACACACACACAAACGCGCGCAGCGTCCGCACAAGGCCCGTTCATTAACACCACACAAGCTTGTTACTACATGAGGCCGCTTTTCAATGCAGTAATCAAACACTACTTAATTAATGTATGTCATAATTCACATGGATTAAAACTACCTCCAGAACGTTTCCCCCTAAATTAAGTCTACCATTTTTGAAGACGCCTCGATTGTTAAATCCGTTCAAATTAATCAAACCAAGTTACTGAATCATCACCAAGCAACACGCAATTTCGATAATCTATTTCAATTACAGTACTGGTAGATGTTATCGTTCACGTGTTTTGAAAAGGAGTTTGGACAGTAATTCGTACCTTTCCTGGTGGCAGATTCTGGTTCCTACCGCCAATAGACCAAAGTTCCCTGAACTACTGAGAAATATAATGCAGTAATGATCCACATTTACCCTGGGGTTCCAATCTTGTCAAGGCTACAGACGACCATGACTATAATTTTCAAGCGTAATTCTTCAGGCCTTGAAAAAAAAAATACTTGGCGTACCTTCAACATTATCCACATCCTCCTTGCCTTCTGAGTACCCCCGTTCACTTTGTTATGCGGTTCTACGCTATGAAGCCTGTTAGATTACCCCATTCAGTTTTCCTTACAAATTGTATTTATAATAAATGAGTATGAGAATTACTGCGCAGAGAGCAACTGTGGGACCACTTATGTACCAGAATGGTCAAGTACGTCAAACGTCCGTCTGGTAGTTAAATGGGGCAATTTCACGCAGGCTCTAATAAGACCTGTCCGTTGTTAGATGCATGTCTAAAAGTAAACTGGCGGGTTCTTACGAGCTCACAAAAAATCAGAATAACGAAATCAATGTTTAAGTTACAAGCGAAATCTGTTAAAATGCGATTCGTCAATACATTTCATAATTTAATCCGAAATGGCATCACCGGTGCTGAACGTCTGCCGGGTCGACAAAGAACTGTTTGTAAACAGACTTTTAAGGAATTCAATGGAAATGTATTACCTACATTCATAATTTAGAGACAGAAGTATTTTATGATTGCAGAAGAATGCAACTACCAAACGACACTGCCTTGGAAAATGAGACCCATTTTACAATGTCGTGTAAACACACGCATGTTTTTTTGCGCTTTATTGGCAACCCTGTTTGGCACACACAGTATTTTTTTTATGGGTTGCCTGTTTCGTCCGACCGATATTTTCCTCGCAATCACGATTCGCCTTAATTTTATACGTCATGAGACTCCAAAGGAAGAACAAATACAAAAATGGCTGCAACTCTACAACGATCCACCTGCAGTTAATTCTAATTAACTATACACAAGTTTGACCCATTTTACCACGGTGTTTCAAAGAATGGCAAACTGTCGACAGAACAGTAGCTAGAACAAAGACATCGTGTGACAAACAAAATGAAACCTATTACACTCAATTTGTCAGTAACGAACACTAGTACTTTACCTTAATTGATGCTGATGTAGTGCAAATCCGGTACCAAGCGTGCTGGGTGATATTAAAGAACTGAACGAAACTAACATGTGAATCTGAGCTAGTTATTTATGTATTCTGTACGAGGTGTCTGTGGACTGTCTGGTTACTGTCACTGCATCATCACGCGCACTTCTTATTTCACAATGTAAACACACATACACTACCACACAATCACGGCAATCAGAGAGCCGAGCGCTTCAGAGGCATTCCCACCGACCTATCATGGCGACTAGACGCAACTACAAACACAAGCCGCTCAGCACGCGAGAAGCGACCGAGCCTGCCCCCTGTCAGGTAGTCTTGTCCCAAAACCAGTACTACGCTTGTCCCAAGCAGTGCCAGGGTGACCAACGTTACAACAGCAAGTACAGCGAACGTTGTTCAAAAATATTATTTCGTGCATTGATAAGGTAGAAGGAAAAGGTAAATTTGCCCCTGTGCAAACTGTTAAGGTACACAAGGAACATAAATACAGTTCCACTCATTTCTAACCTCGGCGCTAAATGGAAGTGAGTGGCCGAATTTACACCCCATCCCTTAATACCGCAGGGAAAAAGTGCCGGTACCCAATGAATGGGAGTTTCGATGGGTTTTAGAGACGGTCTAGCTGTCTTACCCCTCCTGGGATTCGAAAACCGGATATCGTACATGGATCACAAAAAAATACTTGGCTAATGAAATACATATAGAAACCTATCTGTATCACAAAATATTGCACTAATTCGCTAGGTTTGGTACGGAAATACCCATAATTCCGTGACTGTAGCTCGCCCAGACATGACTATTATGCCATTTTCTTAGGAAATGAGCTTTCAATACCGTAATCCTAATTTATTTGTTTGTCAGTCCTCATTAACAAGGCATAAAAACTGATGGACTTTTATAAAACATAGTACAAATATTAAGCTACTGGAGGCCACCCAATCGGAAAGTTACATAGTGCACTCTTCGTCCTAGCTGGTGTTCGCTAAAGCCCAGACAAACAAGACCAGGGTCACATAAGTTGAATTACCTTTCATGGTTTCCTGCTTCGGTACTGCATTAACTTGCATCTTTGCAAGTTGGCGGATTAAACGAAGCTCTACCAAGGGTCCAGGTTGAATTCTCTTTCAATTCTCGCCAGAGATCAGATGGATTGGGGCTCATCACAGCATTGTCAGTCATGTAATGCTTGTAGTGGGGTAGTGTGTCATAACATGGACGAAGACCACTTTCTCTAAATCATATCTTTTTTTTTAAGGATTTATAACCGCTCTGCGACATGTTATTAGACAATATGTAAATTGAGTAGCGTTAAGTAACGAATTTGAGGATAACAAATGAAAACAGGACGTGGCATGAATGTTCAGTTCTTTCAGCTGCTACAATCATCACGAACAGCAGCAACACACGCTAGCGGAATGTTGTTATGTTGGTAATTCCGAAATCGCTTGTTGCCCGCTCGATGTTACAGGATGCGAATCGAAGAGACATCGCAACAAAACCTGTTATTTGATTGTCTCGACTGTCATCAGTCCTCTTTCTTAGTGTTCTTCTACACTTCTGTTGCTTCTTATGGCGTTAATTCAATGTTAAGTTGTCCAGAATCCTCCCACTTCATCGTCTATACCCCGCGTTACCCACAGGCAAATTCGCAACACAGTCCCATGGAAAAAGAAGGACAGTCCCCCCCACCCATAATTTTGGGTGATGATAGCAATCGTCGACATAAGCCGTTTTCACGTGCACAGAATTAGGACTGCCACACTGAATACACTGTGTCAACAAACAAAAATTTACTTTCCCTTTAAAAAAAAACTAAATACTTGTTCATGGCTGGTAAACATATTGTGTGTTAGTGTAGGAAAGTGCGTTGAATGTATGTATGTATGTATTAATGTATTGTGTGTGTGTATGTATGTATGTATGTAGGTTTTACGTACGCACGTACGTAGGTGTGTTTATGTAAGTATGTATGTATGTATGTATGTATCGTGTATTCATGCATGTATGTATGTATGTGAATATGTGAATGCCTAGGTATATGCAAGCATAACGTATGTGAATATTTATGTATATATGCATGTATGTAGGTATGAACATATGCATGTATACGCGTACGTTGACCTATGTATTTACGAGTTTGTGTCCGTTTCAACTTTTAACCAAATGCAGATTCTCACTAAATTTGGTACAATATTACGCCACTTCAGGACGCTCAAGGGCAAAAAAATTTACGTCAGTAAAAATAAATCGAATGGCATGCGAAATTTTGTGGTGGAAGAGACAAAAATAACCCCCCAGCCTATAGTAAGTTCTGACAATGATAATAGATCTTGCCAAAGTTCTGACATTTGATGTTTTTCCTTTTTAAATTATATATTCAGTAATGGCCAGTTGACAGTTTTAAATCATTTTATTTCGAAGTTGTTGGGTTTGGCAGGACAAGTTAATTATAATGGGTTAATAATAATCCCCAGAGAATGAATAGTAAGATCTGAACATGTCGGGCACTTTGGAGTGTAAGTAGGTGGACAGATAAATAAATAAATTAATTAATTAATTAACAAATACGTAAAGAAATACATAGATAAAGAAAAGACTCGAATTGTATCTGACGGCTTTTATTCGACAGTTCAGATCAAGTTACTGCTGACAGTTTGTCTGTCCGGTTTTGGTTATGTGGGGGTATTTTTTGTCCTATTCCCAACAACCCCTCCCCCCGCGCACTTATAATCAAATTTTTTTTAAGTGTAAGCCTGACTGTGTTACAGCCACTGTCGTCATGGGGTTTCCTTTTAGGCGAGAGAAAGAATCTATCCTTTGTCATGTTACCTGAATCATTTTCACACACAACAAAACAAACCTAAGTCACTTGAGGGTTGTTTGACCGTGCATCTTCCTCATGAAATAATTTGAAATGCCAGTTTGATGAAACGAGGTAATTTTATTGATGTATTCTTAGCTCGACATGTTTCGGGTACATACGCCAATCATCAGGAGTATTAGATGTTGAGTTGCAGCATATGGCTTTCTGCGCCGAGTTTTTGGATGGATGGTGGTCTTGAGAGCCGCTGCGTAGGTCGTGTGTACGGTGCGGATGGTGCCGCTTGGACCCTATTTCTTTTTCGGATGTGGATAAAATCTGGTACAAATATCAGCACACAATGCCGTTTTGCACGTGTGGTTGTCGTGAAAATTGCCGCCTAAATGAAATTACATTTACACGTGTACTGTGAAACATTGTGACATTTTGGAAATAAAGAATGTTTTGGTCAGATCTGTGTACTGTGTAACAGATTGCACGGTTGACAGTCGTGTTAAATACCGACGATCTATCAAGTATATCCAAAGCTGCTGCTCTTTGAAATGAGTCTAGAAATCGGACAACGAATGCGAGGAAAAAATGCATGCTTATAAATTTAGGGCTTGGTTTTTATTTTGGGTTTCTATTTCGGTTTAGAAAGCTCACATTCCTTGAACAACAGCCCTACTGTTAAAGGTGGTGATATTCCAACTGCTGAAACACATTAATTAGGATAAATAATTAAACAATAACAATAATAACGAATAGTGGTGAAAAGTTAATTATGACTGAATGGGCTATATTTTGGTTCAGAAATTTTAATCGAATATTACATACGCATTCTCTAACAGCCGCGCTACAAACACAACTTGCAATGCCACTGACAGATTTGACATTCGCATTATTTATGAGGGTTGCATTACTGCAAATTGTGCATTATTAAAAATTCCTCCGACTGAGGTCCACATTTTGGGCTAATGTATTGTGCACAATATTGGAAACATTATGAACAGAAATTAATATTTATAACTTCTCTACACGATCACCCTTCGTAACTTTGTTGTCCCGACGCGCTCAGTCTGGTAGGTGATCCTCTTTCGGGAAACAGGTGTGGTTTACCGAATCACATATAATTTTAATTACTTCGTGTTTACTTGTTTTATTACCTCAATTTATTCTTGATATAAAATAATGGAGCACTATATCCAGTCAAACAACTAGATCATTTCTAGGAAACTAACACAGTCACTTCTCTGTACTCCTGTTTACACCACACCCGTACGCGACTGAATTCGCGCTGGATTGCTAGCGTCTGTTGTCCGCTACTAACGTTTTCTCATTTAAATCTCTCCCCCTCTACCTATCACCAACGGTCCTGAATATACGTTGACAGATTAACTTACAACGCATGCCATGAACCGTCCGTAACTGACGCCAGCAATCCTAAGATACAACTATACTAAAATTGATCGGCTACACTTCATATCTACTTTTTAAATAAAACCCTAAATATCATTCAAAATAAATGATTAACTTTTATTGATTCTTCCATACACAGACTGCCAACAAATCCAATCAAATGTGGCAAGTATAAAATAGACACACGAGGAATATTGCTGCCTCAATAGGCTTCCCAGCTCCTGACCGTTGCTAGAAAATTGACGGTTAGATGGAAGGGCGTCATAAAAGCGACCGCAATCTTCCAAATGTGTGCATGTGGCTATTTCATAGCAACCCGTAAAAAATATGGCGTTATTAGATGCTCGTTGCTCCGGGAATAACGTTCATAAACCGACTTTGCGCTTCTATCTGCCGCGTGATTTTGCGTAATTTTTATAAACAGAGACGGAAATAACTTACAGACTTTAAACCAGTTGTTTTATAGATCATGCATTATAAAGACCAGAACAATATGAATGGTTGGAAGCTGGGGTTAAACACTCCGTTGTCGCTACCGGTACTGTAAATGTTTGTTCCACATTATTTAGTTACTTCGCTTATATCAAACAACTTGCGCACAAATTTAGTAGATGTGATGTCGAGTAAAGGATACAAGAGAATTTTGACTTTCATTCGGTAACATCACATCTACGAAAATGGTAGACATAAGTTGCGGACGGAGGGGGGGGGGGGTCTTGTGTCTCGGAGCCGTCTAATTTTAGAAGTAGGATAAACCTTTGGCCCTGGAGCTGCATATTTAAACTTTAGCACACCATTTATGTAAAATGTGAATATTTTATGAACCAAAAAGACGTAACATTAAGAAATACATGACTTTTGTGGAGGAATAAACGGAGATGGTGCGAGAAAGTATAAACGAAATCATTTTATATATATATATATATATATAT
>Ga0131853_10010488_pt1 | contig 16940 bp, 14 predicted proteins | sample TergutLab28metaG_FD_92764 | JGI IMG/M metagenome (GOLD analysis project Ga0131853, IMG submission 92764) | Labiotermes labralis P1 segment gut microbial communities from Petit-Saut dam, French Guiana - Lab288 P1 (version 2) (version 2) | ecosystem: Host-associated > Arthropoda: Insects >...
CAGGCACACCGAGTAGTGACACCAGAGGCCATTGCAGCAGTTGAAGCCATCGTGAAGGAAAATCGCCGCGTAACAGTGAATGAAATAGCCGCACATCTGGATATGAGTCATGGATCAGCACACTGTATCTTACATGATAAAAAATTTTAAAAAATATATTTAAGGTTTTCATGTGACTCACCCTCATATAAAAAGCTGCAAAGAAACAAAATAACATTCGTTTGTTTATCGCAACCTTCAAACGTAAAACCTGGCTCAGCAGATCGTAATGACACACAAGTCGTTGTGTAGTTCATAAGTTTTTGTAAGTGTCGCCTTAAAACACTGCACGAATATCAGACAGAATTAATACAATATGAAAAAATAAGTACTAATTATTATGAGTGTGTGTGTCTATTCTTCCTTTATCTATCCGGAAAGCAAATGGTATCTTTTGTGCACGCCGTTACACTGGCATCCGTGGGCTGTATGGCTGTACCAAATTTTGCCACATTATCTCATAAGCGGCACGATTTTCGAAGAAAGGGCACTGAATATAAAATGCGTCTTCTGATTTTTTCTACAACTTCTATCTGAAACATTTCTCATTCAGCGATATACTATCATAAATGTACAATGATTTTCATGTGAAGTACCTGCCTTTCTTCTCAGATTTTAATGAAACTTGAAATTTCTCGACAAATTTTAGAAAAATATTCAAATATTACATTTAATGAAAATCACCCCACTAGAATCCGCGTTGTTCCATGCGGAAGGGCAGACAGACATGGCGAAGCTGTCACTCTTGCGAAAGCAATTAATTTTCAGCTTAACAAAAGGCGAAAATGTTTCGACTAGCTAATATCAGCTTCCTGATAGGGACCCTTTTTCATGGAGCTAGTGAAATCAAACAAACCAGGAACCAAAACAGTAAATACTGCACTATGCCATACTATTCAGAAAGTAAGAACACTCTGTATTCGTGTAAGACAAATCCAAGTTTTAAAATCGACAGTCTTGTACACGCCGCTACGTTGCAGCATCAGCTTTGAGGCATTTGCGACAGGATCTTATACAGGACAATAAAGAGATTCATTGGGAATGAAGGGGATTCCGATCTTTATTCCAGGATTATAGGAAGAAAAAGAAAAATGGAATTCAGGAGGAAGAAAGTATACACAAATGAAAGGTACAAAATCTGATGAAAGGAAGATAAGATAAATTCTGATATTGAATGAAGAGACGTTGTGGTGGTAGGGTCTGAGTGGGGAGAGAGGTAAGGGAAGTCATAATATGGAAAGGCGGGTAGTATTTGGAAGGGGGAGCTGAGGCGGAGGAAAAGACAAGACGAAGAACAAGGGGAAGGGATAATGCCTTTAATTACTGCGGCATCTTATGGAGAGATGAGAAAGAAAAGGGTAGTAGAACAAATGAAAGAAATACCCGGCTACGGATCCAGATCGATGCAAATGAATAGGCCTTGCCACTGAGCCTCTTAACGTTGTTGTATAGAGGCTTGCGTTTTTCACCCCTAATGAGAACATAAAGAAGAGGACGTGGAGAGGGAACAAAATAAACTTCATTCCCAATGGGAAAACGTTGAAGTCATCGTACCGACGCTTTTCTTTGGTTGCTTAGACAAGTCAAAAATGAGATAAGAGATAAAATGTGCATGTATTTATACCCACTGAGGCCTTTGGATAGACACAATATTTTAAAAACCTTATTCTCGTACCGTTCACAAAGATAACTTCACTTCTTCATACCAGACGAAACTCTGTTTAAAAGTCTAATTATCTTGTGAGTTATGCTTTCCATGTTACGTCATTATAGGTTATTTAGAGAATAACTGACCACATAAAGACACTTACGTTCATATGGGAGAAACAAAAATGTGTACATTAAGTACAGCGAAGGACAATATTAATATAGATCTTAAAGAAAGAGGGCGTAATGGTGTGGAAAAGCTCAATCAGTTCGACTGGATACGGTCCAGCGGCGACATCTTGTGAACTTGGTAATGAATTTTCCTGACCTAGAGAAGGCGGAGAATACCATAAACAGCCGCGGGACTACCCATTGCTCAAGAAGCAGTATGCTCAGTTGAATTGGTTATTTCCTCGCCAACGTACTGTCTCCATTTCTTGCTTTCACATTCGACCTACAGGTGAAGCTACATTATCTACTTGTGAGCAGTTTTCTAAGTAAGGTAGGAGACTAAACCAGATTCTTTACTACGTCAGTGACATTGCTCATATCGTTGTTCACACATATAATATTTTGTGTTCTTGTAGGAATGGTGTGTGTCCGAGTTTCTTGTAAATTCGACCAAAGTCAGGTCTGTTGTACTTGTCCCTGGACACAGATTAGTACAATACTTATGCAATGATAACCAACGAGGTAAAAATCAAGTTCTTGTAGAGAAATTTGCAAAATGACCACTATAAATGCCGCATGAGCTAACCTTGGTTTGAACTTGAACTTCCGCTGTCAAAAGATGTAAAATACAATCTGAGCTATGGCAAGGCCAGACTCTACACCGACGAGGCCCACACAAGGTAAACGTGAAAGAAGAACTACTGCAGCGATTTCTCAGCGCTGCTAGAAGCATCAACAACGCTGCAGGGCTTCGTCAGGTTATAAGTTCTCTGGTCACACGGGTCAGGAAAGGTATCCAAGCAGATGGAGGACACTTCGAACAACTTGTCTGAGTGTTCGACGGCGAATCTGTAACTGTACATTTAACAACATAGCTCAATAAATGCACAACGCTCCTCTTTCTCTTCTAATTTATTTACTGTAATTTAAAACCTCATAACTCCTGAACCGTTGCCAATTGTACCCATGTGTATATGATGTTTTTGACTCAGAATCAGCTCTTGAATTAAATCCCGAAATAGTGACCTAAACTCCTGGGACACTCTGTATATAAGTCCATTCTAAAGAGCAGGTTTTCCAAATTGCCTTCTTTGTAACATTCTTTGATATTTTTGCACTGGAAATACAAATGCACAAACCTGCAAATCTAGTATAATTACTGACAATACACTGCACAGTCACAAATAATTTGGCATTTATTTAATTAAATGCCCATCATACAGAAATATGTTTCCAACAAAAGCTGCAGGATTGAAGGAGAACCAAGTTTCATTCTTATCATGCACGCCTACCGTTCTACGTAAGCAGTTTTCTGGAAATTCTGTAAGATCAACTCATTTCAACCCCAACACCGCAGTTTAACGGTTAGCATTTGTGCTTTGTACGCCGGAGGTCCTGTCCAAATGTCGGTCCGCAGAACAGCCGCCCTGAGTTGAGTGCCTTGTGATCTTAACCACTTCCTCCAGGCAAATGCAAGAATACTCTTTCATATCACTACTTCCTACTATATTTGCACTTATTTATTCCCGAATCCCTCTGACAGTCTTTGATATATGAACATAATCTAATAACGTGCCATTAAATACAACAATAATATATCACTCAATTATTATACCAACTAATGCACTTATATAAAATTTACACATTAAAACACTAAAACTGCTCTGACATGTTTCGGTCCTAAGACCATCATCAATGAGCTGTATTTCTTTGCCTTGCTAAATTCACATTAAAAGCCACATTAAAACCAGTCATAAATTAACTTCGTTTTACTAGTAATGTATTGTGTAAATTTTATATAAGTGCATTAGTTGGTGTAATAATTGAGTGACTCGACAACATGCACGGTGTAACAATGAAAATAAATGAAACAAACGTTATAAATTTCAGTATGATTATCATATAAATTGATGGATGCACATCAAAATTACATTCACCCAGCATCATTTAAGCATGAATCACTAAAGCCAAATTCCCTGAAAGCCATTGGATTGTTTCAGGTATTAAACACGCGGATAAACGTCGGTTCCACATAATGCGTATACTTGACGCACTTACTGCAAGCACGGACATCAGAAGGGTTCACGTAATCAAATCGTGTAGTAATTTTGGCAAGATATCCCATTACTTCGAATGTTTTCGAGCTGTTGTGGTGCTTTCTGTTTGTACATAAAGCAACAGTAGTGGGCTTCATCAAACAAAACTGTTTGCCACAGACCTGGAACTTTGTTATTCCGAGGTTCGTTAGACAAGGGTCGCTTTTCTCTCCTTGAACTTAAAGAGGCATTTTATAGCATTAGCATATATAGTAGAGCTTATAAGCATGTAATGACAAGACACCACAACGCAAAGGTGTGCTGCAGAAAATTCACGGTTTTGGTCACGGCGCGTTGCTTTCAGTCTTTCGTCTTCTGTTTCTTCCTTATCCACTTTCATCTAGTTAAACTACTCTATCATCCGTTCTTCCTCCTCAGGTCTCTTTTTCACTTTTATAAAGAATTTAGTACTTACATTCCTTAAATACTAGGCAAAGTTCCTGGACTTTCTACAATCACACCCACTCCAAAACTTTTCAGTCTCCACGCTGGTAATAATGGTGATATTTAATTAAAAACTACGCGTTTAATGGAACTCCAATTTGGATCACTTCGTTCACAAAAGTCCACCCCCTGAATTCTGCCTCAGGCAGGTTATTCTAGTCTACAACTTCACAATCTATTCCACAAATGCCCACTTTAATATTGTCCTTCCATCTACGACCAAGTCTCCCAAGCGGGTTTTTCCCTCAAGTGTTCAAACAAATGTGTACACCTCTCAGGCTCTTAGAATTCCCATGGTACTTCCTCTGCGCCACCATATCGCAATCCTGGATTTAACTAATCTAACAATGGTACGCAAGGCAGGAAATACAAAATTGCAATTATTTAATTTTCCCCATCGTCCTGTTCTACCTTCTGTCACTGAAGTCCAAGAATTCCCCGCAATTCGTCCGTCCCCTAGCACCAAAATTCACAGCCACTTCATGCACCTAATGTTATAATGTATGCATTTAAGTATTTAGCCCTACATAAGGTAAAAAGTTAAATCAGTCCCATTACAGGCCGGAGGTTCCCAGCGGGTTCCAGGAAGTTAAGGTTCCCACATTATGTGACAATGGCCCAGGATGGTGGTAAGGTTGTCACCCTTACACACCGGCCGCTTTTTGTCCCCTGGAAATACCCCTGGTACTCATTTCTGTTAGAGGCTGATTCGACCCCAGGGCCATAGTGCGATCGGAAGGATTATGTCAATGAAAAATTCCAATAACACCAGCTGGAATCGAACCAGCGACCTTCCGATTTGTAGCACAGCGCCTTAACCACTGTGTTACCGCGCCCCCCCCCTAAATAAGGATGACAGGGAAGTTAAGAAATTAATGGGCTAAACCACTCATGTAGCCATCTTGAGGGGAGTATTTTTATTTTGCAATAGCAGCTGTTTAACCTGGACCACGTTGCACCTCCTTAAACAAAACAGTTATATGTCTTTGATTAACTTACTTCTTCAAAAATCTTCCTCCGCCTAGAGCAGCCTAGTGGGCCGGGATAGTTCAGTCGGTATAGCGACCCGCTAAGGGCTGGACGGTCAAGGATCGAATCCCGGTGGAGGCGAGATTTTCCGCACCTGTCCAGACCGCCCTAGAGCCCACCCAGCTTCCTACACAACGGGCACTGGTCTTTCCCGGGGGTAAAGCGGCCGGGGCGTGGCGTTGACAACCCACCCCCATCTAGCTCCGAGGTTAAAGAAAGAATACAGCTATACCTCTACTCAATCTCTAAGCCTTCGTGGCATGTTATAGGGTGGCCTTTATCTTTACCTTTACCTTTACCTCGAGCAGTCTGAACGTTTAGCTTCCCAAAACCTGTTCAGCTTAATGATGGGAAGAGTGCGGTAATTCGTTGGGCGGCCACACTGTCTAAGTACATAACCCGCCATCATTCATGTATATTTTAACACTAGTTGTACGGATTCTCCGGTTAAACTTGTCTAGTTTACCTGTCGCCTCCAGAGTTTCTTTTTTTTTATTTTAAACGTAAGACACTGTCCATCAATAGAGACAGTGGTAAATAGAAATTTATCAATGGGGTTTCTTCCTTTCGGTGCAAACGCGCTTCATTATTGTCTGTTTACTCATTTTCTTTCTTATCTTCCATCACTCTCTTTTTTCCACAACCAACCTGCCTTCTGCATCTCTACTCCCATTACATACTACACAATTTATGGCGTCTCGTAATAACCACAGACGATAGGGTAAAAAATTGCATGAAGCGATTCCTGCAAAACAAGAAACCACACTAAAGGAAACGACCTCTGTGGAAACCAACAAATCCCTTTAATAACCCTGCATAGTTCCGTTTAAATCTCTTATTCCCACACCCCTTACCCTATTAAATGAAATGTATACGGAGAATGGCAGTAATGCTCTGAAGATGTTCCACTCCTCTCTCGTACTGTTTAAGTCCCCTAGCTCAAAAACGGTGCAGACTTCAGCAGGATACACAAGACGTTTTCGTGAAACATGGACCACTTTAGAAGGTTGTGAGGATGTTCAAGAATGAGCATCCAGATTAAAGGATTCTGCGGTCTCAAGTAAAATTCTGACTGCGTCTTCTTCTTTTTGATTTGCACTCTTCCGCATTTTAAAAATCGTCTTTACAAGGGAAAGTAACACACGGAAGACCTAAGGGATATCGGTAAGTACGATAATTGTCCTAGATTTCAATGACAAAAACTTAAGAATAAACAGTTTCTTCTCTTACAAACACGAAGATAAATGTTAACATTTCACTCATCATCCACGAAGCTCCATTTTAACATTTGTATAAGCGTCTCAGGACCGCTATAAAGTTGGCAGCAGTAAGTGGAAGAATATGATTTTCAAAATGCTATCCCTGTACAGGCCTCGACAGGCCCCTAGGACTCCAAGAGGTTGAGGCTCCCAGCGTCCATAGACAATCGGCAAACGAAGATTGCAATATTGTCAGCCCTACGCACCGTCTGCCTTTATAACCAGGAGCTGTATGGCTTTCAAGCTCGTTGTGGTTATCGGTGAATTTAATATTTATTCATTACTGCCAAGTTTCACGTTACATATTAATCATTAATATACTGTTAATATTCTAAAATTAATTAGAGACATAAAAGGGGCTCTGAATATTGAACGAAGTTCTTCTTATTCAAAGGAAAGTACTTTAGCGACTCGAAAATCTTGACGGAGAACATTATCGGTAGCTCGTTTTATGCGACATCAAGCTTACCCTTCTAATATGTGATAATCAATTTCTACACTGGAAACAGAAATTATTGTCAAGTAACAGGATTATCTGCTTTACTAAGGACACAGAATTGCATTTCTGTAAAAGTAAATGCAAACATTGCATGAAGAAAGAAAAGTAAATTTAAATAAGTGAAAGATTTAAAAGGAAAAGCATCCATCTGATACAAGAAACAGTCCAGGGGTGGACTGTTTTAGGTAAAGTAACATAATTTCGGGTTATACAGGGTGCATAAGGTTTATTAACCAACCGAGTTACTATCAGTATCAGAAGAGACGTGCTTTGTGATCTTATCAATCCACAAAATACGTCAATCAATACAGATTTTAGCCCGACAGTGAATCTAACTGCGTACCTCGCAAGAACATGTGAACAGCGTCACCATTTCATTAACCTATCTGATTAACACCAACATCCTAATCGACAGTGGGGGAAGGTAAGAGACAGACGTTAACTGTGCAGCGATTGGTATTCCTGCTTCTTATACAGAAGGTGTTTGAACACTGCCCGAAGATTCTGTTTCGTTATACTGATTTCACTCACATCGCTCTTGCTAAATAATATCCTAAAACAGACAAAGATTATCACACCGCATTTAACATTACAAAATTCCACACGCTGCCCACATTCCATATTTATTTGGTTTCTTTGGATGTCAGAAAAACGGCAGTCCCTACAAACGCAGTTGCCCAATTTATTTTAAACGTATGCATGTTCTTTTACAAGTATTTTCGTGTTTCATTTTCATCTCAACTATATACAGAAATTCAGTTTCTAACTGAAAAAAACTAACTCCATCTTCACTAAAGGTACCAATCGGGTAATGCTCTTTAGGGAAATAAGAGTTCTGATCTTTAGAATCACGTGGAGCATACACTGACACACCATTACAGCAAAAAGGAGAGTTTTGAAATGTTATATAAAGTGCTATGTACATTTACTTTTCGACTTTAAGCGGTTGCGTGTTTGTGATTTCCTCGTAGAATGTCGTTTCGTATCAGGACAATTTAATTTCCCATTCACTGCGTAACACAGATCTCGTTACAGTCGACTCTTAGCAACTGTAAGAGTCGTATCCAAGTTACGAAACGTGAAATTGTACACATTTTCAGCTGAGACTGAAAGGGCCACCACACATACTTCAATTTACTGGCTGCTACACGCTATGTTTCCACAGACTTACAGACTTAAATTCGAATATACCATAGGGAAAGTTATATATGCAAGGAGAAGTTTATTCCGAAACATAAAGAGAAGAGACCGTGGGACAGACCTCGCCGTTGACAGCAAAGCTGTTTCGGAAAAAAAAACTGTGCAATAAAGAAACGTACTGTCAGAATGTGAGGAGGAATTCAAATGACTCAGTGTTGGTTCCAGCAGCGGGATTCCAACACCAATGCGAGGAGTTCCTTGCTCAGCGAAGTGGCTGGTTCTCTTGAAGAATCTAACATGCGTGTTACACAAAACGTGAGGAAGAAGGATGATATAAATTTAATTTTGTAAGAAAGTGCAAAGGTTAAAACGGAATAAAATGTTTCACGAAAGGGTCTGCTCATTCGCAACTAATATTTCTATATATACGGGAACGAAGTAACGAATACAGAGTTTCGAAATTGTGGGCAGGCTATGCTCAATAGATTCGGAGATCTGACCACATTTAAAACAATATGTGGAAAAAAGTACCAACATTAATAACACATAAATTTTGAAGGGGCTAAAAAATATATCTGTACGACTTTCATTGCTATGTTAATACTTACCTGCAGGATAATAAAATATAGACAGGAAAGCAGCTGCATGTTATTATTAGTATTACTATTGGCGAGAAATACGACGCGGATCGTTATTAGCGTGAAAACGCCTAATAGTCGAGTCCATAAATGTTTGCATATTAAGAGGGAGTTTGATTTACGGAATAATAAATAATTGAAAAACAGCTAAAAAGCGCAGAAAGTACCTGCTGCACTGAGTGTATTTAATCGCCGGCGTCACATTTTCCAAAAAACGTATCAGCATATATGCATCCTTTCGGGGCTTATCACTTGGTCAAGAATATTATACATACCAAATAAACATCATTATCAAAGAAGGAAGAGATAAAAACCCGTTTTCTTATCTGTAATAAAAATAAGATTTATAAACACAGTATACTGCCTTTGGTTTGTATAATCTACATGGCCAAATCAATGTACCTTATTAAACTCTTCAGCAAACAGACGGGCCGTTATTAATAGTCTAAATTAGGGGTAGTCTACGGCTGTCAAAAAGAAAACAGAATTTATATCTCAAAAGAATAATCGTGTATCGTAAAAGACAAATTTATAACAACGTTTCAGTTTACGACAATATTAAATATGAGATACACATAATAATGCAGACAGCAATTATAAATACACTCGAAACATTTTTTACTTTCGTGTCTAAACGAAACCCATTTCATTTCTAGTGTCGTACAACAGTAATAAAACTACAGCAATGGGCGCGCGCACAGATTCCGTCACAAGTGTCAAGTTTGAAAATGACCTAACAAAAAAAGCTACACGACTAAATCACCGTACTGACTTTAACACTCCTTGCCCTAGCCAGTTGCAATCACACGATCAAGTGGTGATAAAGGATGACGGCCATTTTCCACATCAGCTTCTGTAAACATATAACCGTTAAACAAACAGTGTAAGGACTATATGACTTCATAGCAGAAGGTCATCACACACTCGTGCTGGGGAATGTTTGTACTGTTCGTCCACTGATCCAACATCCCCGAAATGGGAAGACTGCCTCGAGATAACTGTATCTCCAATAACTCATCACGAACCGACATCGGAGCAGCACGGAACATCAGAAACCCCTGTGCAATAAGTCTTAGGCGACATGATTACTTAAGTTGATTGTTAGCAGAAACACTTGCTCCTTATTAGAAGGTTGATACTGAAGTGCGGCTAACGCCTGAGCACGCGGCGACGCACTCCGTATTGCGAATGCTATTCCTGCGTCATTTCAATTAACAAATGTAATAACTGTCCAAAAAGATGCGACTGTATTCAATTTATTACACATTTGTAGGTAGCTCTCCATGTTTCGGGTGTTGACATCCATCATCAGGAGCTCGTACAACTGTAATTACAGCTTCTGGCACTGGTCAACTGCAATGAATAAAATACGCTGCTAATAATAATTGTAACGTGTAGAGCTGCCTAAAGAAATATAATAAACTGAATATAGTCGCATTTTTTGGACAATTGTTAAATTTGTTTCACGATGCACGGACCCACGAATATAAAATTCAATTAACAACATGTCAACACTTCAGTGTGACTCATTTCAGTGCGACCCGAAATAAGGGTTCGGAAAGAATTCTTGCTCCCATCTGCAGGATGGAAGTGCATAAGGTGAACATGTGGGACTGCCAGATTGCAAGAAAGATTGACGTGGGTGAAAGTAGCCAGATCCCTGCACGGGCCAATGGGATCAGTGCACAGGAAATGTGAAACAGTCGCACTTCCCTCGCATCGACCGTGAATATGGAGGCAGTGCTTTCATCCGAAAAATGGTGGACTCCTGTTGAAATGTGACGGCATATGGCGACGCACGGGAGGGGAAGTGAAGGGGAAACTGGCGAATGGAGTGGGTAGCCAGTACCCTTCACACTAGCTCGAAACATGGTGTATCCAGCATTACTGCCAATAATAAAAGCTGATGCGCTTACCTCGGCTGTCAGTAGTTGACTGAGCTGACGCCCCCGCCAATTTAAATGGACTGTCTGTTTCGCCGTTCGAACATGTGAAAGAACTGTCCTATCTAGGCTCACAACTGAATCAAACAAACTCCGCCAACTGTGAAATACAAGCAAGAATTATTAGCGGAAACCGATGTTACTATTCATGTGGAGCGCTAATGAAGTCAAGGGCATTACATATAAGTTCAAAACTAAAAATATATAAAACTTTAATAAGACCTGCAGTAACATACGGATGTGAGGCCTGGACATTAACGAATCGAAATGAACAACAAATAAGAATATTTGAGCGCAAAATACTAAGGAAAATTGCTGGTCCAGTACAAGTCGAAAATGGAATTTGGAGAATCAGAAAGAACCATGAACTGAATGAACTCATAGGAAGTGAAGACACAGTAAGATTTATAAAAAGTAGAAGAATGGCCTGGCTAGGACACGTGATGCGGATGGAGGGAGGGAGAATGCCTAGAAGAATACTAGAATGGAAGCCAATGGGTAGGAGAATCAGAGGAAGACCAAGGAAAAGATGTATTGAAGACGTTGAGGAAGATATCCAGACGATGGGAATAAGAGAGTGGAGAAAACTGAGTAAGGAAAGGACGGAATGGAAGAAAATCACTGAGAAGGCTAAAACCCATAGTGGGTTGTAACGCCAACAAAAGAAAGAAGAAGAAAAAGAAGTCTGTTTGGCCGAAAGACGAAATCTGGTTTCTGCGCGTGTGCCATCACATTTCAACTGGCCTCTACCTACCGACAAGACTATAAGGAGTCACTTCACAGGCAAGCATAGCTGCCTACGTACACACCACCGCGCAAACCTCACGTCTTGCACCTGAACTTTTAATAACTGTGAACAAATTAGTGGTTTTGTGAGCTTTAAATTCTGAATCATTTTAAACAAATATATTCTATGAACCACACACATTTTCTCCCTAACTATGTCGTGTCTTTTCTGTTTACTTGACAGGTCTGTTTTGCTTGCTTCAGCATACTTGCGCTCCACAGAGGCTGCCCATCCACTTCCCAAACCACATGCTCTGCCATGAATAAGGCAGTACCTAAATTTAAACGAGAAGTTGCAGTGATGGAGTGGGAGCGGATGCGACTTGTTCAAGTCATTAGGTTTGCAGACAAACAACCGTTCGCTTTTCCGCATCTTCTCTACATAACCTTTGTACAGAACAGGCCTAGCTACTCTCGCGGCGACAGTCTAACCCTGTACTTTACCGCCACCACTGACAAAATTACAGACCGTCTGAAACTGAAGAGTTACACAGAGTGAAGTACAGTTCGCATCACATACCTCCGTCATGAGTGTCGTTACAAGTCGGTTCTTCATAAGCAGGTGGAAGAGGAACCTATCTAAAAATCTGACCCACAAACTAGCTAATCTGACAGAGGCAGTAAACTCTACGTTTCTTCCAAATTTCAGTTTCGATTTAATGTTTAGCACTTATAAAGATGAGCTTCAAGCAACACATATTAAAAAAAACTAGTTCGCAACTCACAGTGAACAAAACAGTCTCTGTTAAAATGCTCACTGATTAATGTTCTTCAGGGAAATAGAGACTGTTTGCTGTTAAAATCATTCGTACATATAAATACGCTCTGTGGTCCGAATGGAAGTATTTACATGTTAATGCAATTGTAAAAATAGTTTACGTCGTACTTCAATAGCTACAATGATCACATAATCAAAAAAAGTATAAAGTAATATAAAATAAGCAGTAGTTTGTGCTATGCATATAACTTTTATTAAAATTACTTCTCGATGATGTGTTTATTCTGGTGCACTGCCTTATTGTCAGATTACGATAACACAATCTTATGATGATTCATCCTTTGGTGTTATCGATCAAGTATGTATATATATATATATATATATATATATATATATATATATATATTCACAGCATACAGTACTACACAAAAATAGCCTTTATTTAATTTATTTCGGCAGCAAGTTGCGGCTTACAATAAGCCATCATCAGGCCTCAATTCCTTCAACAAGAACGTCGTATACTATGAAACACATAAACGTAAAGGTAAAGGTCAAGTGATCCCGCTACAGGCCCGGTGTGACCCAGAGGGTGGGTAGAGGTGTAGCTCTACTCTTCCATGACCTCGGCACTAGATGGGGGTGAGTGGTCAGCAGCACGCCCCGGCCGCACTTTGCCCCCCGCGAAAGACCCGGTACCCATTGTACAGGAGGCTGGGTGGGCCCCAGGGTCGGTCTGGACGGGCGGAAAAACTTGTCTCCACCGAAATTCGATCCCGGACCGTCCAGCCCGACTGAGCTACCCGACCCACACAATGAAATATATACTTAGCGATAACACACTTGTGTGCATGAAACAAAGAGCAAGGGCAAGTACTCATGAAGGAGTCACGATGAACACATTTCGTACTTGTATGTACCTTCTCAAAAACAAGAGAGAGAAAAGATTATAATGGATTGGGCTTCACTTTACCACCGTTGTACTGTATTATTATAAGACCGCAATAATTATATAAATTTACTCTCAACCCAAGTAAAATGCATATTCTTGCATTGCGAGGAATAAGAGATGGGAAGAAATGCACACAGTTTATTTAATGTCAAGATGGGAAAGGACGAAGCTGAAAAGATTAAGGACCAGACGGAAGAGAATAAGAAGCAGAAGCGGGAAAGGAAGAGGAGTGTTATATGATGAATAAATTTGTAAAGCTGAAGAAACATTTCACGTACGAATAAATTTTATTCTACGCAAGGAAAATTAAATGTGCTTAACAGATTCAGACAGAAAACAGGCTGATGAGCAAGGATATCCGGCGGAACGTGGCGTCAAAAACCTAGAACTTGCGTCACAATGCACCAGACAGTGTGAATATGTAAATACGCACCTCTCCTACAGACAACGCATATGCATTGAAAATGCAAAAGGGGATAAATTTTCCTGCATACACAATATGCTACATTAAGTCGAAAAAGAACGCAACGTAACTGGAAGTAAAACAGGTGTCAATATGAAAATATTCTTCAGATATTTTAACTAGACTACCTTAAAATCAACATGAAGATTGTAAGATAACTTCAATTTATCAACCAACGAATGCACATATAATTTCACATAAAACACTTTTAAAACATTTTAAACACTCCGACATGTTTCGATCTTGTCAGATCATCATCAGGGAGCTTAGTTCCTTGCTAAAGTTATATTATAATATTCACAATTCAATTGGTATTTGCAAATGAGGTGTTGTGGCAGCTTATCATGTTGTGTAGGAATGTGTTGTGGAGAAGTGGCTAGGTGTACGTAAGACTACACAACATTATATGCTGCCACAACACCTCTTTTGCAAATACCAATTGAATTGTGAATACTGTAACATAACTTTAGCAAGGAACGAAGCTCCCTGATGATGATCTGACAAGATCGAAACATGTCGGAGTGTTTAAAATGTTTTAAAAGTGTTTTATGTGAAATTATATGTGCATTCGTTTGTTGATAAAGTGAAGTGATCCTACAAAAAATGCACGGTGTTACAATAAGATTTATAGTTGTAAGATAAATCTGATCTCCTCCAAGATTGACAATAAAATAATTATATTCAGTTTTTACAAGAAAATGTGGAGCAAGTTGTTCGGGATAGGAGCATCTCGTATGTTTGTCTAGACTGTAGATGCCTAGGTCTATATATGGCAGTAATACGGAAAATAAAAATGTGATTTAGGAGGAGGATTTAATTAAAGGTTCCAGAGACGAATAAGACATTAAAATTATAGATTAAATCTACAAAGCAGAGTATAATAAAGAGAAAGGTGATGAACAACAAAATTATAAAAGTTAATATTCCTAATGTTACAACAAGTTCATATTAAAAAATCCATAGAACTGTGCGTACACTTCCCATAAATTGCAATTTCCTTTATGACATATCTTAATTCAGTATCAAATTTCCTTTTTGGTCTACGCGAAAGAAAATTGTGTAAAGAGGGAACAGGATGAAAGAAAGAATGAAATGTGAAACAGAGTGTCTCGTTTTCAAATTATGAATAGGACTCCGTCACGACCGGAGTGTAATACACTTTCTCACCCGTGCTCTAGATAGCGACTGTCCGCTTGCTACGTTGTACCACAGGAACTGACTTAGCCCGAGAGGTCGCACTGACTTGGCTCAAACGAACACCAAAACAAGGCTTACAGGACCCCTTCTATTAAAGCCCTATTAGAAGATATGAGAGCTAAAAAAATACACTTCTGAATCCTCCAATGTCCCTTAGCACGGTCGTGTTTTCTCCTCTATACTTGTTAAACCTCTTTCAATGTGTTCCAATTTTAGGACACAAAACAATGTAATTGTGGTCATTACCAATGCACTAATGATGCCGGGTGAAAAAGAGTGTCCACCTCAAGTTACCTTGCGCACGTATGCTGCTGCCCTCTGCCTTTGGGGCGTTAAGAGATCTCCCAAGAAACACTGACTTATTCAGAGGTTCAGTCCTGGATGTTGGTGAATCGGATTTGTTAGATGTTCCGCAATTCGTCCGAAAAAAAATCACGCTGAAGAACGTTATGCAACCTTACCGTAACCACGCGACCACGTTACGCCTAATACCTAAAAAAAAGACAGTTTTAAGCCTTTCGCAGCAAAACTTCACACTAGATTAGGAATCCCAACATACCCATTTCCATGTTCACTGTAACTAACTACTGTATTCTACCCGAAAGCAGAAGAATGCATTCCACATCTCACACTTTACTTGGTCTTCCACGTGATGGCTTACATGCACGTTATTCGACTATAATTTTACAGGCACATTTATCCCCCACGAGTCCCATGCGGCCTACTCAACGTTATGTTAGAAGTAGGAAATTCCTTGCTTCTAGTGCCGAAAGCCAAAATTACTTGAACCTTACCTCAACTCACGCTACACGACTTCCGGACGCGTAGCTCAGGCGCAGATGGAATTTTGTATGCAACAGCCCATCAGCTAAATAATAACTGGAAGCCGTAATATTTTAAAATATCCTGTATGAGGACTTTCTGCCCTGAATTTGTGGAGGAAAAGAAGGAGCTTTTATTCTCGTTCCCGTCTACAGTTTACATAATAACGTACGGTTATTTCGATACACTGCAAAGTAGCAAATTACCGGCAACCATGGCTGATGTCCAGTATTCGCGAACAGCATCGCTATTCACATGCCTTCATGTACATTTCATAAACTAGAAGCTCCATAAGGTTAAGCACGACTACATATAGTTGTCAGTAGGAACGAAGACAAACTGCATGAATTCTTCAACTATCGCCACCAGTAAATAGAGAATTGTGGTGAGCTAAACTTCTACTCCCTGTATATGCCTTTTATGGCATGAACACGGAAAATTCTATATTTTCACTCTTATAAAATATGAACTTTAGTCACCGCGTCAGTTAAGGGCCGAATTAGACTCTATCCTGATTGAACTGAAGTAAACAAATAAGTAATTAGATAAATACGTTTATATTTATCTAAGCTGCAGTTTTACAACATTCTATCTTCCAAGGTGTATCATTTCTTCAGGTCATCTGACCTAAATTCTGTACACATTTCCCATCCCCTCAATGCATGCTACATGTCCCGATCATCTCATTTTCCGTGTTTTCTAATAATATTATTGAATAGTACAAATTATTCCGCTCAGTATTACTTAATTTTCAGCAGCCCTTTGTTTCCTTCATCTCAAAACAGACAAAACTTCGCTTGTCTATCAAGGAATGTAAACTGTAAAAGAATGGCAAAAAGCATTATTACAACAATAATATGACGAAGTGATTTGTACTCCTCACCCAATATTGTGCGGGTGATAAAATCGAGAAGAATGAGATGGACTGGGCATGTGGCGCGTATGGGTGAGGAGAGGGTGGTGTATAAGGTCTTGCTGGGGAAACCGGAGGGAAGGAGACCACTGGGGAGACCTAGGCGTAGATGGGTGGATAATATTAGGATGGATCTCCAGGAGGTGGGATGTGGGTATATGGACTGGAATGGGCTGGCCCAGGATAG
>Ga0131853_10010489_pt1 | contig 16938 bp, 10 predicted proteins | sample TergutLab28metaG_FD_92764 | JGI IMG/M metagenome (GOLD analysis project Ga0131853, IMG submission 92764) | Labiotermes labralis P1 segment gut microbial communities from Petit-Saut dam, French Guiana - Lab288 P1 (version 2) (version 2) | ecosystem: Host-associated > Arthropoda: Insects >...
ACATGAAGTATAGTCATCGGTACATATGTGTAACATGAAGTATAGTCATCGGTACATATGTGTAACATGAAGTATAGTCATCGGTACATATGTGTAACATGAAGTATAGTCATCGGTACATATTCTGCTATGGTTGCTGTTTTTTTTTTGACTTGAAATTAACTGAAAATGATGCAAATACTTTTCTCTGTTTGAAAATATTACATAAGCAGCATAAATAAAAATAAGAATGTTTATATGTTCTGTCCAACACACCTGAAATATTATTTAATCATGGAATGTTCTTACATGCATATTATGTGTTTCGGTCTGTGCTAAGACATTCTTCAGTTATGTCATTGCAAACTTTATTTATGGAAGACAACCTCTTCCATTTTTACTAAAGATGTATTTTAATAATATATATTCTTAAGATAATATATTAATACTAATATATATATATATATGTGTGTGTGTGTGTTTAAACTTCCTGATGTAAACATTGGTATTTGACTTCTGATTTTTATTAAAAAAATTCCACAAAAAACCTCTTGCAAAATTACCGAAATACATCTGAGAAGTAACGAACTGGTGCCAATTCTAAAGCCTATTTGCATGACTTTGGATCCTTTTGATTTATTCATTTTGCAGTACACATTTAACCATGCAGCATTTTAGGGTCGTTATGCTCCGTGCACACATTTCGATTTAGCCATCCCCGTTCAACACTAAATTTGACAAATATACTAATACGTTTTACTTAGCAGTAATGCACAATCTACCTTGTAATATAAAAACAGGTTCCTCTGAATGAAATCTTGCTTGCTTGTATTTGAAACCTCCCGTAATTGTATCGTCTACTGAGAATCTTTCAAAGCAAGGTAAATGATAAAAGAGAGACAAACTTGGTTTCTTTCCGTAAGCTGTTAACTGAGAAATTTGTATATTTAAATTGAAGTTTTAAACAAGGACTGTTTTTATGTAGTTCTTATTTGGCTGTACGGCTGTACTTGATGCCATCCTGTTTCATAGAAGTGAATCGTATCGTATGTGTCCATCAAAACAATAAAAGGAGAAGTTTTGAATCATGTTGTGTTAGTAGAGACAACTTAAATAATCCTCTTTATCTACGCTGGTTTTAAGTCTTAAATCAAATTCTACGCTTATCACACGATAACTGTCGTCATAAAACTGTGATTCCAGACATTGATACTGATGTGCTTACTATCAAAGGGTTCTTATGGCTAACACACTTCTACCGTCATATCAGTATCATGCAAATATAATTGGTTAATATTGTCGTACAGTTGCCAGTAGTCATTTGTCATAGTAAATTCTCAGAATCGAATTTATGACGCGAAGTTGGCTGCACTAATAGGAAAACACACAAAAAGTTAATTTTTTTCTATCAGTGCTAGTGTATTGTAAGATGGAAAAGGTAAAGCAATCCCGTTAGAGGCCTGGAGTAGCCCAGAGGGTTACAGGAAGTTAAGGTTCCCAGATTACATGATAACGGCACAGGATGGTGGTAAGGTTGTCAGCCTTACGCACCGGCCGCCTTTACCCCCATGAAATTCTCCTGGTACTCATTTCTGATAGAGGCTGAGTCGACCCCAGGGCCATAGTGCAGTCTGAAGAATTATGTCAGTGAAGAATTCCAATGATACCATCTGGAATCGAACCAGTGACCTTCTGATTTGTAGCACAGCACCTTAACCACTGTGCTACAGCGGTCCCCATTGTAAGATGTAACCTTACAATAGACATTACTTACTTCCATTATGTTTCACCCAGTTAATTACTGGTAATCTAATAATCGTATCTTCCAAAACCAAGTAAGAGTTCACACGATATAATGAAAAAATAAATACCCAAACCGTAAGAAAATTATTTAATTATTGCTTGTTTAATTCACATTTCTAGCTTTTTACTAAGTGGATCTCCTGTGTGAGTACTGATTTCTGTCGTTTTTTTTTTCCTGTCGGTACGTTGAATGCTCTCAGTTCCTTAGTTCCAACAGCGGTAAACTTCCTAACGTAGATGTTCCTTCAGATTTTTCCCATCTTACCTCTTCAAAATTAAACGCCACTTCACTCAGAGGCTTTAAGGTTTTATGCGGTTGATAATTCGTCGTCTGATGACCGAAGTACACTACAATATCCACCGAACTTCATAACTCCAGTTTCTGTGTAAACCAATTTACAAGCCTTTATTAGCGTCATGTGTGATGTCCTGTTTGCAGATTGCACATCGTGTGATATACGCTTTAAATTTTCATGCGCGGTGACATAGAAACAATGCAAAATAATGCTTGGCCTGTAGCCAGCTTGTATTGGCTACATTTTCCTTCCCCTTTTTGTTACAAGCATAACCTTTTCATCGCCTCCAAGATTTATTATCTGGTATGAAAACGTTCCTAGAAATAGTGGTGTGAACACATGTGACAACATAGTGACATTTTTCGATCAGTATAAGATGAGGTAATGTAGGGTTGGAGTGACATTCTGGAGAGATGAAATTGTATTTCTCTTAAGGATAAGCGATCAAATGGAATTCATACGTTGCAGTGATTCTGGGGATTTAAACAGCTTTTGGAGTTTTCAATATATTTATTTTATAAAAATGAGAGGCACCATCTTGGATTTTTGTGCATTCTCTCTTAATTAATTTAATACGTCTGAAGGCAGTAGTTTAGAACTGGTACCGTTTACCAGTTGTGACTTTTTACATCCTAAGGAAAAGGCATTGCTTTAGAAGTAGATATGAATTATTGTGTTGCGAGGTGAAGTGAATTGTATGAGATGAGACATTCTCACAGCGATATATTTGACACCTGTATTCTGGGATAAGACCCTGCGTCAGTTATTAATAAGTTACCAAGAGATCGTGGCTCTTCTATGACGTTACGCAGCGTAGTTTTTGTAGTTATTTACCGACGGTTTGTTACAACCTATTAGTTTCAACGTCGAGGGCCAACCTTTAAGATGGGCCGGTAGGTTGTCTTTTCTGAACTTCAAGGTTCAATCCTAGAAGATGAGACCGATAGGTTGTCTCGAAACTTGGACAAATGTCAACCACTCTTCGCCACGTGACATCCCAGAACACTGAAGATCCCATTGACGCCGCAGTGAAAGCCTGAAATCACGTAGTCACCAAGATTTCTAAGGCGCTGTTTTACTTCGGAACTTCGAGGAATGACTATGCAGTGACCCGGCATCGTATCTCGGAAAAGTAGAGCTGTCTGTTACATTAGACTCGTTTTCCACGAAATTCTACGCACCAGCAAACGTTTACTGCAACATTTTGAAACGATTTTTATGGAACGTACATAAAATTTGAGTTAACGTTTCATATTATACCACATATTTCAATCAACAAGAATGAGCTGTTAATATCACCTATGGAAACAGTGGTGTTTCTTTCCACGTTTTATACCAAAAACTTAATTATGCTCTGTAGACAAAATGTGGTATCTTTTAACGTGAAAGAAATATTACGTGTGTTACCACTAAATTTTAAAGGTTTTAAACTGAGTGAATTAAACGTTCATTAGAGAAGAACGGATGCTAGTCAAATATTTTGTTTTGCTCTTTTGTTAATCACACGCCATAGACGAAATGAAGTTAATCACACACTGACACATCACACACTGACACATCACATACTGACACATCACACACTGACACATCACACACTTACACATCCCATACTGACAAATCACACACTGACACATCACATACGTTAGATTTGACATTCACACGGCTGTTGCTACAGTGAAGGTGTTTTTCATACTTGTATGTACCTTCCAAGTACCCAGTCGTTACAACACAGCTTGTATTTGACGTTCAAAGGTATTATATTAATTTATATTATTACTAAATATAAATTCGATTCTTTTCTTTTACTGTGTAACTTCATATCTTTCTTTTATTATCTCTTTACTTGCTTATTTTATCGTCAGTTCTCAATGACTTTTCAAGAGGGCATAATGATAGAATTATTTCAGCTAATAGGTTCTGATAGAAAGGTAAAACAGTCCCATTACAGGCCTGGAGTGGCCCAGAGGGCTCCAGGAAATTAAGGTTTCCAGATTTTATGACAACAGCACAGGATGGTGGTAAGTTTGTCAACCTTACGCACCGGCCGCCTTTACCCCCAGGAAATGCTCCTGGTACTCATTTCTGTTAGAGGCTGCGTCGATCCCAGGGCCATAGTGAATGGTTTCTGATGGGGTTTAATATTAGCATGTCTACTTAGTTCAGTGTTTTGGCTCGTCTTTTAGGCGCTGTGCAAAACAATATTTCATGAAGAGAACATACTTTACAAAAACTTGTCTATAAAGCCTGAAATTTACAAATGTGCACATACTTTCCACATGCTGTGCAAGTAATATTTTTCTCATTCTCCTTCTCAGAATCCATTTAACAACTGCTTTTCTATTCCAGCATAAATTTATGAGAATGTACGATAAAGAGTTCCAAATTACAGGTGTATAGATTTGTGGTGATGGTATATCACGCTGGGAACCAATCAAAGCTTGGTTGCCTAGTCGTTTGATTACTTCTGTATATCAGATCCATCTGAGTAGATGTTTCACACATTCGTTTACCTGAGGACGGGAGCTGGCCCTTTACCTAAAGCACAGCGCTTCCTATTTTACTTCGAATAAGGATATTGGAAAAAAATACAAACAATAAAATATGCAAGAATTTCTGAACTAGTTTGAAAATTTGTTTGTTTAATTTGTGTGATCTGTTTATTTGCTAAGTGTGTTGGTGAGGCACACTTATAACACCTACTGCGTTCATACTTATGTAGTGTTCCTGTTTATGTGTGTGTGTTCTTTTTTCTATTCATTGCATGTATTCAAATGTCATTCCAAGCATATTCTGTGTCTAACCGGAATTCCCTAGATAGCACTGGGATATTTCTGCCATCATCTGTACACCACATGTGCGGCTTATTTTATCCACCAGTATATTACGCTGAACCCTCCTTTACATTTGCAGCGTATAAGCTGCAATATTAATATCCTATCTTGAAACTTCTTTGTGTATGGAACCATTACAAAAAAAATGGTCGCCGAATGCATCTCTTCTCTAAGATCTTTCTGCAGGTAATATATGTACGTTTTAGAGACCTCAGTTCCAGGGCGAATGTATAGATGGAGTGGTCTCTTTATGTGTGAAATTTACTGGATAAAATTTCCTCACGCTATATATATATATATATATATATATATATGAATCGAAGCAAGGGAGTTCATACAATAAGAACAAAAATGAAAGCGACGACAATAATAATAAGAAGAAGAAGAAAAAGAAGAAGATTCTAAAATATAAAGACCTCACAATAGAAATACAGCGCTTGTGGAATGTAAAATCAAAGGTGATAACAGTAATAACAGGGGCGACTGGGACTATATCAAAGTCAGTCAGAAAATACGTGAGCAACATACCAGGAAAACATGAAGTCAAGGAACTACAGAAAACAGCCATATTGGGCACTGCACACATACATCGGAAAGTACTAATGTAAAAGTACAATATATTCAACACTGGAACTAACGATATAAGCACCATGTGTAGTAACAACAGAATAGATGCAACACTGTATTCCCTAGGGACATAGATTGTCTCAGGAATATAAGTATAAATACCCTGCATAAAGAAGATGATGATGGTGATTATGATAATAATAATAATAATAATAATAATAGGGAATGTAATTGGGAAGTGAACCCTAACACGTAAGGATGTATGGAAATAATAAATCCACGTACCGGAAGTGGAATTTTCAGTCAGCATATGGACTGGACACGGAATGGGCCCACCGGTACCCGAGTCCCGAGGGGGACAGATGTTTTTTTTCATCATTGCCTCCAGATAGCTGTGGGTTTCACCGAGCCACCTATCGAAGAGGAACATAGAACTATCTTCTCCAGGGTTAAAGTGGCTGGTGCTTGAATCTGATCACGCATTTCTGTCAAGCACCAAGAAGGACGGTATATGCAGCTTTACTTCTACACACGCATATCTTCAGCGTCTGGAACTTAATTTCGGTTATCTGATTTTAACTTGTAGTGACGTCTAAAATTATCAGAACAATACAACAGATCACGTATAATAGGCCTACCTATTTCCAGTAATTCTGCCTTTCCTCGCAACCAAGCTAAAGTTTCTACGCAGACGTGCGTGACACGTAGAAGTGCTAAAAACATTCGTATGTACGTGATAGGCCCGATCATGCGAAATCATACCATAACAAATTGCTCCTTTCAGGTTTTACCTACCATCTGTAGATCATACAGTTTTTATATCGTGTTACTGATTGTACGTTTTAATTCTGGTTCAGAGTGTACGAAGTTTTATTAGAATCAATTCTTTCGCCCAGAACCAGTGCTATAAAACATTGTCTCCAATTTTTTTGTGTTCGCCTTCCATCTCTATTCCTATCCACTATCTCTGTCTTTTTTTTTATTGCAATGCAGCATCCTTGTAACTTCCCACTGTGTTCCTTCCTTCTGACTTTATTGTGGTCTCGTATCGTTTTCAGAAACTGTAGGCCACGTGCACCAACGCGGAGACTGATCGCATTTTAAAGCATGTCCCAGAGAACTTGAACGAGCTCATTGTTAACACGTCACTTACTTTTACGTGATTTGAAGTGTTGGTGATGTTTTATATATTAATGCTTCAAACATTATCATATTGTCATAATATTGTAAGTTATACAATCGGAATTCTTTTGATTTGGCCAGTGAATAATTTATTTAAACCCTCATCAGATTAATAAACAAGTTAGGTGTTGAATGCAGTTAAGAATTGTTGTAGCATGTACTGTTGCAAAGCTGCAATACTGTTGTACATTTCACTAAATATTCATCATAAAAATTTATTAAAATTTATGTAATTAATAGGCAAGGTATAATATTAAAATTGATCTTAACAAAATATAATGGGAGGACGTGGACTGGATTTGCCCCATTAAGGCTAATGACGAAAGGCGTGCTGTTGCAAACATGATAAAAAGTATCAAAATTCCGTAAAATTGGAGGTATTATTTGATAACTGATGAACCAGTTAGCTTCTTAAGAAGGACTCTGCTTCAGTGCATATAAGTTAGTGTAAGCTGCAGGTCATTATTTTTGTAATGTACAATGTTTTATGTTCTGTGCTGGCTGTAATAAAATTTGTAAATTTTTGTGTTGTCTTATGACTAAGCGGCTGTAGCGCACGGATACAGAACGTAACTAAGCTCAGTGTAGAACTCCAGAACCAATTCTTCTTCGACCTTCTTTCAGCGTTTTCTGAGTATAAACAGGCGTAGAGTGAAGCAAGTTCAGATACTGAGGTGCTTGCACTCTACTTTAGATTCGTGTCTTTGGAAGAGTATGGCAGTGAAGTAATTTAGAGTGTCGAGGGTTCAGCGCTAGTGAGGTTTATAATTCCGTTCCTCTGAGATAGAAGGCCACTTTTGGCGTAATCAGTTCCATATGTTTCGAACGAACATATTTCCTTCATCTTCAAGGGTGTGAAGATTCGAGAAGAATGCGAAGGTCTGAGTTGTTGAAGATGAAGGCACTATTTTCTTTTGAAAAGACAGAAACTAGTTACTCAGCGACATGTCATAAAATCCCAGAAAAACAAGATTCTTCTATAAAGTGTTCTTACTTATTGCCATTTTGCTTATCGTTTCGCTGTCCAAAAAATTGTGCATGAAAAACGGCAACAAAATTGATAACTTGAGATTCAGTGTCTGTAGTTACGTAAGGGGAAAGGCGCATGTTTAAAAAAGTATGAAATACGTACTTCCCTCAAGTTTGCGAAGAGTGTGTTGTGGAAGAGTCTGTCATGTATTCAGATATATTATCAAAGAATGGTATAAATAATACATATTGAATAATCAGTGCCGGTCCCAGTACCTGCGTGGTCTAAGGTGTGGGTCTGCGGCCGCTCGCTTGTTGAGATTTTGGGTTTGAATCCCCCAGGGGGGCATGGATGTTTAACTGTTATGATTGTTGTGTGTTGTCGGGTACAAGTCTTTGCGACGAGCTGATCGCTCATCCAGAGGAGTCTTACAGACTGTGGTGCATTGTTGTGTGTGATGTAGAAGCCTCAAGAATGAGGAGGCTGTGGCCTACTTTCGGCGACAGCGCCACAAACAAAATATCAGTAGAAGGATCTGGTTCTGTTTTGAAAGAATTCGTTGTCATGATTTGTTTGGAGCTGAGTTTTAAACGCTGTCAATTAAGCTAATTACAGTTCAAATATAGCGACGGTTAAGTGACAATTGCATGTCATTTTGCTATAATGCAGCAGTGCTGGCAACTTGATTCCGCTACAAATCCCTAGCGGAGCCTTACAATAGGGACTAATAATTAAGTTAATTAGCCACATTTCTTTGGTACATTTTCTCTTTCTTTGTCTCTTAATAATCCCGTCTCATTATAAAAGGTTTACTCAGTGCTTGTTTTATGATTTACACATTTTGTTGTCCATTCTTCCCTTCTCTTTGCACATTTTGATGCTTTTCTCTTACTTAAAATTACTCGTTTAAAATGCAGACTTTATATCAAGTCCCTCACTTTGACGGAGGAACTCAAATTGCGATTTTTATCAAAACTCTTCAAGAGTGCAACTGAACTTGGGAGAGGTGACGCGACAGAGAAATGGGGAACATTTTATGTAAATGAAAAATATTTTCTCCAACCTCACAGAATTGTTAGAACGTAGGACAAAATTACCCGTTTTTTTTATTATACTAACAAAACACCACATCAAATATATATAAATAATCAAGGCTGTACTCCGCCATGTGTTGGTAAAATTATACCGTCATCAAGGAATCAGTTTGCCGGTGTTAAAACCAGCTGCAAATGACATCTATAATGTTCCATAACCTTTAATAACACACATATATATATATATATATATATATATATAGTTTTGTGTGTGTGTGTTAGTGTGTGTGTGTGTTGTGTGTGTGTGTGTGTGTGTGTGTGTGTGAACGTCTGAACTATGAATTTTAAGCTTAAAATATAGTTTAAACATTCCTCATCCAGTACATAAAATTTGTACTTATTAAAATTATAATCTTAGTGACAAAATATACAAATAACCAACAAATATACTTCAATATTTATGATTTATTTTATTCACAATATTCTCACCAGTATGTTTCGGCCGGCATTCCGGCCATATTCAGAGTGATGTTATTATTACAAGAATACAACGTGTATATGTGGTTACCTGTGTCAACTTCACCCCACAAAAATTTAAATTACAATTTCGCTTAAAATTATGTAAATAATAACCAATTGTGAGTTAAAAATGGATAATTATTAAAATCTTGTGAGTTATAGTTGTTTAGTCTGTGCGGAGTGATGACTGATGCAGTAAAGTGGTGAGTTTTAATCTAGCGTTTGTTAATGTATTGCTGATGTGGTATTCAAGGCTCGATGTTGTCTACAAAATTGTGTCAAAAAGAAAACTTGGGAAATCTGCTAATAGATCTGAGGATAATATTAAAACCAGTTTAAAAAATAGGGTGCCAGTGTGCTTATTTATTTATTTTGTTTTATCAGTTTTTACGTCAGCGTGCAAACGTTTCCTGTTAACATTTGTGTACGCCAACTTCCTGTTCTTGTCTGTAAGTCCGTTCATTTTCGGCAGTATTGCACAGCTTGCTTAACAAACTGGCAACTACTTTTTAATGTTCTGACGGTTGTCTGTGAAGTCTTGGCGTTTGCTTTGGTTTGTTATTTTGTACCGTCAATTATCTTGTTTTTGAATATGCAAAACTTGTTGCCTGTTCAAAGAGATGCTAAGGTTGTGTGTATATTTGAATTTTCAAGGAAGTGACACTGGCCTGATTAGAAGAATTATTCTAGCGTGAGTCTGGAGACACTGAGGTAAATAACGATATAATTTTTTGTTCCATAAGTTACCCAGTCTGTACTGCAATCAAGAACCTCCTAAATTCTAGCCAGACGCTATATCTGTCTGCTCTACTGCTTCGCATATTACAATGGAAATACTTTTGTAGAGTATCCTATACAACAGCACCATCAGAATCTCTAATGCAGTGCTTTGGCATTAACCTAGAAACCTGGTGTTTGTATGGGGTACTGTTTCGACAGTGGCTGTTCTACATAATAGACAAATTACAACAGTTGCTTTGCTGGTGTAGACTCTCTGTCAGAGGAACTAAATGTGGTCAGAAGGGTGTGACTGTGGTCAACAGAGTGGAGGGCGTGTTTGTGCGCCCAGTAATGTGAAAGTGCTGGAGGTAGCCATACTACAAGCTGGAATCCGTCAGACCCACGAGCGGCGACCTGGAGTTAATATTTCTTAACCACAGCTACGTGATGTTCTCTCTTTTGCTGTTTCATTTGGGACTTCTTTTACAAGCGGCGTATTAAGTGGGATAACAAGTGTGTGTGTCGTTCGTCAGGTTTACACTGACTGAAATGATCTGATTTATTTTAAGCTGAATATTGATTTGTTATCGGAAGCATCAAGTCGAGGAGGATGCAGATATGAGTTGGAGGGACGTGTACACATATGGCGGAGAAAATAAATGCAGGAAGGATTTTGGTGGGGAAACCTGAAGGAGAGAATCCACCTGTAAGACCTAGTAGTAGATGGGAAGGTAGCGTTAAAATGCGTCTTACAGAAACAGAACTGGATGAATGTTGCTCAGGATAGGAACAAATAGCTGGTTATTTTGCGCACATTCGTTTGTTTTGGGGGGTACTAATTCGTTTATAAGCATTCGTCAAAACTTTGGGGTTCTTCTTTGGGCTGTAGTCGCTGGTCATTTTGATGTCAGTGTTCGAGCCCGCCAGCAACACTTTACACGCCGCATGGGGCATTTCTCAGCAGTGCATTCTGCAGCGATGAGAACTTACTGCTATACGTTGTTGTTTCTGTTCAGTCTTTCATCCGTACTGACTGTGGCTGTTCTTTACATTGTAGACTGCTGTGCATTAGCGTTTAGGGGTTACCAAATGAAATAATATAATTACGTCTACTGTAAAAATACATCACCGTACAAGGCAATGTACTTATTCATCAGATAAAGCTAGGCAACTGCATAGTTTCAGCGGCGTTTTGATTTTGACGTTCAGGTGATAAATTCCTATAATAAAACCAACTAGAAGCACTAATTTCTCAAATTTATTTTTAGAATAAAACTCTACTTGTATCGGACAGTTCCTCTGCCCATCATCAGTGGGTTTTCACTCTACACACAGCAATGGTATATGTCATACAGGATTTGCTGACAGCTTGCGAGCAGAATCAGGACGGAACTGCAGTTCCGTCCTGATCCTGCTCGCAAGCTGTCAGCAAATCCTGTATGACACATACCATTGCTGTGTGTACAGTGAAAAACTCCTAATGGTGAACAAAGAAACTGTCCGAAACATGTAGAGTTTTATTCTAAAAATAAATTTGAGAAATTAATGCATCTAGTTGGTTTTATTATAAGAATCGGCGTTTTGATCTTTCCCTGTAAATATTTCTTGCGAGACAATACTTTTTTGATCGAACCAGGTTCTTGCGGGATCTAATTATAAAGCTGGGGCGTCGCCACAAAAAGGAGGACAGTTACAAAATGGGGGCGGGGGGGGGCGGTGGTGACTATCACTCTGTGGTAAAGCCCTTCAACTCGAGACAAATATGGCGCTGCAAGATCTATTTTTTTAAAGAAATTATTTCTTTATAAGATCTATAAATGCATTTATTTTTTTTGTCATAACTACGTTGTAGGGAATTATGATTCTTTCACTATCCTAAGAGCACTGGTAACGTCTACACATCACAACGTTCCTTTTCGAAAATACATACTTAAACTTTTCTCTTGCTTCATTTGTCAGATGTTCTAAAATTTTCTCTGGTCTTTGACCTTACCACGTACAGTTTGTGTCTGAAATTCTCCCAGTATATATTTCTAAACTCATTTAGTGTGAGATGTGAGGCAGGCATTTTGAGAGTGTAACTGAATCTATAGCATTGTAGCACGTTGGAGTTCCGTCTCATAAGGCGCTGTTGCTATAGGTTATGTAACACAGCTTGGTTTTAATCCTTAGGAAGTTTCAACTAGCTATGCAATGTCAGCGGACATCGCATTATGGTATGCCCCATGTCTAACCGTAATGATGAGTGGTTAGTGCACAAACATTGTGTAAAACCCTGGGCACGGAAATTTCCGCCGTTTGCCGTTAATTCCAGGCCACCGTGCGACTGCAGGCGATACGTTTCACCTCGTTCCCTAATGAGCTTCCTCCACAGCCACACAGACATGGGTAATCAGCACCTACACGTGTACCCACACATCTCGAGCAGTATTTAAAGTGTACATGACCAGCTGTTAATTGGTAAATTACATAACTGTGTGGATATCAACCCTATGATGACGTCCTGCAGTTGAGAAAAACGAATATCAATACAGTCTTTTGCTACAGTAAATTTATGTCTTTTTTTACGGTTTTGTTATTTTTTCTGTTGTCTGGAGGTTAGAATGTAAATTAAAACGTCTTCGGAAGAAAGATTTTCCGTGAAAATACCTGGACTAGGAATAAGCAAGTAAGTGAATTTTATGTTTTTTTGCATCGCGCATTTTAATATAACTTTAGAGTATGAACCAATAAAATACACTTTTTCGAAACTAATATTTTAATTTGTGATGTCTTCTACATGTTTCGAACCCGAGGATTCATCTTCAGGAAGACGGCTGTAAAACATTTAAAACCTACTATACCATAACTTTATCTATAACCGCCTTCTTGAAGATGAACCCTAGGGTTCGAAACATGTAGAAGACATCACAAATTAAAATATCGGCTTAGAAAAGGTGCATTTCGTTTGTTTATACGGTATAAGTAAGTAAGTAAGTGGTTACTGTAAGCTATTACACGAAGATTTTCATGATTTTCCTAATGTATATTAGGTTTAATAGAGAAATTTCTTTGAAACGACAATGTGGAAACAAAGCGAAAATACGAGGGAAAAAATACTAACATTTATTCTGGGGATACTAGTGTTTAATATGGTAGGTTGATGTCACCGCTGTGGTACTATAATTATTTGTTGATGCACCTGAGACTTATTTAACGACACTGCAAAAGTTCGGGTGATAGGATGGTTATTAATTGCTGAACTGAATACAGTAGGTAGCGAATCACTCCAGGCTTCATATGGGACACTTTTACACCTGCTTCGCAAGAAAGAACAAGGAAAAATCCCAGTGAGAATATTATAGTTCGTTTTACGACGCTGTTGTTATCACGGGTTGTATAGCGTCTGGGGTGAATTATGTTTGGAATGGATTTGGAAGGAAACTAAGTACATGATCATGTCTGGAGATCAGAATGCATGAGAGGGCACAATAGAAAGATTGATAGTAGCGCGTTTGAAAAGGTGAAAAAGTTCAATTATTTGGGAACAAAATTAACATTTCAAAATTCTATTTAGGAAGAAATTAATAGCACATTTAACCCTTCAAACGCCAAGTTAAATCCCATCTGCCATACCTGGCATTATTAGGAGCTCACCATATTCTCCACGTTAGCAGGATAAGGGTTAAGTCAGTGACTACTTGGAATCGTATCATTCGGTGCAGAATGTTTTGTCTTCCACTTTGCTGTCTAAAAAGACAAAGATTAACACATACGGAACTAAATTTTGCTTTCTGTTTTCTATGGGTGTGAAACTTTGTCGCTAATGTTGAGGGAGGAACATAGGCTGAGAGCGTTTGAGAACAAAGTGCTGGGAATACTTGGGCCTAATAGGGACGAGGTAACAGGTGAATGGAGAAAACTACACAATGAGGAGCTTAATGATCTACACTCACCAAATATTGTTGGGGTGATCAAAACGAGAAATATGAGGTGGGAGGGACATGTAGCACGTATGGCAAGAGCAGACGTGTATACAGGGTTTTGGTTGGGGAACCTGAGGGAAAGAGACCACTTGGGAGACCCAGGCGTAGATTGAAGGATAATACTAAAATGGATCTTCAGGAAGTGGGATGTGGAGTCATGGACTGGATCGATGTGTCTCAGGATAGGGACAGGTGGCGGTCACTTGTGAATGCGGTAATGAACCTTGGGGTTCCATAAAATGTGGGGAATTTCTTGACTTGCTGAGAACCGGTTAGTAATCTCAAGAAGGACTCTTGCTCCATGAAGTAAGTAAGTAAGTAATTAAGGAAGTAAGAAAGGAAGAAAATAAGTAAGTAAGTAAGTAAGTAAGAATGTAAGAAAGTAAATAAGTAAGTAAGGAAGGAAGGAATTTGGAAGGAAGTACTAATGGCATAAAGCAGGGACTAGAGAATCTAAAAGACGCACTTAGTGAATACGAATTTAGAGCTTCGCTGTTATGCCTGCCTGCTCGACGATAGCAGTACTAAAGTTTGCTATTTTAGCTACGGAGAAACGGGAATACAGGAGACCGTTTTACAGTTTATAAATGATTCAACATTAAAATTCGTGAGACAAACGTGACAACTTTTATAGTAATCAAGAAGTTAATATAGAAATCAGTGCCTAAAAATATTTTCTTAATGCGTTAAAATAATACAAATTAATGAGAAATTTCATATGACGTCACTGACCTTAAATAAAGAATCGTGACGTTACTGATTACAGGGAGCAAATTGCTTTCAATTTTGGATTTTTTAAGCTAAAGAATTAAGGGAACTGTAGTTACTTGTAACAGAAATGTTAATAACGGATGTGACTTATAAAATAATCTTCATTAATTTTTTTACCTCTGTATCACTGCAAAGTGCCGAGAATTATCATGACGTAAAATATGTTCTACATTTTTACCACAGCCATTCGTTTTGTTTTTTGTTTTTTGTTTTGTTTTTTTTGTTGTTGAACGTCATATGCAGCGCCCAGCAAATAATCTTCCCAAAGCGGGTGGATTTGCTTTTTTTTTTTTGCAACTCAGAACTTGGACAATTAAAAATATTATACTCTTATTTTTAGTTGAAGGCAAGTAGATTTTAAATTAATTTACGTACTTTCAGCAGTGAGAATATTTGTGTTAGTAATGACGACTCTTTTGAAATGCTGAAGTTGACGGAATTACGTTCAGAGTAAGGAGGGCTGAGTGGAATTTCATGTGGTGCAGGCTGAGATGTCAATACGTACAGCTGGTTCTGAGGAAGTGAAGGACCTGTCGTGCTCATTAAAATGCCATGGAAAATTTTACATTTGTTGTTATATACAAAATCCGTTTCCTGAGTGCATCTTCATTTCATATTCATAAAAAAAGTCACCTTTGAAGATACCTGCTGTTTAGAAGATAGGCCCATGTACATGTACATATTTCGCTTTAAAATTTGCGCTCTCTGAGCAAGAGAAAAACTCCAGTGACATTTTATTTCCATATTTAGGAAGGAATTCCACTTTATGTTCAAACATACGTGCTTTCTCGATAAGCATGTATGAAACGTAATATGGAACAATTTCTCAGTCTGCGTGTTTCGTACTACGCACTGTATGAAACAATGGCATTAGTTGTGTGTTTAGTGTTTGTAACTTCAAGTATAGCAGAGTGGTACGTTTTCAGGTTTTCGGTACGATGATTTTTCATTTTGAGCCTTCTGGATGTGACATGCTGCAGGATAATGTTAATGCGCATGAAGTTTCTGTCCCCATCTTTTGTCGGACCGGATCCTTACTTCAGTAACTTAAGTGACAAACTTCAACATATCCCTGCACAGCAAATCTCTCAAAAAGTCGCTATTCACCCAAAAATTTACACAATGTCAGTTTCAATAGACGACGGTATAAATAACTGGACATTTTAATCTGTTTACTGACGCAAGCAAGTTGGTGGAATGTAAGACTGAAGATATACATTTTTGGCTTATCCTTTATTTCAGATTATAGAAACGGAAGAAGGTGGCGCAACACACTCTTTGTTTTGCTTACCGCCTTGGTATCGCCTATAGTTTGGCACTGTAAATAGATTACCAATTAATCGACTCTTGCGCTATGCCGGATAGGTTGCCATAATGGACAGTGATTAATATTAACAATTTTATATTTTTCTGTCCAGCAGCATTGTGAGAGTTAAAACGATTTTATAGATTTCGAGATTCAGATTAAACATGGACATTTGTAGGGAGCCATAGCCATTTACATAACTGCAAATAATGACTCAAACTTTAACAAAAATTTTCAACCCGTAGGTACACGTTGTATGAAATAATCCACATAGAGTTCACGATGAACTCAAGAAAAAAAAATAACAGAATAATGAGCCACAATAAATAGTGATCAAAATAATAGGTTCACAAAGAACAAAGCCAGGAGTTGAATAGCCATACAAAGCAACAAGAAAATTACGCAGAGCAACGAATAGAACAACAGGAAAAACGATGAGAGAAACAAAAATAAAAATTCATGGATAACCTTTACACGCAATGGCCTCTATGTCAGAAAAATAACGTTATTTCAGTACATAGACCTGATGATACCTTACAATATCAACAAAGCCCTCCGGAATGATTTAAAAACCTGGTGAAAAAAAGTTTGTATATAAAAATTAGGCAGTTTACAAATTAAATTCTACATTTTCCTGTTGTTAGATTGTGAGTACGCGTAATCAAAAGCAGGACTTAGCTGAAACCGCGTGCAACGAACTTATAATAATAATAATAATAATATGTTAAAATACAAGAGTTTGTGTGTAAAGATACAACTAATGTGGAACCTGAAATGTACGATTGTACCAGTAATAATTGGAGCCACTGGAATAGTAACGAGAAGTTTAAAGAAAAATTTGGAAACTATACCAGGAAACCACTCGGTAGATCCACTACAAAAGACAGCTATACTTGGAACATCACACATAATACGGAGAGTACTGCAATGTGAAGCTTGAAGCCTGAGCGGTGGGGATCACCGCTGGTTCAAGAGAAGTACCAGGAAGAAATGCC
>Ga0131853_10010492_pt1 | contig 16937 bp, 9 predicted proteins | sample TergutLab28metaG_FD_92764 | JGI IMG/M metagenome (GOLD analysis project Ga0131853, IMG submission 92764) | Labiotermes labralis P1 segment gut microbial communities from Petit-Saut dam, French Guiana - Lab288 P1 (version 2) (version 2) | ecosystem: Host-associated > Arthropoda: Insects >...
GCGCTGACCACGTAACACCCCTCTATCCGCAAAAGTTGGCACTAACTTCGCCGACAGGCGGCGGCCGCTCTGTCGGTATAGTTCGCGTGCGGACTAAGGCCACGGAGTTTAGTTTAGTTTTAGATAAGCAGAGCTTTAAAGAAGACGGCTCTAAGCTTGACTGTGATTACGATGAGTTTAAAATTGTTGTATACGCATTAATGCAAATAGATGTAAATAAAAAAGTATATAATGTAAACAAATAAACACTAGAAAGTAAGTGATGAAATTTGTGTGTCATTTCATTAAAATCTTCAGTGCAAAATTGAATAATAATAGGAAATTACTTCGAAAGGAACAGTTACATTAACCCTTTGACGCCTAACGACACATATAGGAGTCCTACCGCACCGCTAACCTCTAAACGTTGCATTTTATATATTTATTCAACAAATATGGGTACTGAATATTTTAAATATGCTATATACTCTCCATGTTTTTCTCTTCAAAATGCAGTTTGTTTCATAATTCTAACATATTTGGTTCCTGTATTATTCACATTTTATATACAGGGTGCGCTAAAATTTAAAAAACAATTACGGCGCCAAAATGTTAATGAACCAGACCGTCATTATTTTTTTAAATCAAAGTGTTCATAGAGTGAGTAGAAGGAATAATAATATAGGAAAATTTTTAAAGCCGATTTAAATTGTTTGGCATTATCGGACAAGTTTTTGACAGGGCAAGGCAGACTGCAACACAAACTTCCACGATAAACAGATCAGGTGTTCAGAGATGCAAAAGGTGTATTTGTCTTTTCGTTCATAGGCAAGTAGTGAATCGCGGGAATTTTGGTGAAGTTGTATATGGAACTGAGAACACACGGCTTTGGTAACACAGCACTTGGTTATTGGCAACTCCCTGGAAAACCATAAAGTGCACACCTGCGGACTATTAGTAGTGCAGATGCTTCAGATCTGCAGAGTGATGACTGCAGTAGCTCCCGCATCTTTGAAAATACATTTCCTTCATTCTAGTTTGAATTTCTTTCCAACAAATTTTGACAGGACGAGCACGGTGCAATATTTCACTAAGACACTCCCAGCAGGGAGTAATGAAATCCGACTATGCTGGCAGAATACTGAAGGCAGCTGAAGAATTAAGCCCTAGATATTTAGGACTACAAGAAGAAAGCAAGTGGAAAGGGATTTTGAACGCGTTAATTTAAATGCATGTTCCATATTTCTATTACGTAATGTCGAGGAACTTGGATGGCGTAGTCGCTGCAGTGACCAGGCTACGGACTGGACGATTCGGGGTTTGATTCTCGGCAGGGGCAAGAGATTTTACTGTTGTCCAAGACGTCAATACCGGCTCTGTGGTCCGCCGAGCCTCCTATTTAATGGGTGCCGAGGGCTGCTTCACCGGCGGAAAACTGACCAGGGTGTGAATTTTGACCATTCAGCTCCATCTCCTGCCTAGGTTCAGGAACTCAACCCGCATGCCTTAATTGTACAGTTGCTGTATGCGTTTATGGCACGCACAGGAACTTCGCCGTTTATTACACAATGCCATATCAAAGAGAAGTATCGACAGGTTGTCATGTTCTTATTTTTCCTGCAGTATATTTAATATTCTGAATCAGAGTGAAGAAACATTTACTATTGCTGTTTTGCTGACCGTGCATCTCACTATAATCCTAGAAATTAACCAACATAATGCACAAATTATTGTTTTATAATAAGTTTATTATATAGCTCTACATGCTTCGAGCACTGTGTGCTTATCATCAGGAGGTCAACATTGTATTATACGGCATATGATATCATCGCACCTGTAGGTGTCCGTCCCGTGCACAGGTTCTGTCTCAACCTGCGTACGGGACGGCCACCTATAGGTGTGATGATACCAGATGCTGTATAATACAATTTTGACCTCCTTATGATGAGCACATGGTGCTCGAAACATGTAGAGGCATATAATAAACTTATTATGAACCAAATATTTATGCATTAAGTTCGTTAATTACTAAGATTTACTATTGCATTTACTCTGTAAGGGCTTGTCAATAAAGGCGAATTAATAAAGATTCGAAATTTTCTCTGCTTATTTCTTGAAAACCCTACTTTCTACACAAGTTTTGTTGTCATGTGTAGATATGGTAGTGTTAAACATATGAAGGGCACCAAATATCGTTTAAGAAGTGAAAAAAGTTTAAAATTTGTTGTCCATTGTTATTGCTGTTGACAGTATGGTGAACGTAAACAATTTCGATTAGAAACTGAACAGGGTGAGCCTACTTCCGGTGTCGGCGTATATCAACAGACACGTGTAGCTAAGTGGATGGAGCATATTCATTGTTACTGGATGGTATGTGACATATGAAGAGAGACGGCTGTTGGATTACACACAACATTCCAAGTAATACGGTACGCAATGGCGCTAGTATGCGGGGTCCCCAGGACAAAAGAAATTATGCAGAATGAAATCGTCTGCAAGGAAGATGATGACGACAGTAAGATAAGACTACCCGCTATGTTGTAGGCAGTATTACAACGATCGACTACTTGGTGTTGTCGGGAATTTTTGACTGTTCATTGATGCTGTTTCCCTTAAGAAAACACCAGGATGCTATATGAAATGTAGATGTGGTCTTGAAACACAGGCTGTGACTGCAGTCTGAATAAACTGCGCTTGAGGTCATATTGTTGGCGAACAGATATCGAAATTATGACGAATCTAATGCCCTGAAGTTGTTGCGTGTTAGTGTGAAAGAACTGACTGCAGAAGGGATTGAAGTACCTTACTAACATAAGGGAAATGGCCTGAATGTGCAGGAGAGTGTATCAAGAAATGGCGGCACTGGCAAGTTTCCTAATTTGCTCTGGACTTTGAGACATAAAAATGTCTTTGGATTTTGAAGTTTCCTCACCAATGCATGAAATTCTGGGAAGTGCTGTATTCTTCTCTTGTCATTTGAGAAAACAATTATGATCATTAGTAGTTTTTGAAAAAGAGTGGCATTGTGTTTTACCGAATAAATCTGCAATATAAACTCATTTTTCTGATTTTAGAGAGATCTATGGATATTAACCATCCCCCCCCCCCAAAAAAAAAATTCCCATATTGGGAATCGTTAATAATGGTGCACGGATGTGTAGTTAGTTATGCATTATGATAATCGGAAATAATATCTTCGGAGAAAACTGCCCATCCAGATATCTGTCCACCCTATCCTCCCGCCTACTGACTATGCAGAAAATCCGTTTTTGCGGCCTGCATTTTTATTTCATATCGCTGTGTTTTGAACTAACTTGGTCTCCGCACCTGAATTCTTGAATCAGTAACGTTGTAACATTTTAATTCTGCATTATTCCTCGGTGTAACACGAAGCGTTCTATTAACTGCACCACATACTGCCCGCAACATTTGCACAGTTTTCCTTTTGTATCTGCATCACGTGTGTGCAGAGCGTACTCGCTATAGTGACTTCGCTATGGATTGGACGATGAGGGATTCGAAACCCGGCAGGGGAAACATTTTTTCTCTTCTCAGAAATAGTTCAGGCTCTGGGTCCCATCCAGCCTCCTGTTAAATTGGCGCCGCCGATCTTTCCAGGAGTTTAAGAGGCCGAAGGGGTGAAGTTGATTACTCACCTCGGTCAAGTTCTGAGGTTAAAAATGAGTGGAGCTGTGCCTCTACTCCCCCTGTGATTCGAGCTGCATCTCCCATATATCTTCAGGGAGTGAACAGGGACAATTCTAATCGTGGGAAGACAAACACACACACACACATATGTGTGTGTGTGTGTATATATATATATATATATATATATATATATATAAAGGGATCAGCCTTGTGGTCTAGTGGTCAGAGTATCTGACTACTAATCATGAGGTACCGGCTTCGATTCCCGGCTTTACCGTGGGAATTTTTCCTGAAGGGGAGGATTCCCGCGGTGACCATGGTCTGGGTAGGTTAGTAGAATTTAGGTTTAAGGGCCCTCCTGGCACTACATCCTCCTGGATCACCACTCACATCATCGGGACAACGTAACTGCGCCTCATGGGCGTCCCAACCTCAGAAGTCGGTTACACTCCTGCCATGACCAGGAGGGAGGACCACGAAGTCCACAAAGACATGTGGTGGCATTGGAAACACACACACACACACACACACACACACACACACACACACACAAATATGTATATATAAAGGTACAGTTCACCCTAAAACAGGCCACGAAGGCCCAGAGGGGGAGTACAGGTATAGCTCTTTCTTTAACCTCGGCACTAAATGGGTGGGTGGTCAACGCCACGCCCCGGCCGCTTTACCCCCGAGAAAGACCCGGTATAGTAGGCTGGAGGGGCCCCAGAGCCGGTCTGGACGGGTGCGGAAAATCTCGCCCCCACGGGGATTCGATCCCCGGACCGTCCAACCCGTACCGAGTCGCCATACCGACTGAGCTATCCCGGCACACACACACACACACACACACACACACACATATATATATATATATATATAAGGGGTTTAAGAATACAGATATTTATTTCCATAGGTAATCAGGCTGGAATCAGAGTACTTCACAGTTATCAGATCAAGCTGAATTTGGTGAGGGAATGCCATCAGTCCCTAACGAAACTGACTGTACATAACACGACGCAACTGTCACGCGTGTCAGGACACACGGGAATATAACCTAATGAGATGGTCGATGAATTGGAAAGAACTAGACCTGAACATCCTTCAACAGGCCCCGCACCGGAATGTCGAACCTTGGAGACAGTTGCTAAACTGGGTATCAGGGGCTTGATGAGCAGAGACCGTGCAGGATGCCGGAAGTCCATACCTGGACGAGGACATGCGAAGGATAATTTGTAGAACCATCAGTCGAAAGAAGGAGGAAAGTTTGGGGTTTAGCAGGAAATAAATGAGACAATTGACAGCGCTCGTCACACGAAGCCGTGGTTTGAATAGTTGTCTGTTCAAAGTGACACTACCGACAGTCTCATCTGCCAAAGGCAGCTTGAAAAAAGGGAAATATCTCACGTGTCCCATATGACTGTGGGGTGTTTGCAGTTGCAACGTTTCGTCACCGAATGCTTAATGTAATGGAGCCAAGAAACTCTCAGAGGGTTATACTAAGCAATGTACTACCTTTTCCAAATGAAGCCATCTAGGTGCACTCTACTAATTAGCATATTTATTTCAGCTTCTCTACGTGTTTCGGGCAGACCAGACAGCCACCTATACAGAGTGAAAAATACCAGTGTCTACAGATACAGTAAGTTGTCCTGATGATGGGCACACAGTTGCCCGAAACATGTAGAGAAACTGAAATAAATATACTAAGAAGTAGTGTGCACCTAGTGGGCTTCATTTGAAAAAGATTATACAGGGATACACGGCCAACAAAACATAAAATTCATTCGAAGTGCAGAGTTGATTCAGACTAACTTTTCGAAAGGGATACATATTAGATCCATAAGATTGTCGTGGTACAGATGTCGAGTCAGTACGCGTTCTTGGAATCAGTTAATCAGATTCATGGAACAAAGTTTATCTTGAGAATATAAAACTCGCTCAGACAACTAAGACCTTCCGGCGTTTTATGGAGCCAGGAAGTTGGTTACCTATTTCACAAAAGCCGTCACTGGACCCTAAGCTGAGTTAGTTGCATGCAGTCCACACATAAAATTCTGTTTCATTAAAGCCCTTTAAAGCCTACTGGTCACGTGATGCACCAACCAGTTTAACATTCAACAACTGTACGCTCTGCCCACACTGTATTTATGTGTTTTGTATTTATCTGAGAAAAAACAGCGACTTGTGCCACTTAGAGCATAAACTGATTGGTTTTTATAACCGAGATGAAAAGTGTTTACAGCGCGGTACGGACTGGTTCTTTAAATAAAGCGGTCTGCGCTTCGTCTTTAAAGGGTTAACCAAATCTTCCAAGCATTCGTCCCGTCTGAATTTCTGACTATTGGTTTGTTGTTGTTTCTCATCTTCCAGCGAGTTCTTCATGTGTCGCTCATATAGCTGTTCTTGAGTACATCAAAATAATGATGTTTTGATAAAGCAAAAAATTATGAAGCTGTTCTTTATGTAATAACACGTAACACTAAACACAGTAATTCGTTTTATAGCCATTTAAATGTAGGTTACAGTATACTGAACAAAAAAGTATTTAAAATTAGTATAGCTGAATGAAATACAACACATTTTTATGATTGTGTTAATTTCTTTACGAAACACCAGTTTTGTATTGTGTTCAGTTTACATATTGATAATATAAATATAACAATATAATGATAGGACTCGAAATAAAATCTAGTCTTTATCTCTTACGTACTGAATATAACAGAAATTCTTCCAATGGTCCGGTACATCAATCATGCGAGCACTTAACGGACAAGTAAACGGCATTTCGCTGGCATTGCATTTACGTAACGAGCGCAAAGAATACGCAAAACAAATTAATTCTTCCTTGCTCCAAACAGTGATTGTATGATTATTGTTATGAAGGAATGAGATGTCAGACCAATATGAAATGTAATTTGTCTTAAGAGTGTAACAGGCCTGCACGAATGAATGACCAGAAGCAAATTAAATTCGGACTTAAATATGTGAAATGACTGTAATACGAGTGTATTGGCATAAGGCGGAGCATTCGGTAGGATCCACGATATGTGCGTGTTTGGTAGGGGAAACGCCTACGGCGTCGCGCCTCTTGGGAATTGCTTTACTTAATCTTTAACGAGTTAATGGTTTGCGTTGGGTCTCAAGATTTATGTTGATACAACTTACATGCTTTATGCAAATGGGTATTGAGAGCTGGGCGTGTCTTTTGTCAATCACTTTTCGGGTCCTATTATTAGACCCTGTCCGCGAAGTGCTTCTTAGTCTGCAGCAGTCAAAAAAAAAAAAAGATGATTTTTGTTGCGATTTGTTCCGCGAGTTTCTAAGAAATTGTCTCACCCTGTGGCAATACGGCGATTATGAATGACGGGATACATGATTTCCTGGTACCTGTAAGGGTGCTATCCCATGACAATGTAAAATTCTTAATCTAACGACATATATGTACTTGTAAATTATCATTAGCCCTTTCAAGACAAAGAGTAACCTGAATTGTGTCGAAAGGTTGAGTTCGTACCGCGCAGTAAACGCTCCGCTTCGATTATAAAAGCCGCACGTTTAAATCTTTATAGGAAAGTAATCGCTCTTGTAAGAAACGTAACACACGTAAATGAATTATGTGGGCAGAAAGTAAAATTTCTGAATGTTAAACCTCGTGGTACGTGAGGCAGCCACCAAAATTTGTAGGGTTAAATACTAATAAATGTTTAGCGAACCGAAACTGACACCGCAAATCAAATCGACCAAGTTTTGTTCGGTGTGCATGCAGAAGTTTCGAGTGTCATTATCTTTTTTGGACCCAAGAACTCTGTTTGTTCAGAACCCTGATAACAAGCGCCATCCACTCGCTGTGCACGTGCCCTTCATAAGTATTCCGTAAAATAAGTGACAGGTTTCTGTGATACCCTGTACGAACAGCATGCCATTGCAGGTCGCTATGCGAAATTGGACTTAAGAATAACACTGACGCCATACAATATAGACTCATGTATTGGAGTCATTATTTAGGAGATGACAGTGGCTTGCTTGATGAAGAAATCTCCCGACTTTAAGGAGGTTCGACCATGCAAACACTACACTATTATAGTTTTTTTTAAAATGTTTTGCTGACCGTGCATCTCAGTATAATCTTAGTAATAACCAACTTAATGCACAAAATCTTGTTTTATAATAAGTTTATTGTACGCCTCTACATGTTTCGAGCACTATGTGCTCATCATCGGAAGATCAAAATTGTATTATACAGCATCTGGTATCATCACACATGTAGGTGGCCGTCCCGTGCGCAGGTTCTCTCTCATCCTGCGTACGGGAGGGCCACCTACAGGTGTGATGATACCAGATGCTGTATAATACAATTTTGATCTCCTGATGATGAGCACATAGTGTTCGAAACATGTAGAGGCGTATAATAAACTTATTGTAAAACAAGATTTTGTGCATTAAGTTGGTTATTACGAGCCCTAAGATTAAGACTATTATAGTGTTTGCATGGTTCCGCTAATGGTCCCTGTTCTCAGCCAGATGTACCAAGTCCACATCATCGTAACCCATTTTTAATATTGTCCCTCATTCTGTGTCTGGGTCTTCCAACACATACGTTCACTTTAGATTTTAAATTAAACTATCTGTACAGTATATGTTGCAAAACTTACATGTGTGAAAACGCTGTCATTACATACACTTTTTTCCCATCGCAAGGTGAATACTGCCGTAGTGGTAACGAAATAGATTTGAATTTGGGAGCTAAATTGTCTGAATCTCTGCTGGGATGCCAGCTATGTTGAATGTCTTTAAGATTCTCCTCTTGTCTGCATGTTAAGGCCAGGTTAGTGCCGTGAAATACGTTACGAACGGCTGTTATCAAAACCTAACGCCCTTCACGTGTATTTTCTTCTGGCCAAGTGTTTTAGACGCTGAAGCAACTCGTTAAAAAGTATATTCGATTACGGAATTGCATACTTAAGTTTGTTGTGCATGGACTAAGATGCGTAGAGAAGGCCCCCCGCACACTCCGCAGCGCGGCAGTGCCGTGGGTCAGGGGGCCCCCAAAATAGAGGATAATAAAATTTTTTATGGGATTTTGCGGGCTGGATTACATTCACGTACATAAGGCAGTATTCGTGATTGTCGTCATGAGATCTGGGAGTAACTTCGCCAATAAGCATAAGTGGGCCCTGTTCTTGAGTCTCGGGCTGCGACCGTTCATGTACGCTACTAATGGAATTAGTTCTTTTCTCGTGTAATTCATGCTGAAATAGGTGAAAGGTAAAAACCGCCGTACTAAGTGTCGTTTCCAGTGCTACGGTGTTCATATAAGATTGTGTCTGTAACAGCTACTGACGTCCGTATTGGGGTCGGGGGAAAGACAAACATTCGTTCCGTTGATAGGGTTCCAAAGAAAGAAACGTGTTACTTAAGAGACGCTTGAAAGAAATTAATGGCGCCGCATGAAGTGATATTAAAACCAGAGTGAGATAAAATGCTTACGGTCTTTAGTGCAATGATCTGAGGCGGATAATTCTATGGCGACCGGTAAGCGTAACTAACGATCCTAGGCAGCGTGTGCCTGATGAAACGAAAAGAGTGTTTGTTGTTCCCATGGTGATGGTACGTGTATGCTTTTTATTAGTTTGTTTTTGTTAGATCTGGAGTCCATTGCTTTCTCTAAATAGTTTTTAATAGCCCCTCGAATGTGGATGGATGACCCTCAACATCTGACATGATTTCTTGACATACAAGTTGCGTTGACTGATAACAAAAACAGCTTGAGCTCCAGCAACACTTGCGCTTCCCGATGGCTATTTGTTTCTCATTGGCACTGACAAATGAAAGTGTTGCCCCGCAACAAGTTTATGTACGATCGGGAAGTACGAGATACTTTGGTACATGTCAGGTCAGCAAGTCCGTCAGCAGCTAACTTGATATAGGTATTGGTTCTGCTTGGCGAAGGTGTGCAGGTCTCTGGCTTTGCTCTTACATTTGTACTCTGAGTATCAACACCTGAGATAACTACTTCTGTGGAGCAAACTTATTCTTGTGAAGCTAAAAATTCATGCGACAGCCAGTAATTTCCACACGTTTTAAGAAATCCTACAGTCGACTACCACATACAGCAAGGTCCGCCACCAGCTCTTTCTCTGTCAGAGGAATCTATTCAACGCGCATGCACGCACGCACGCACAGAAATTGTATTTCCTCCACGCAATTTTCTTATTTATTTGGGCCCATTGTTAATTAATTCCCTTGTTACCACGGCATTGCACGTCTTGTTACCACGGCATTGCACGTCTTGTTACCACGGCATTGCACGTCTTCAGGCTGTGGATGGGGAGAATGAGTTCCATAATATGAGATGAAGCGGGCAGCGAAAAAGGGTGGGCTTCTGACTTTGGGGTTGAGCGGCGTGGTGACAACTCCCTACCGTAAAAGCAACATCACGTTACGAAAAGTGACTCGGAGCCTTAGACTTGGATTATTTTTTTGACAAGAAGTCAAGGTGACGGAAATAGATACGGTATTTTAACTTGGAAAATCGAGAGTCCCTGTAGGTGAAGTTTATTTAAAAGAACTGCGAGTTATGAAATTGTAAGTAGGATTTACTAGCAGGACGGATGTCAGATGGGACAGGGGTGGCACTGTTTTCTCCGGTTTAAAGCGGCCGGGCAGTGAAGCTAAGTACTTACCTCCATTTAATGCCTAGGGTAAGAGTGGGTGGAGATATAGACCTACATCTTCTTCCCCATGTGCCTTTTTGGCGTGCGTAGGGACAACTTCTTTACATCATAATCATCCTCGTCGTGTATTTTAGCACCACAGAACAGTCTTTCATGTTGTGAAAATCAGTCATCTTATCAGTACGTTGGAGTACGTAATATTACTTTTGTCAGCGTTACTGATTGCTTTAATAACAATAGTAATCACCATCATCACGATTATCATTACGGCCGTTCAATTGCTCAAGCGGTTGCTCGTCGGTCTGTCACTGGATAGGGGTGGGATTTGTGGTGGATAAAGTGGCATTGGGACAGATCTTTCTACGAGTATTTCAGGTTTTACCCGTGAGCATCCTTCCACCATTGCACCATACTCATTCATACATCTGTCACCAACACTATATAATCTTGGAAATTAACAACGTCGTTAAATAACATGCCTGTTACTACTGTTATCACGTTTGATAGCTCATTTAATACAGTGACTTACTACAGTTTGAAATACTGCTGTTCGATTCGCGGAAGGTGGAAGAATTCTTATTGTTGTAGAGTCCAGACCGACTTCGAGGCCCACCCAGGCACCGGTACAATGTGTAGGCATACCAGGAGTATTGTCGTGGGAGGATAACTGGCCACTCCCATCTAGTGTCCGGGTCAAGAATACGTCCCCACATGTGTTCTTAATTAAACACAGTGACGAGTTTATCTTACCATCATCATCATCATCATCAGAATAATCACCACTGATATACTGAACCCGGAACTCCTGTCAGAAGAAGACTTGAGTCACTCATGCGCGCCCTTGCGTCACGCTGATGGATGAACTGGTTGATGTGCTCCTTGAACCCATGGCATCCGTCGCCATGTCGCCTCGAATTCATGTTTGTCTCCAATCATAGCCTATATTGAGTTGGAATTCGAATTCATTCCAAAGCAGGGATCACACAGGGTTCACATGTACGAATATAGGCTTCTGCATCTTACTCGGAAAACCATGACCCAACTTCAGTCGGTATGCGAATCTTTCTCTGTAGTCACGGGTTTACGGTTTCCTGCAATTCGAGTAGGTAGATTTTGAAACAGTACCTTAAAACAGCTGCACCGCTTCCAGGATGGCCGTTCCTAACTGTAGGTTACATTTGGCTGACACTCTATAAGGCGTGAAGTTTAAACAGCGTTGTTAAGTAAAGGGTAAAGTGATCCCGTTACAGGCCCGGTGTGGCCCAGAGTGTGGGTAGAGGTATAGCTCTACTCTTCCATGACCGCGGCACTAGAAGGGGGTGAGTGGTCAGCAGCACGCCCCGGTCGCACTTTACCCCTGGGATAGACCCGGTACCCATTTTGCAGGAGGCTGGGTGGGCCCCAGGGCCGGTCTGGACGGACGGAAAATCTCGTCACCACCGGAATTCGATCCCGGACCGTCCAGCCCGTAAACATTCGCCATACCGACTGAGCTACCCGGCCCACCGTTGTTAAGTAAACCATGAAAATAAATAACAACCTCCATGGCACATGTTTTACTTAAGCTGATAGCAGTCCTTCCGTGATATTGCCAAAGTAGCAGCTATGCGAACTTCTGAAGTGGGGCGCCAGTATCTGCATGGTCCTCTAAATTAGCATATCAGACAATGTTCGAAAAGTGTGCAATATTCTTAAATGATTTTTACAGAACGTCATATGGGTCCAGAAACACTACACAGTCGTGAGAAATCTAGTATGTATATTTTGCGTCGGATGTGCTTACTGCAAGTATGCATAATGGCAAATTTAGTTAAGCAGCAGGAGATTTGTATAAATTGTAGGTAGATCACAACTGTATATATTTTGTTAGAAACATATTTATATGTATCTTAGAGGGAGAAATATTGCGATGATGTGAAACTCTGTTGTCATATCTGACAAATTTTAACTCGATTGTAATGTGTACTGGTGGAAATAATACATAGGGCTAATTCATTGAATGTATAATTCTTAATTACCATTCTTGATAAATCTTCACATCAGACAGACTGAATGTAAAGTTATATCTCGCCGCTGTTTCTGTTTCATTATGAGGAAATATTTTTATGAATGCTGGATGTTCCTGTCTATCTGTCAGAATCAACGACAATAGTCATTAAATAAAACAAAGTTAATAAGTATTCTCCTTAGAACATAATAGAAGAAAAGGACGTTGATTCAGACAACTGAAAGCGTCCCGCCTCTGAAAGTACGTACAATGGCTTTGAGAACATTTATTTTGTAGCCTGGTTACGTTTATTGACTTCTCTTTGTGGGGAAGTGGAATAAGCTCCTTTACATTCTGTACCGTACACATGCTTCTGCAATTTTTATCTGTATCTCTGTAACATGAATTGTCTTCGGATATACCTCTACAGGATGAACCGTACATGGCTTCACTATTGACTATTTAGAAATAAATAATGTCAGATTTATGTCGCACAAATGGCCAAGAAATATAATTCCTACTTTTACAAAAACGCAATTAAAGACAATAATTTGTGGGAGGGGGGGAGGGTATTTTAAATTCCGTACACTAATTTGTTAGCTTGTTCGTATCTAACAACACGCTGCGTACTCATTAGAAGACCGGTGAACAAGTTAAGTGGATGCCTTCAATCGCAGCAGACAGGATTGTTTTCCCACGACCCACTTGTCACACTGCCCCTCCCGCCAGGTCAACCACGATGATGCTTCTTCTTAAACCCGCAGACACGGAGTCGCGGGTAATCTGAAGCAATATCAAGTCTGCATGGAGGCCCTTTATCATGAAACATTTTTTATTTATCATTAAACATTTTTTTCATTGGAAACATAATTGATCACACTTATGGTTGATAAATTATACGTGAAGAAAATTGAAAGCCACTCATCTGTGTGTTATCTAATGCTGAGTGCGATAATATTATTTAATAATAATAATAATTAACTGCAATTTGGTTGTTACCCGGTGGCAGTGGTTATTTTACATATATACAAAATATGAAATTGATTACTAATAAATTTAAGTCGGGAGGGCTACATGAGAAGCATGTGGTGACAACTTGGAATGTTGGGAACCATCTCAGCATTTGCTTATAGACACAAGGAAACCAAGAAAAACCTGTGTCGAGGTGGCCGGTCGCGGGAACTTCCGAATACTGACTTCTAGCCAGCAGTCCGGCATCTAAAGTAAAAACAGCAATACACACATAGTACAGCAAATACACATAAGATGACAACAATACACACAACTACAACAATACACACAAGACATCTTAGAATACAACATGTGCAAAAGGTAAACAACACCAGGTTAAAAAAGTATCGTATACAGTTTCTAGTATTTTTTCCCACGCATACTGTACTCACGCTTTCACCCCAGCCCTTCACTTCTCACCACTTTATTACTCATATACACTATTCCCATAAAGTCTCGTTTTTACCCCCTTCCCTACACTTCACTTCACTTCACTTCACTTCACTTCACTTCACTTCACTTCACTTCACTTCCCTTTACTTCACTACTGTAGAGGACTGAAGAAGTATAAGTTGACAGTACTTGAGAAAGAGACCGTCGAGAAAAATATTTAGACATTCAGTGTAGATCGTAACAGGGGGATGGAGAGAACTAATGTGTGTCTTCTTGATTCGTATTCCTCGCTGAATATTAATAGAGTGACCACGTGGGGAAGAATGATCTGTGTGGGATACGGGACACGCGTGGCAGTAACCAAAATTGCATACGACATTTTAGTCTGCAAATCTGCAAGGAAGGGGTCTCTTCCGCGACACTGCATCGATGGGAGAGATACTAGTAGGGCGGTTTTGGGAGAAATATTAAATGGATTGCACGCATCTGGCATAGGGTATGTTCCATTGGAGCCTCAAATAACATAAGACGACCAATTGCTTAGTGTCGCATTTTGTCCGGTTTCAGCCTGTTAGTTTTCTGTTTGGGCGAAGGAGGGGATAAGTGAAGGGGATATTTACTGTTCGGAAAACTGCCAAAAAGGAACGCAGAAGAGTAAGGAAAAACACTGCCCTGTAATAAGCGCAGAGAAGAAAACCAACTAGATGCATCTAGTTGGTTTTCTTCTGTACGCTTATACAATGATGCACGGACATGCATATATTAAAATTGCCCTGTAATATCTGGTGGTGACATATACGGGAGACAGTAACCTTAATTGGTTCTGTAATGTATGGTTCTGAAAAGAACGTTGTCTTCGAAACATGGTTAACTGTTTACCAGTCAACATGGCCTAACATCCCAGAAGATTGGTTGTCTTCAGCAGCAGTGATGTGAGAATCGCAAACCTGAGGGTTTGGTTTGTTGTTTCTAAATATATCGGCATGTTTATTTTAATCTTTCGAGGATATGAGTCTCAAGAAGAAAAATTTATAGAAACGTAAATGATATATTTTTGCATAAATACTTGTCTTTATTGCTGAATTTGATCCTTATTGAATAATTTTTTGTGTTCTCTGGTGTGTTTATGCCTTTGGTGTGAAGGGTTCCTATGAAACTGTCTTCAAGTTGTTCATACGTCATTCGCACTTAATGGTATTTAGTATTTGCTTGGTGTCTGCATCCCTTTATTCAAACTGTAGTTCAGCCCTTAAGATACTAATTTTTGAAGCGCCTCAAATTTTACCACGTCCTGTAGGTATTATAGCAATGAAGACGATCGGGAATAATCTGCTTTCCAACTGTTTGTTCTATCCTAGGACACACGTCACATTTCTAGGCGCGTGCTATCATTTGTTGTGCTTCTGAAATGTTACCTACTGGCATAAAAGAAGAAGATTTTCATATAGGGCCACTCTATCCACATGGTTGTTGTTAACCGTGCTGTATCAGAATCTGATACAGCACGGTTCATATTTTCAGCCGCGTATGGAGGACCTTCACAGGCGAAAAGGGACAGAGCGTCGGTCAATTAGTACTGGCGGCCGTAATATGTGACAGTAAAGGTAAATCAGTCCCATTACAGGCCCGAGGTGCCCAGAGGGTTCCAAGAAGTTAAGGTTCCCAGATTGCGTGACAATGGCCCAGGATGGTGGTAAGGTTGTCAGCCTTACGCACCGGCCGCTTTTACCCCCAGGAGATACTCCTGGTACTCATTTCTGTTAGAGGCTGTGTCGACCCCAGGGCCATAGTGCGATCGGAAGGATTATGACAATAAAAAATTCCAGTGACACCATCCGGAATAGAACCAGCGACCTTCCGATTTGTAGCACAGCACCTTAACCACTGTGCCACCGCGGTACCCAGAATGTGACAGTAGCTGACGTAAATACAAATAATTTTCTAGAATACTCAGGTTAGTTTGATATTATTGTGGATGGACTGAATAAACTAGAAATTATCAGCAGGATTGTAATTTGTTTGTGTAAATGATTAATAAATTTATCTGTATTTACTGGTAGTGGTTTGTACGCAACCAAATGCTTTGCCCTTGAGAGCTCACCTGGCTTCTATAGTACACATCTGAAGTGCATTTTTGTGGTTTTCCTAAACGTGCGTATGTGTCACCGAAGAATCACAATCAAGGACACGGTGATTACGAAAGTTCGTTGCAATAAAATAAATAATAATAAATAAAAGAGTTGCAAAAAATAAATAAATAATAATAAATAAAAGAATAAGAGAGTGAAAGGAAATACATAAAAATGGAGGAAGAAAGATAACTTCACTGAAGGTTTCTCTAGCTGGGAGTCACTTTCTTTTTTTTTTTTAAATTGTTCGTGTTCTTTTTCTGCAGGGGTCAGGTCACACAGGAAGAAATTGACAGAAAAGGCGTTCTTACCTCCATCTGTTCTTCCTCGTTGTGTGAGCAGTGTGCCAATAACCCGTCATTGGCTGTCATCGTTATATGTTCATACGAAATGAATTCGAGTTACTTTATTTGCTGTTGTGTTGTCTTCAGTTATTATCCTATATCAGTAGTCAGATGGGATCACAGAGTATGTACATTCAAAATAGGTATGTCGGGTCCAGGTCCGGAGTAACGAGTTTATTTCCTGTTTTCCTTTATTGGTCGGACTCCATAGCTTTCACTCCGTGTATTTTACAGTCATAAATACAACAAACCCTCGTCCATCGCGAGGGATATATTCCTCTAAAGCCGCGCGTTTGGTTAATCTATGTTGGAAGAACCCAATATTGTATGGCATTATTATGGGTCTGGGAACATAGCTGCGGAAATTCGCAATAATGAACAGTAAAGTCATAGAAATGAGTACACTGTAGTAATAGTTATTTATGGACATGACGTATGGTATTTCCCCTCGGGCAAAGCGGCCGGGGCGTGAAGCTGACCGCCCACTTTTTTGGGTGCCAAGGTTAGACACGTGGAGCTAAACTCTCCTTCCCCCCCATATGCCATCAGGGCGTGATGCGTGACTGAGCACAGGGACAACTTTACCCTTTCAGAGGCACTCCGATGGTGCGAAGGATGGAGAGGGGTTAGAGAGGCAAGGGGAAGAAAATCGCGGTCATACTGAATAAAACCCCGTGGTTGTACACACACACACACACACACCACACACACACACACACACCCACACACACACCACACACACACACACACACCACACACACACCACACACAC
>Ga0131853_10010493_pt1 | contig 16936 bp, 10 predicted proteins | sample TergutLab28metaG_FD_92764 | JGI IMG/M metagenome (GOLD analysis project Ga0131853, IMG submission 92764) | Labiotermes labralis P1 segment gut microbial communities from Petit-Saut dam, French Guiana - Lab288 P1 (version 2) (version 2) | ecosystem: Host-associated > Arthropoda: Insects >...
CATGTCCTAGTAATTCTGATACTTCAACTGTTGCAGTATATTTTGCATCAGCATGTACTTCAGCTACTAAAGGATCATTACTTAAATCTTCTGGACGAATACCGAAGATGATATCTTTTCCTTCATACCCAGCTAAAGCTTTCATTTTTCCTTCAGGAATTTTGAATTTTCCAGTTGAAACAACGAAATGTCCATTTTCAATTTTACCATTTAAGAAGTTCATGGCAGGAGAACCTGTGAATCCACCAACGAATACTGATGCAGGTGTGTTATAGATTTCTTTTGGAGATCCAATTTGCTCAATTAATCCATCTCTCATAACAACGATACGTGAAGCCATTGTCATCGCCTCAGTTTGATCGTGGGTTACATAGATTGTCGTTGTCGCTAAACGCTCATGTAATTTAATGATTTCAGAACGCATCGATACACGTAACTTCGCATCTAAGTTTGATAAAGGCTCATCCATTAAGAATACTTTTGCATTACGTACAATCGCACGTCCTAATGCAACACGCTGACGCTGTCCACCAGATAATGCTTTAGGCTTACGCTCTAAATACTCTTCTAGACCTAAGATTTTAGCTGCATCTCTAACTTTTTGATCAATTTGATCTTTAGGCATTTTACGTAATTTTAATCCAAACGCCATGTTATCATATACATTCATGTGTGGGTAAAGTGCGTAAGACTGGAATACCATCGCAATGTCGCGATCTTTAGGTGCTACGTCATTCATTACTTTTCCATCAATGACTAATTCACCTTTAGAGATTTCCTCTAAACCAGCGATCATTCTTAAAGTCGTTGACTTACCACATCCAGATGGACCTACAAATACGATAAACTCTTTGTCTTTAACATCTAAGTTAAAGTCTGTTACCGATGGTTTTGGGTTTCCATCATAAATTTTGTAAATATTTTTTAGTTGTACTTCTGCCATTACTAATCACTCCTTGTATTTCATACTCATTATTATACAGCGAAACCCGTTTCAATACAATGGTAAATGTGCACACAATACTTTCTGATTTCTTGTGCAGATCTGATAACCGAATCCTTATCTTTTATCTTTTGACAGGAAAAAACCTCTTTATCAGAAACATCTGATAAAGAGGTTGTAATTGAGCCATGCATTTGCGAATTAGTGGGGTGTGTTAACTAACTCAAGGGCGTAAACTCCTTAAACAAATGCATGACCAACCATTGAAATTGAATCATGTGCTTAGAATCAATAAGTCGGGGGGTCTTATTGACTACGAGAATGGGGGTATCATCCTTAAGCACATGACACTTGGAGTATAGCATATTTTTCCTCAATTAGCGAATAAGTGTATCATTTATTTCCTCTGTGTATTTTTTTTTGACGAATTATGTTGTTTTTTAGTGTGAACGATTGAAATAGAACAAATTTTGTGGTATAGTTAGACTATATTATTTATGAAAGGAAGGATTTGAATGTTCCGATTTGCTCGTTCCATCTTACCATTTGCCACCATTGCTACTGTTGAAATTGCGCCTAGAAGTCCGTGGTGTATTATGTTTGGATTTTGCCTATAAATAATCTACTTGTTCAATTTTTGAATAAGTGGATTTTTATTTGCTCCCTCTCTTTGATAATATCAATTGTTAACCCTAATCGTTCAAACTCTTGTGTCAATATATAGCTAAGTTGCTTGGGAAACCAGAAGGAATGAAGCTCATAAATATCAATTTTATCGGTTTCGATCACTCGAATAGATTTCTTTTCTAATCTAACTTTAATTTCAGGATAGGATTGCTCTTTTAGATTATTAATAAACTGTATCTCGGTGTACTTCTTAATCGAATAGATGGTAATGAATGCAAAAAGTAAGCCAACTATGGATACAAAAACTGCATTGCGAGGTTCATACCGTTCTGATAAAAATGCTATTAATATCCAGAGCGTAGCAACGAGACACAAACTATATAGTAAGATTGACCGTTTCGAAATAAAGAGATAGACTTTATAGACTATTTTAAACTCCACCAATACACTGACAAAAAACAGATTAATCAGACTAACCACAACAGTTGGGAATGAGAGCCAGTGGTAAAAGACAATCATCGGAAAAGCAGTTGTTAACATAAAAAATGAAAACGAAAACCATATTTTCTTTATATTGGTTCTCCATATTGTCACGATAATAATCGGAATTAATAAAAAACCTATAAAACCAAGATTTAAAGCTAAATCAGTGTGATAATGCCATAAAATACTAATACCAATCACATAACCAAAAAGTAACAATATACTTCCCCAACGGATCCATTGTCTGTTTGTAAAGATATAGAAGAGATTTTCTGTTGCTTTAAAACCATTAATCCCCCTCAAAATCTGATAGAAGCAAAGAATCTCAACAAGTACAAAAATCGCCCTAGTCATGATCATCAACACCTTTTTTTATTTTTGCATAATAAGTTCCCCCAAGTGGTATCTTTTCTCCATTAGTCAAAATCACTTCTAAATCGACTTTGTCAAATTTTTTAATACATCTCGGATTAACAAGATAGCTTTGATGAACTTGAGTAAAGTGTCGTTTTAGCCCGTGTTTGATGACAAATTTTTCAATGGCATCTTTGTAAAAGATCTCTTCCCTAAAAACCTCACCATTTTCTACACCATAAACACGTATATATCTCGGACGACTTCGTTCAAAATAAATGACGTCCTTCACACGATATTCTTTGTCATATTTACGAGTTGATAATGTGATAATTTTTTCATTTGCTATGTCCAAAATTTTAGAAACACCTGCAAGTTCTTTTTTGAGTTGTTGGAGATCTAGTGGGTATTCAGCTAAATACAACGCGCGTTGCCTGAAAGCTTGTGCCTGGCTACGTTCGTCAATTTTGGGCAAGCTAATAATGACAGGAAGCAAATCGCCTCTGTCAATTCTTATTTCATTAAGAACCTTAATCAAATACGCATCAATTTCGGTTGCAATCACTAAGAATAAATCGTAAAATCGATCACTTAACATCGTAAATGATTCTTCATGACTATTTGCAGTAGAAACTTGATACCGTTGATCAAGAAATTCAAAAATTGGTTCAGGTATTGCTTTATTTTCACTGTTTATAATGAGAAGACTCTCCATCCCCGTTACACCTCATATCGCGAAATTATTAATTTTATAGTTTATTCAAAAACAGACTAAAATGATTTCCAAAATAGCTAGAATACAACCTTAAGGATCATTTTCCATCCCTGCCTAATATAGACTTTTGCTAAATTATAACATTTTTCATGCAAAGCTGCAATACTTTGGAACAGTTTAGTAGGGCAATCGCATAAAAGTTATCAATGCATTATCGGTTTTGTTGAAAATCGAGTTAAATCAACTCATTCATCACTAATTCAAGATGGGCATGAAAAACTTCATTTATATTTTGTCCTTCTACTAGTGCTTTTGCCAATTCTGTGGTAATATTATTCATGGGAAGTCCTCTTTTCTGTGAATTTTGTTCTCGACAAACTTTATTCTAACAAATTGAGACTTCCTTTTCTATTTACACATACTATTTTACACTACCCGAATCAACCTTTAAACTGTCTCGATTTTGGTGATTAAGCCATTTTCGAGACAGTTTTTTCGTGAAATTAGCCCAGAACTGTCTCGATTTTTGTATTTTGAGCTATTTTGAGACAGTTTTTTCGTGAAATCAGCTCAGAACTGTCTCGATTTTTGTATTTTGAGCTGTTTTGAGACAGTTTTCTTGTGAAATCAGGGTAGTGTCAAATAATTATGTGAAAATAGCTAGTTTATTGCGGATTTGTATTCAAAACAGTTCTGGTGTTATAAAGATGAATGTGGCATGTCGATTTTACAAATGCTAAAAATGCCATTTTAAAAAGGGGCGGCTTATTTTTATGTGGATGCCCTAAAAGTTGGTTAAGTTAAATTGGAATTATTTAGATTATTTTGCCTTAAAGATTATTTCAACTCGACCCTTCCTTCTAAAGCACGTATTAAAGTTACTTCATCTGCGTAATCAATTGAACGCCCCATTTCAAGACCACGCGCAATTCTTGTGATGCGAATACCAGTCTCTTTCAACAGTTTGGCAAGATATTGACTGGTTGCATCTCCTTCAAGGGTTGCACCTAATGCTAGAATAATTTCTTCGACCTCTTCATTTTTCAGACGTTCTATTAAAGGGGCAATACCGATATCTTCTGGTCCAACCCCATCAAGTGGTGATAAAACACCACCTAACACATGATACCTTCCACGAAAACTTTGCATTTTTTCAAGGGAAAGCACGTCTTTTGATGTTTCAACAACTGCAATGATCGATTCATCACGTCCACCATCAGCACAAATTGAACAGGGATTGCTATCTGTAATAAAGGCACATGTTTCACATTCGAATAGTTCTCGTTTCGCATCCACAAGTGCACGAGCAAATTTTGTTGCATCATCATCATTCATATCGGAAATCACATAAAAAGCTAGTCGTTCAGCTGTTTTATGCCCGATTCCTGGTAATTTTGCAAATGATTCGATTAGTTTTGTAATTGGTTTTGGATATTGCATACTCTTCTCCTTTCTGTGTTAAATGACCATAGGCATGTAGCCACATTGTTTTGCTCCACACTTAAAAAGCAAGCCTACACAAGACTTGCTCAATCATTCTAGAATAATCCTGGAATCTTCATCCCACCTGTGAATTTACCCATGGTTGCTTCAGTTTTGTCATCAGCTTGCTTGTTTGCGTCGTTAATTGCGATCATTACTAAATCTTCTAAGAAACTTACATCTTCTGGATCAACCAATGCTGGGGCGATGGTTACTTTTGTTACTTCTTTTTTTCCATTAATCTCAACCGCAATGTCACCATTAGCAGCTTTCCCGATGAAAGTTGACGCTTCAATTTCAGCCTGCGCTTTCATCATATCATTTTGCATCTTCTTTATCATTGCCATATTCATATTAATCACCTATACTTCCATAAAATTAAACTTCCCCGCAATTATAACACAAATTACTCTACAACTTCAACCATATCACCAAACATATCTACAACTTCTTGATAAAATGGGACTTCTTCTTCAACAGGGCTAGGTTCAGAAATCACTCCTTTGGTTTGAAGTGTATACTGTTCCAATTTCGGCATTTCCCCTTGCTTTTTCTGCGCCACATAGCTTGCCCGCTGTGTCAACCAAAATGCCTTAGGAAGTGCTATAAATGAATAAGGACGTGCCATCATATCCGTTAAAATTTCACAAGCTTTTTGACGATTTTCATCAGTTAATAATTTCTGAGCGGTCGTTTCATAATCATAAACCAAAATGCAAGCTTCAGCCGTTGCTGCTGCAATTTCGGCATCCTTTAATAGCATGACAATTTCTTTAATGTCAAGCTTTGCAAAAGCATTTGCTGATGTCACTTTTTGTTGCAAAATGCCCTTATCATTTTTAGTTGCCCCAGTCAAAATATCTTCGATTAAAAGTTCTTTTTTTGTCTCCTCTACCCTTACATCAAGGTGATCAGCTTCCGGAAAATGAGGTTCTGATAAATTTGCTCCTTCATTAAAATCCCCCCCATTAACAAGCTCACCCTGAACGAACACTGGAAATTCTGATATCGACTGACCGAAACCAGCAGGTTCACCAGTCATTGATATTTCCTTTTTGGCAGGAGAAGCACTAGACTTTCCAGTTTTTAACGCTGCGACTTCACGCTGTAGCTGATGAATCTGTTTTGTCAAATCTTCAATTTCTTTCCCATAACCAGATATCGCTGATGGTGTAGCAGCTGGTGCCTCAGTTTCCACAAACCCCAATTCAATTAAACCGACTTCTAAAATCAATTCAGCATCTGTCGCAATTTTCAATTCATGAGCCAAGCTGTTCAATTGCTTAATGAATGTCAGAATTTGTTGAGACGTCAATTTCTGAGCCAACCCTGAGTCATCATCCCCGCCTATTTTCTGAACTTTTAAGACATCACGCAACAGGGCTAAAAGTCCATCTATCACTCGGGCAGGTAACTTTCCAGAAGCTAACAATTTCCGCGTAGCTTCTGCAATTCCAGCAAAATCAGCCTCAATGATAGAGTTAACAATCTCGACCAATTCTCCAATATCTACACTACCATTCAAGTCATGAATGTCTGTTAGTCTCATCACATCTGTTTTATAAGCGATGGCTTGATCAAGCATAGATAAAGCATCACGCAATCCACCAGAAGCCAAATTTGCGATTAGCTCCGGCACGCCAGCTTCAAATTCCACCTCAACATCCTGAAGAATTCTTTTAAGATGGTCCGTCATCTCGCCAGACGGGATCTGCTTGAGATCAAAGCGTTGAACACGTGAAAGAATGGTATCAGGAACTTTATGAATTTCAGTAGTTGCCAACATAAAAATGACATGAGCAGGTGGTTCCTCTAGGGTTTTTAAAAGGGCATTAAAAGCACCTGTTGAGAGCATATGAACCTCGTCAATGATATAAACCTTGTAAGCAGATAAAGATGGTGAATACTTCACGCGGTCGCGAATATCACGAATTTCATCCACCCCATTATTTGACGCACCATCTAATTCAAAAACATCAGGGTGGTTTCCACTGGCAATAGCCAAGCAACTTTCACATGTGCTACAAGGATTTCCATTCTCTGGATGTTTACAATTAATGGCTTTAGCAACAATACGTGCAATGGATGTCTTCCCCGTGCCACGAGGTCCAGTAAACATATGGGCATGAGCCAAAAGGTCATGATATATTTGGTTTCTCATTGTTTGAACAATATGCTTTTGTCCAACAACTGAATCAAAATCTTTTGGACGATAGGTCCGGTATAATGCAAGATGTGCCATAATTTTAACCTCACAACAAAATATGATACTGATTATACCCACATCATCAGCTAGTGTGCTAATTATCTCCCTCATAATATTAGTTAATAGCTCAATTCCTTATGTGAATGAGTAAACCAACTTACAAAATTAGTAAACCTATCCACAGGATCGGTTAGAAAAAAGAGCCACGTAAGAGCTCTTTTAAGCCTATCATAGGCAAGGCCTCCTATGTAGGGTAAGACCAACTCTACGTTGGTCTGGTCACTATGAATATAATCAGAACAATAATCCCCAAAATAATAAGGAAAATTCCTACTTTTGTTCCAATGCTCATTTTTTCTTTTTCTTGAATAGATTGCAATGTATATGATGTTGGTTGCATTGCAGGTTGCGGCTTTGCATTCTGAACCATCGTTTGAATGGATTCTTGCACAACGTCCTCATTAGGTTCTCCATGAGCTTCTTGCGTATTTTTCATATATTCGCCTAAGCTCATTCTTTTAGGAGGTGGTGTTTGTTCAGGTGTCATAACTGATGCTGGTCTTAACGACTTGACGCTTTCAGCTGCTACTTTTTCAGTATTGACAATGGCTTCTGAATCTATTAGCGCATCATCTACTTTACCTGCGATTCTATCAGGCAGAACCTCAGGCATTACTGGTACTGGTTCTTCCTTGACAGTTTCAGTGAGGACTTTTTCTGATTTTTCTAATGCTTCTTCAACAGCACCCAATTGCTTTTCAGGATCTTCTTCAATACTTGATTGTTCAAGCACTTCAACGTTATCATCCTCAATGCTAACTTTTTCGCCCCCCGCTGCTTCTTCGCGGTTCGCTGCTTCTTCACGTTCTGCTGCTAGGGAGATAAGCTCTTTTTCTAATTCTTCCCTTATCTTATCTTCCACATTTTCTTCAACAACAATCGGCTCATTCTCAACTTCTTTTTCTAATTGACTTTCTTCTACCTCGGTTGGCAAAGGCTCAATTATTTCTACTTCTGGTTCAGAAGGCTCAGTAGCAAATAAAGCTTCTCTTCTTATAAATGTTGGATCTTCTGCTTCAAGCTTTCTTAAAATGGACTCCTCTAGCTCTTCGATGTAGGATTTTGTTCTTATAGGTTCTTCTACAATGCTTTCCACTTCGACTTCAACAAGAGGCTGTTGTGGTTCAGGATCAGTACTCATTTTTTGAGAAAGCTCTTGTTCCAATGCTTCAATATAAGTTTGTGCTCCTGCTTTATCAAGATCAACTTCTACATCATCAATTTCTTCTTTCAGCTCGACAAGAACTGATTCTTTAATGGTTTCGTAAGTTTCATCAGCTGTTGATGGTTCACTGATTGGATCTTCAAGGGTGCTAGTTTGTAATCTATACCCAGTGGTCTCTTCTATTATGTCAATTAATTCTTTTATTTCTGCTTCTATTATTTCTTCTGATTCAACTTCTTCTAGTTCAACTTCTTCTGGTTCTTTAGCCGGTTCTTCCAAAATCACTGGCTCTATTTCTTGGGGTTCCTCAAACAGTGGTGGTTGTTCCTCGACTAATTCTGGAAGTACTTCTTTTTCAGCTTCTTTTTCCAAAGCAGCCTTTTTTAACTCCTCCACCTTTAATGCTAGCCTAGAAAGCTTTTTCTCAGTTCCTGATGGATCATATTGGTATTGTAGTGAAGTTTCTTCCTCTAGGCTTTCTGTTTGCATTTCTGTTTCCAACGCAGGTGTTTCTTGCTTTGGTTCAAAATCGTCGAGGCCATGCCCTTCCTCTACTATTATTTCTTCATCAAGAGGTTTTTTCTCAATCGCTCTTCTAGAAATATTAGCATCAATTTCTTTTGAAATGGTGGCAATGTTTTTAACGAACGTCACTTCATTTGGGTCATGCGTATCAGAATGGAAACTTATCTCACTTGATTTTTCATTGGTATAAATAAATGATAATTCGTTATATTGTGAAACAACCTCTGAATAGGTCGCCTGAGTTTCATAAGTCCCTTCTAAACTATGAACCAAACCATCTTTCACAATAAGTTCTAAATAGAGGAATAGCTGGTCTTGTTTTGCGACTTCTACGCCAAATACGCGACCTTCTTTTTCGTCAATCGCTAAAATAGAAGGCACCAAAAAGTCAACGACAAAACCTGTCTCAGTTTCTTTTCTTAAGACAACCTCTCTATCCAGGGCTTGTGTTAATAATTTTTCTAGTCTCGGATCGTTTCCTTCAAGCAACATTCCGAGCACTTTGTGTTCAAATTTTTCATAAGTCATAGTTCTTAACTCCTAAAGTCTTTGCAGTACTTCTATTTTACACTAAAACCACTATTTAGTAAAGTCTTCCAGACTATTTATATGACGTCAAACCGCTAATACGATACATTTTTTGCGTAATTCTACGCAACTTCTTCAAATTGACTGTTATAAAGTTCTGCATAAAAGCCTCTTTCGGCTAATAATTCATCATGATTTCCACTTTCCACAATGTCGCCTTCCTTCATAACTAGGATAAGATCAGCATTTTTAATGGTAGATAAGCGGTGGGCGATCACAAATGATGTGCGTCCTACAGTTAAATGATTCATTGCCTCTTGAATCAGGTGTTCTGTTCGTGTGTCAACTGAACTTGTTGCTTCATCTAAAATAAGCATCGGTGCATTTTGAATCATGGCTCTTGCAATGGTGATTAATTGTTTTTGCCCTCCTGACAAACTAGCTTTGTCATTAAGGATTGTCTCGTATCCGTCTGGTAAAGTTCTAATGAAACGATGTAAACCTACTGCTTTACAAGCTTCTTTTACTTGTTCATCCGTCACATTTTTTTTAGAATAAATGATATTCTCTCTGATGGTTCCTTCAAATAGCCAAGTATCTTGTAAGACCATGCAGAATTGATTATGTAAATCTTGGCGAGATGCTTCACTGATTGGAATACCGTCTATCAAAATGGCACCTTCAGTTAATTCATAAAAACGCATAAGTAAATTAACGATAGTGGTTTTTCCTGCACCTGTCGGTCCAACAATGGCGACTTTTTGTCCTGCAGTAACTTTAGCTGTAAAGTCGTTAATCACCATTTTTTCAGGCGTATAACCGAATTTCACATTGCGAAACTCTACGTTCCCTTTAATCTGATTAAACTTAGCAGCCTTCTGACTTTCGTTAGCCATCTCATCCTCATCAAAAAATCCAAAAACACGCTCTCCTGCTGCAACAGCTTGCTGAAAACTTTGTAAAGCTTGCGCCATTTGTGCGAGGGGTTGATTAATTAAACGGATATAAATCATAAATGCAACGATCACCCCGAAAGGAATACTGCCATTCATAAAGAGGATTGCCCCTGCAATACAAACAGCCACATAGCCAAAATTCCCAATAAACATCATCATCGGCATCATAAAGCCTGAAATAAACTGGCTTTTCCACCCACTCTCATACAAACGACCATTGATTTCTTCAAAAATGCGTTCAGCTTCAGTCCCGCCATTATAAACCTTAACAATTTGATGACCAGAATAAATTTCTTCAACATAACCATTAACAGCCCCCAAATCTTCCTGTTGACGTACAAAATGAGGTTGAGCTTTCTTCGCAATTACCGCCATCCCGCCCATTCCGACAATACTTGAGAAAATCCCAACCAGAGCCAAAACCCAACTGTTAATAAACATAATAACCAAAGAACCAAAAAACATAATAATCGAAATAACCAAACTCCCGATGCTCTGACTCATAGTTTGCCCAATCACATCAACATCATTAGTCACACGACTCAAAATATCACCATGACTCACTTTATCAAAATAACTTAAAGGCAATCTGTTAATCTTCTCCGAAATATCCGTTCGCAATTTTTGACCTAATCTCTGGGTAACTGTCGCCATAATAAATCCCTGTGTAAAGTTCAATACCACAGAAGCCCCATAAAAAATAACTAAAATCGTGGCAATACGCCTCACGGCATCAAAATCAATCACACCTACTCCTGACACACCAGCCTCAATCTCATTGGCCATCCGCCCCAATTGATCAGGCCCAAGAATCTGCAAGAAAGTCCCCACACCTGCTACCCCAATCGCCATAAAAATCATTGGCATATAACGTTTACAATACTGAATCATTTGTTTGCGAATCACCTTAGACTTCGCCTTTTTCTCCACCCGTTCAGCTCTTCGTTCAGCCATTTCCTTACGGAACTTCTCACGGGCTTCCTCTTTTGATAACGGCTCACTATCAACTGAAAGTGACTGCTCACCATCAATTTGATTTTCCTTCACTTCTTCCTGTTGATGACTCATATCGCAAGTTCCTCCTCGCTCAACTGACTCTTGGCAATTTCCAAATAAACCGCACAATTTTGTAACAATTCCTTATGTCGACCCTGCCCCACAACCTTCCCTTCATCTAAGACGACAATTTGATCCGCATCCATAATCGTACCAATCCGCTGCGCCACAATCATACTCGTCACACCAGCTGTTTCCTTTTTAAGCTCACGACGCAACTCACGATCCGTTCGATAATCAAGTGCGGAAAAGCTATCATCAAAAATATAAATTTCAGGCTTTCGACAAATGGCACGCGCAATAGCAAGACGCTGCTTTTGCCCCCCAGACACATTGGTCCCATCCTGCGTGATTTCAGCCTCATAAGCCCCCTCTTTCTCCTCCACAAAAGCCGTCCCTTGGGCAATGGCAATCGCCTGCTTCACATCATCCACCCCATAAGCATCTCGACCATTTCCACCAAAAGCAACATTAGACATCACCGTCCCCTTAAACAAAACAGCCTTTTGCGACACATACCCAATCTTATTATTAAGTGCCGACCCTGTATACTCACGAACATCCACCCCATTCACCAAAACCTCACCCTTTGCAACATCAAAGAAACGGGGCACCAAATTCACCAAAGTCGTCTTCCCACTTCCTGTTGAACCAATAAACGCGATGGTCTCCCCTTGCTTCACAGTAAAATTCACATCCTCAAGCACATAATCCGTCGCATTTGGGTACTTAAAACTCACATTTTTAAACGTAACCTCACCCGCAAGCCCAACTAAACCTTCCGTTTCATTTCCTTCAACAATGGCAGGCTCGGCATCCAACACCTCATTAATACGACCCGCTGAAACAGTTGCACGAGGTAAAATAACGAAAATCATCATCAACATCATAAACGACATAATCACTTGGGTAGCATAATTAGAAAACACAATCATATCAGCAAAAATCGGCAAACGATCAGCTATCTGAGCACCGTCAATTAAATAAGCCCCAATCCAATAAATCGCCAAGGTTAACCCACTCATAATAAATGCCATAATCGGTGATGTACTGGCAGCTGCTCGACTTGTAAAAAGTTGCGTATCAGTCAATTCATCATTGGCTTGCTTGAATTTAGCTTCTTGATAATCCTCAGCATTATAAGCCCTCACAACGCGAATACCTGTCAAATTTTCACGGGTTACACGGTTCATATTGTCGATCAAGCTTTGCATTTTTCTGAATTTTGGGATGACAAAAAACATAAAGAATAGGATCACAACAAACATAATAGCAAGTGCAACACCAGTCGCCAATGTCCACTCCATCCCTTTTCCAGCAATTCTCGTGATGGCCCAAGTCGCCATAATCGGCGCGCGTACAATAATTAATAAGCCCATTGTAATTAACCCTTGAACCTGCATAATGTCATTGGTTGAACGGGTAATTAAACTGTCAGTCGAGAATCGATTGATTTCTTCCATAGAAAAGGAATCCACTTTCTTGAAAAGTAGACTACGCAGTCGTCTCGAAAACCTGGTTCCGATCATTGCGCCAAAATAACCTACCACAGAGGCAGCAGTCAAGCTCCCAAAGGTCGCCAGCAACATCATCCCACCAGCACGCCATATGCCACTCATATCACTGTCCAAAGTTTGAACTAAAGTGGTAATTTCAGCCATATACCTTGGAATGGCTAATTCTAACCAAACTTGAACGACAATGAAAACTAAACTAGCAAGTGCCATTGACCACTCACCAGGGGATAAGTATTTGAAAATCTTTATCATTCATTTCACCTTCATTATTAGGAAGTGTTAGCAAAGCATATCCATTTTTTTTATAGGCATGCGAATTTTCCAAATTCACAGCAAACTTTACAAATTCACAGCAAATTGCAAAAAGCCAATTTAATGTATTAATTGGATTTACTTTTTGATAAACACAACCTCTACTAGTATTCCCCTTTTAAACATTTAGTAAACTCACCAAAAAGAACTTCAAATTTGAAGCTCCCTTTCACTGTTATTCCGAGCGCAAAGCATCAACAGGATTTTTCTTAGCCGCAATTCGTGCCGGAATAAAGCCAGCCAAGATGGTCAATCCCAAACTTAACAAAACCAACACAATGCCATGTAACAGACTCAAACTAGCAACACGATTCAAGTTAGTCATCATGCTAACAATTAAATTAATTGGCAGACTGAAAAGATAGGTCATAATAAGTGAGAAAACACCCGAGAATAAACCAATAATAATAACCTCAGCAATAAAAATACGCGTAATATCTCGCTTCCTTGCACCCAACGCACGCAAAATTCCAATCTCTTTCGTACGCTCCATCACAGAAATATAAGTAATAATGGCAATCATCACCAACGACACAACAAGAGAAATCGCACTAAATGCAACTAAAATAATTGTAATAATATTTAATAATTCAGACATCGCCTCAGTAGCAATCGACGCTTGATCCTCATAAATAATGCGATATTCATCATCCATCAGGTCATCATTAAATGCATTAAGGTGGGCCATAATGGCATCTTTGGCCTCAAAAGTCGGGTATGGGAAAATATTAATCGAAACTGGTTCAACACGTCCACCAAGAGAACTCAACACCCACCTCTGCTCTTCTTCACTTTGAGTTGCCAAAGTTAAGACATTATAATCCGCTTCAAGTTGCGCCTGTACAATATCAGAATCAATTTCCCTTGCGATTACATCACGAGTAAGTTCATCACTGTGTAAAATTCCTGGAGAAAACAATTGCATTGTATCATCATCTTTTTGTCTAAAAACACCTACAATGGTTAACACTGTGGCATCAGCATGATCATATAATTCTTCCATATCAGGATTCATCACAAAGTTCCCTTGATCAGTCTCAATATAGAAATCATTATTTGGAATCAAGCGTAGTTCTAAACCAACGAGATCTTCAAATGTCAATTGCTCTAATTCCTCTATATCGAACCCTAATCCATCTAATACTGATGCATTTACACGATTAAATTCATCAATAATCAAGACGAGATCAGTCATTTCGCTAGGATATTCTCCTGCTAAAAGTTCATGGGTACGATATAGGAACGACATTTCACCTTCATTGAACGGTTGTGGTAATGTTGGTAAAAAACCTGCTCCCATCCCTGTTGCTGACGTTTCAAGACGAACAGTAATCACTTCATCATCGACTTGACGCAACAAATTCAAATTCATGCGGTAAGTGTATGTAATACTTCTAACATATATCGGATCAAGTGCTTCAATATGCTCAAAAAGCTCGTCTGTCATGATATTACGATGCATAAAGTCGCGTTCTTCCGGCCTATTAACATAAATAACATCACGATCGGTACGAGATTCAAGTGTTACAGGTTCTTCATCAACAGTAAAGAGTCCGACACGATCCCAATCAATGGCTTCTTCATGAATAGAAATTGGGAAATCCATTAAAGCTCCTGCTTCAAACTGAGCAAGTTCCTGATTAAAGCCATTAGACAATGCTAAAACAATGGCAACACCAATCAAACCGATACTAAGTGCTAGAATGGTCAACGTTGTTCGCCATTTTTTCATGATAATGTTCTTTCCAGACAATTTGAGTGCCATCAAATAATTCATACTGGTTTTTGTCAACCTGTATTCTTCAGTTTCGTTTTGATTGATCAAGGCCATTTCATCAGGTCCGATTTGTCTAGTCAGTTCGATTGGATCAATAAGCTGTCCATTATAGCAATGAATAAGCCTATCATCTGAATGGAGCGGAAGTGTTGGGAATTTTGTCACCCTCACCACTAAGCGACCGCCTTCATAATTGATCGCCTCTTTTACAGCATTTATAATCTGAGCATCTGTTTTAGAACCTAAATTGTTAGTTGGCGTTTCTGTTAAAATAATATCTGGTTCTTCTGATGAGATGCTTTTAAAAATTTGAGTCGCTTCTGAATCATAAACAATCCCACCATTCTCATATCGAATGATGCGTTCCTTCAATGTTTCTCCAGTAGGTGGATGGGAATCATAGATCACGTTTCCATCTTGAAATCTGATGGTTCGATCGGCGTAGGCTTCAGCTAATTCTGGATTATGTGTAACCATGATGACGAGCTTATCTTTTGCAATTTCTTTGATCAATGTCATGATTTGTTCACTAGTCTCAGTATCCAGAGCACCTGTTGGCTCATCAGCTAAAATAATATCAGGTTCATTGGCTAGTGCCCGTGCAATGGCGACACGTTGCATTTGACCACCTGAAAGTTGTGTTGGTTTTTTACGCACATGCGCTTCTAAACCAACACGTTCGAGAACTTCTAATGCTTTTTCACGCTTCTTCTTCGCATTGATCCCACTTAATGTCATTCCCATTTCAACATTGTCAATTAAATTCAAGTGTGGGATTAAATTATAATTTTGAAAAATAAAGCCAACGCTATTGTTTCGATATGCATCCCAATCACGATCTCTAAAATCTTTTGTCGACTTCCCACTAATGATTAAATCGCCTTCATCGTACCGATCAAGACCACCTAAAATATTCAAACACGTGGTTTTTCCAGATCCACTTGGTCCTAAAATGGCAACAAATTCATTTTGGCGAAAATTCAAATCAATGCTATTTAAAGCAACTTGTGCAAAATCTCCTATTTCATAACTCTTTTTAATACCTTTTAATTGAAGCATAGCCTAACTCCTCATAATCTTTATTGTCCTATTAGCTAATTGCGAAATAGAATCCAAACTACTAAAATTTTCTCAAATATCCTATAAAATTACGATTTGAGAAAAAAATCCTCTATAATCAGGTCAAAATTTTCTTAAATGCCTTATAAAATCGTGATTTGAGAAAAAAATCCTCTATAATCAGGTCAGAATTTTCTCAAATGCTCCATAAAATCGTGATTTGAGAAAAGAACCCTTTATAATCAGACCAGAATTTTCTCAAATGCTCCATAAAATCGTGATTTGAGAGAAAATAAAAGGTGGGAGACTTGTGAGAGTAGTTTCGCAATTGTCTGTTTATTGTCCTATATTACCAAAATAACCTATGAATTGTCAAATGATTTTACTTCTTTTCGACATATTCTATGTTTTAGCCCTGATTTTATCGCAAATTGTGATTTTTAAGATCATTTACGAATAGTTTAACCATATTTAGCCTTAACCATTAATTTCGCAGCTTTCTAGAAACATAGCCTATTTCGTACTGAATTAAAGATGGTGATTTTTGTGGGGTGAATTGGAGTTGAAGTTTTGCTCTTATTTATGCACATTTGCTTTTGTTTTATCCCTTATGCTTCGAAAAAGGGGTTAGCTCACGAAAGGGAGATTTATACTTCGCATGATTTGGTGGCCAATTTGGATTCTTATTGATTTAGTGTTATTGGCATGGGTTTTGGTTCGATTGATTAATGGTTAGTTGAGGTGAATTGAACTACAAGTCAATTTATATAAATGAAAAAAATATTTTCCATACCCTAAAAAATGTAGTTAAAAAGTATCTCTTTTTGAGAATTTTATTCAACTATACTTGTTTTAAGTTTGTAGTAAAAAAGAAGACTAATTGTATTCTAAAGTATATATTTATTGGATTTTTGTACGCGTCATAAAAGCATCAATTATTCTATTGTTATAGAAAATCTTCCATTTTACACCTTTTAGCAACATATACTGGTTAATTTGCCAAAATTTTCTGTGAATCGGCAAAAAAGTTTACTTTTTTTCGCTTCATTCTACCAAATTAAAACAAGCAATTTTTCGGCTAAAAAGAGAAAGTGTGGCTAATAATGGCACAAAATTGACCAAAAAAATAAAAATAAAGTCTTTTTCAACTCTTTTTTTGTCACATAAAAAA